>ENA-UERT01001963-UERT01001963.1-human-gut-metagenome-genome-assembly--contig:-NODE-1963-length-11124-cov-10.848375_pt1 | contig 11124 bp, 9 predicted proteins | sample MGYA00242996_ERZ507997 | MGnify/ENA primary metagenome ERZ507997 (study PRJEB26167, sample SAMN06115458) | human gut metagenome | host: Homo sapiens | place: China:Neimenggu | collected 2014-11-07... | reverse complement strand
AGAGAATCTACGAATTTTAACTCGATCCAAAAGTTGTGCTGAAAGTTTTACTGATGAAGAATATGAACAGCACTATAAGGAGTTGATGGAACAGCAAGGAGAGTAAAGAATATGGGGAATATCCCTTTCCTGTGAAATTGCTGATTTTTTATCCTTAATTAAAGGGCTTAGTCAGCAATTGCTTTCATCAGAGAATGATTGGATTTTATATAGACTGGATGACTTGGCGCAAATAAAAAGTGGCTATTCAGGAACACAAGTGAGTTATCAAACCCCTTATAAGGTTTCTCGCATAGAAACTATTAGCAAACATTGTATTGATATACAACGAATTGGCTATGTAGAGTGTATTCCTGAAAGCTATAGGTTAAACGTAGGTAATATTCTGTTTAGCAATATCAATAGTATTCAGTATATAGGAAATACAGCCTATCTTGACAAAGATTATGGACTTTATCATGGCATGAATTTATTGCGAATTATACCCAATACAACCATAGTTAGACCTCGTTTTTTGCATTTACTTCTTTGTACTGATTGGGCAATAAACCATTTTCAAACTATTTGCAATAAAGCAGTTTCACAAGCAAGTATCAACCAAACTGCGTTAGGTAAGAGTCGATTCCCGATCCCACCAATGTCTGTTCAACAACAAATCTGTAGTATGTTTGAACTCACTGAGAGAAAATTGGATAATGAGCAAGAATACATAAGTTGTCTTCAACAGCAGAAACGGTATTTGCTTCAGAAAATGTTTATATAAACATTAGGCTTAATAGATACTTCTTCAATAAAATGTATTGTTCCGTTAATGACTTTTCATTTGCCAAACGGCAATGCAAAGCGTCAAGAGTGTTAGCTATATGTCCTTGTTTCTCTAAGCTTGGTAGTAAAAACTTCATCTTCATAAAGTCATTTTTTTGAAGATTAAACCGTGTACTCCCTTGTGCTAACGGATATATAGCCCTACGAAATGAAGAACTTGAAATGAAGTGGGCAAGGTATTGAGGTAATACACGTTCATCATAGAAATGAATGCCAAAGCAGAAGCTATTCAAATAAAGTTTCTGCGTATTGCCCAAATATACTGCACCTATACCAACTTCTTCCGGAGTTTCAGATGAGAGTGTGAATAAGGCATCACCGTACTGCACACTGTTTTGTTTTTCGTTGGGAGCGATTTGTACCAATTCATAATCCTTTTCCGAGATGTAAGTATTCTGATACACGTTCATATAAGTAATGAATGGCTCACCATATCCGAAATCATCACCGCCTTTTCCGCTTAATCCAGAATAAGCTTCACCCAAATCTGAAAAGCAGACGGTTTCTCCCTTAATACCTTTGTGGATATTATCGTTTAGCCCTTTAATTAAGGATTGCAGTTTCTCAATGATTTTGTTTTGGGTGACAATTCGTTCATCTAATATAGATAGGAATTTTGCAATCTTTTCTTGCTCTACAATAGCTGTTGGAACAGAAGTTTTATAACGATGAACATCGTTGCGATTCAAAGTAGGTACACCAGAACCTGTCGAGAATTGTTCAATATGAACGGTTTGGTAAAGATAATAAATGAATTTTGGACAATTACCACAGAAATCTGTAACCCATAAAGATGTATTATGTGGCCAATAGAATCCAGAATCGATATAAGTAAATTTACCTATTGTTCCCGAACGCCCTGTTATTAAGCCGGGAGCTTCACATTTGTATTTATCGTGGTGTTGTAAAATGCCATTACTATAAATAACAGGATATATACCTTCTACAAGATTTTGTGTAGGTAAATCAAAACCTCTTTGTAAAGGTGCTACCTTTTCAATAGCCTTGCACTGCCATTCCCCAGTAAACTCTGGAAATCGTAAAGGGGGAACATTAAGGACTTCTTTTTCTTTATTATCTATTGCCATAGTTGTCATTATTTTATAGGATTCAAGTCAAATGGAAGCAATGGAGTTTCATCATTACCCTCATTAAAACGGTCAAAATCCGATATGTATGATTTATCTTGAATCAGTTTATATTTTTCGTATTCGCTATAAGCCTTATCTCTTGCTTCCTCTTGTGTCACTTTTCCGGCTGTATCGCACGGCTCGTAATCCATCGTTGCAAGATATTGTTGAAGGAACTTTTTCCAATCATCCATAGTTGAAACGATATGACGTGCAGCACGTGATTCTGCCATATCAAGAAATGCAGTTGTGATAAGATTCAACTGGGACAATTCAGAATCTGACAGGTAATTTTTTGCGACGATGGTATCAGACTTTTGCACTCTTCCGTCAGGAGCTTTCTTCCACGTGGTAAGTCCCATGTAAGGTTGCTCGGAATCAGCCCGTTGATAGATAATTTCCGCAGCCGTATGATGGGTAACGGCAAGGTGCATCATATTCTGTACCATCTTGAAGAACAACTTTGTATCTTCTGATTTCGGGTCATAATCCGCACTACATTCTGCATAAATGTCTGTTATCTTTTGGTAATATCTGCGCTCTGAGGTGCGTATCTCACGAATACGCTCAAGCAAATCATCAAAATAGTCTTTCCCAAAATGTTTGCCCTGTTTCAGTCTCTCATCATCAAGGGCATATCCTTTAATGATAAACTCTTTCAGCACTGAAGTAGCCCAAATACGGAATTGAGTAGCTTGATAGCTATTTACTCTATACCCCACTGCAACAATAGCATCGAGATTGTAAAATAGCGGCATACGTTCCACTTCCCGGTCTCCTTCTGTTTGAACTATCCCAATTTTTCGGATAGTTGCCTCTTTGGAGAGTTCTCCTGTTTCGTAAATTTGTCCGAGATGATAATTTATGGTTCTGACATCAACCCCAAACAAGTCCGCCATCCTTTTTTGTGACATCCAGAATGTTTCGCTATTGAAAATGACTTCTACACGTGCCTCTCCTTGTGCTGTTTTATACAACAATATATTAGAACTTAGCGAATTATGCATAAGTTCAGCCATTGAGACAGATTGTGAGAAAAAGCCTCGTGCCTGTTGGACGAGCAACTTTTTGCCATCTGCATTTTCCGCAATAATCATACATGCCATACGAGAGAGTCGGAATATATTTACCTTGCGAAATGAGCCGTTTCCTATCTTGACCATATCAACCGCTTGGTTGAAATGCTCGTCCACATTCATTCCTTTTTCTCCGGCTACTTTAATGGCTTTATCTATGACTCGTTGAAATTTCCAATAAGCAGAATAACCCATCGCACCACAAAGGTCACGAGAACTCCAGTATTCATTCCCGTTTTCATCCTTGCGGCATATATTCTCAAATGAAGGTGGCATCTGAGGTATGTTGTCATTTTCACCCATTGCTATTACTTTTCTGAACTATTCTACCAGTCCCAATTCTTTCAGATACACTTCAATCTCTTTGTCGAGTTCAGCACGTTTGGCTTCCAACTCCTTTATCTCTGCCATTACAGCCTTTATGTCGATAGGTTCTTCCTCTTCAAAGGTATCAACGTAACGGGGAATATTCAGATTGTAATCATTCTCGGCTATTTCTTGAAGAGAGGCAAGGTGACTATACTTTTCTATTTCCTTGCGGTCACGATAAGTCTCGACAATCTTTTGGATATGCTGCTCGCGGAGCTTGTTCTGAGTCTTTACCTTTTCAAACTCCTTGCTTGCATCAATAAACAGAATATTGTCATCTTCTTTACGGCACTTCTTAAAAACAAGAATACAAGTCGGAATACTTGTGCCATAGAAAATATTTGCAGGTAATCCTATAATAGCATCCACATAGTTTTTCTTTTCTATAAGGAAACGCCGGATAACGCCCTCCGCATTTCCTCGGAATAGTACACCATGCGGAGCAACACAAGCCATTGTACCGCCCTCGTTCAAGTGATAAATCATGTGCAGGATAAAAGCATAATCGGCAGTCTTACGTGGTGCAAGCCTTCCTGCTTTGCTGAAACGATCATCAGTATTGAATTTGTCGGCAGCACTCCATTCTGCAGAGAACGGAGGATTTGCAACTACAGCATCAAACTGAGTATCACCAAACGCATCCCATTCAAGTGTATCACCATTCTCAATCTTGAAGTTGCTGAATCTGATGCCATGAAGCAACATATTCATTCGGGCAAGGTTATAAGTTGTAGGATTCTTTTCCTGTCCATAAATATCAACTGCATTTCCGATATTGGCAGCACGAAGAAGCAACGAGCCACTACCGCAAGTAGGGTCATATACATTGCGCAAACGCTGGTGTCCGATGGAAACAATTTCTGCTAAGATACGGCTGACCTCCTGCGGAGTATAGAACTCTCCAGCCTTTTTCCCGGCTCCTGCGGCAAATTGCGAAATCATATATTCGTAAGCATCACCCAAAATATCAATCTCCTGCGATGCCTCTACTCCGAAGTCTATATCATCTAATGCAAGAAGAACGTTACTAACGAGCGTGTTTTTATCGTCAGCTGTCTTGCCCAATTTAGGCGATGCCAAGTCTATATCCGAAAACAATCCGCCAAAATCCTCTTCACTATCCTGTCCCAACGTACTGTCTTCAATACGCTTCAATGAACGTTCGAGCATAGGCAAGATATTTTCTTTACGCTTGATAGCCTCAATTACTGACGAAAACAAAAATTTTGGTTCTATGAAATAACCAATATTCTCCAAGCATTGATTTTTCGCTTCTTCTTGTAGTTCAACCGCATCTGTATCATCCATTTCCCACAATTCCTTAAAGGTTATTTCATCATCCACCAAGGCATTGTTGGCATACTTCTCTATTTTCTCCGACAAGTACTTATAGAAGATGAAACCTAATGTAAAATACATAAAGTCGCTTGCCGACATATTACCACGCAAACGATTTGCAACCTCCCAAAGTTGGTCACGGAGTTTCTGCTGTAATTCTTCGCTCATATTATTTTAGTATTTCTTTTACTACTTGTTTGATTTTTACACACATATCACAAAGCCATGCACATCCATTATCCCAATTATCTTTATCATTCATATCCCCCATAGGATGAAGAATAAGGAAACGACTTGCCTTTTTATTTTCATCTAGTCGCCATTCTATTTCATTAGGATTTATAATCCCTAATATTTTAGATACCAATTCTTCATTTGACTTAAATCGGGTAATGATATCCTTGTCCTCATTAACATACAATCCTGCTGACAAACAATTATTTTTAGTATTTAATGTCATACAAAGATGATATGCTGATGATCCTAAACCTAGGTCATACCAATGCTGAGCTTGTGGTTTACGCAGCTTAAATTCCCTTATAAAGGCAGAGTGTTTTGGAGCTTCGTTGTTGAACTTTTCCCAAAATGCTAATTTCAAGTTTTCTGTTTCTGAAAGTGCTGCTGTCTTTTTCATTGCCTTTGCCCAAGTATTAGGTCGTTCTACAATATTGAACTTAGGTGCAGGTTCTGAATCATTGATTTTCCACAATTCTATTTCTATTAAGAAAAACTCGAACTTGTCATCCGTATGCTGATTTAACCATTCTATTGCTTGTTTATGCTCGTCACGTGCTTTTCTGACAATCCAAATTATTACTTCAGCTTCTTTACCTGAAGCATACGTTATGATTTTGCCAAGATGGTCATGATTTGTTTCCTCTAGCTGATTCTCAATGATTATCCGTCGTCCCGTCCCCTCCTCTGTCGCAAATAAATCAACACTGAAATCGCCTACATTGGATTCCTGTTCTTCAACGACTATATCAATACCTACAGCCTCGCTGAGAATTTCCAAATTCTCTTCTTTTGCAAGCCAAGGAGTAAAATCTTTGGCTTCATGTTTCCAGACAGAACGAAGGTCTGTTATCTGCTCCAGTTTACCTAATTTCATGATTGAATAACTTTTAATTATTCCCAATTAAACGTTTTTATAATACTACGCAATCTTTCCATAATTCTCGTCAAAGCCTTGCGAGTTTTGATAAGACCGAGATGCTTTTCTTTCAATGCCTTTTGTATAATCTCAGGCTGTTCTTTTTGCAAATAGTCATACTCTTTTATGTAAAGATTAAGCACTTCGGCAGAAATTTGTTCATCATTAGCCAAATCACTTACAGCCTTATTGCGTTCTGACACAATATATTGGTTCAAACGTTCCTCTAATTCATTTGTTCCATCTGCTCTATTGCGCCCATTCATGAAGTTTTCCTTGTCTTCATCTACATTCTTTTGAATAAAGCCGTCGATGAGTTTTGCTTTGCCTCGCATTCCAGCATCCTTAATCATTGTATCAAGGATATGCTTGCGCTTTTCTGAATAATCATCGCTATATGGGTCAAGTTCCGCAATGAGTTCAAGAATATACGCCACATTGATAATGTCACTATGCAGAAGTTCAAGACAGAAATCAATGTCTTCCAGCCCTTGATTATTCCCGTATGGGGCAGGATCTTCCGCAACAGTTGACGGTGTAGCAGGTGGATCAATAAACCCAACTGTAATATCAAGGTATTTACTCTTATAATCGTTAAACTGCTGTTCGGTCATACCGAGGTCTTCAGCATCCTCGCTGTAATCTTCGTATATCTGAACTTCTGCATGTTTACGAATAATGTCACGGAACGCAAGTACAAAATTCTTCTTGTCATTTTCACTTTGTAGAAGGTCTATACTACTTGGCGTTGGATATTTTTGCAGAAAATCTGTTGCCAAACTCTTGTACTCCTGCTTTACTTTTTCAAACGGAGGACGTACTATATCTTCAGGATTGTCGGAATTGCTAAACAGTTTTATAGACGTATCAACATTGTTTTTCAGGTCACGGAAGCATACGATTTTACCGAATCGTTTCTTCTCGTTCAACACTCGGTTGGTACGACTGAACGCTTGCAACAACCCGTGATATTCCATGTTCTTATCCACATAAAGCGTGTTCAGCTTTTTACTGTCAAAGCCTGTAAGGAACATTCCCACGACAAGACAAAGGTCAAGCGGTTTCATTTCCGCTTTCTTCTTTTTCATGCGCAGGTTGATATCATCATAATAAGCACGGAAATTCTCTGTGGTAAAAGATGTACCAAAGTTTTCATTATAATCATCCATAATGGATTGCAGTTCATCTGCTTCGCCCACATTTTCGCTGACATATTTTCCCGTGCCCATACCGGTCTGTTCATCATCTTGACTATTATTGGCTGCGTATGTAAATACTGCACCTATACGGATTTTAGGATTCAATGATTTGAAAATCTTGTAATAGCGGATAAGCATAGGAACAGACTGCACAGCAAACAATGCGTCAAACTCTCCATCAAATGTAGATTTATTAAAGTTGTTAAGGATAAATCTTGCTATCTCCTCCATACGAGCTTGGTTATCGTTATCTACAATCTCGTTACCGTGATAATACTCCACGAGGAAGCCGAGCACATTTTCATCAGCAATAGCATCTTTGATGAGATATTTATGAAGACAATTGCCGAAAATTTCTTTTGTCGTATGTCCATCCACTGCATTTTCAGTAAAGATAGGTGTTCCCGTAAAGCCAAAAATCTGGGCATTATCAAAGAACTTCATAATCTTTTTATGGCTATCCCCGAAATGACTACGGTGACACTCATCAAAAATCATCACGATGCGTGAATGACGGATAGCATCAATCTTACTGCTATACCAAGTCTTACTAACTGCCGCATTAAGTTTTTGAATGGTGGTTATGATGATTTTGGAATTGCTTTGAAGTCGCTTCACGAGTTCATCCGTATTGTCGGTACTATCCACTGCACCCGGTTCAAACGCCTCGTATTCCGATTGCGTCTGAGTATCGAGGTCATGACGGTCAACAACAAACATCACCTTATCCACATCATCCAATTCTGATACAAGTTGTGCGGCCTTGAATGAGGTCAATGTTTTTCCAGCACCTGTTGTATGCCAGATATAACCATTATCATTGGAGTTTTGTACACGATCCAAAATTTTCTCTACCGCATAGAATTGGTAAGGACGAAGTACCATCAAGCATTTGTCGCCCTCATGAAGCACAATATACTTTCCTATGATTTTGCCAAGCGTACATTTTTCCAAGAAGAATACGGCAAACTTATCCAATTCATTGAACGGATGATTGGCAGCATCTGTCCAGGTGAATGTGAACTTATACCCACTATTTGGATTATTGGCAAAATAGCGAGTATTAACACCGTTGGATATGACAAACAGTTGGATATAATCAAACAATCCATGAAACGAAGTCTTGTGATAACGCTGTATTTGGTTGTATGCCTGTTTAAGTTCCACGCCACGACGTTTCAATTCAATTTGCACAAGTGGCAAACCATTGACTAGAATCGTCACATCATAGCGGCATTTTTTACGTCCTTCCACCGTAATCTGGTTGGAAACCTGAAATTCATTCTGACACCACTGCTGCCTATTTAGAAATTCTACCCATATACGCTGTCCATCAGCCGTATCAAGCGGATATAAGTCACGGAGTTTCTTTGCCTTTTCAAAGCGAGTACCACCTTCAAGGTATATGAGAATCTTCTCAAACTCTTCTGTCGTAAATTCACTACGCCCATGTTCCTCTAAACGTTTGCGATTGTGAACCTCCAACTGTCGTTTAAAATTAGCATACATATTATCCTCTTCTACAATTTGGACATATTCATAGTCCATCTGTTGAAGAGTGGCTATCAATCCGGCTTCCAATGCCGCTTCACTTTGTGTTGACATATCCTTGCCTTATTATGAGTAGTTACTACTTATTTATCTTACCATTTAGCATCCTGATATTCAGCGCATTTTCAATCTTGCATAGAGTACAATTACATCCACTAAGACTACCGAATCGCTTTAAGCTCTATTGCAGTCTTTCTTTTTTATCGGTTATTAAATCCTTTAAATCAACCTGTAGAATCTCGGCAATCCGCTGAAGCGTTTCCAAATTAGGTTGAATCCTATTGCAAGCATAAGCATTGACCATGCTAAAACTTTTATCCAATTGTTTGGCTAACCATGTTTGAGAAATGCCTTTTTCCGAAAGCACAGCCTTTATTCTATTCAGTTTCATTCTTTGATACTATTTTATGATGCAAATATAGGGAATTATATTCGATAACCGGGATAATTTTTGTACTTTTGTGTTCTGAAAAACAGAATTCTGAGCAAAACATGATAAGGACATGTATGTATTTGATGAATACTTGAATGATAAAGATTTGGACAAGCGTGAGCGAGCCAAATTGTAGAGAACGTCCATAGGTTTGCAGGCTGTTGACAATCTGCGTGTATCCGATTTCCTCATTGAAACAGCTCGTAAACATATTGAGGGAGAAATATCAATGGATGAAGTAAGTCTATTGGTAGATGAACATTATAAAAATCTAAAAAAAATCCATATGTGACATTTAAGCCGATGCCAACCATGTCAATTTGACATAAGACCAACGAAATATCCGTCAATTTTACCAGCTTATTTATTCAATGAGCCATAGGTATAAGATTTGCTACTATTTATGACGGAGTGATATTGCTCCCAATTAAAGATATATCGCCTATGGCAAAGATACACTTTTTAAACGTTGATGAAGGTGACTGCTCTATTATTCAGCATGATAATGGAAAGGTTACTATGATTGATATTTGTTGCGGAAACATTGTTGAGCAACAGTCCTCTGGTGTTACCTTTAGTACAGAGTCAGTCAATACTATCAAGGGAAACTTCAACATGAAAGCATATCCAACAAATCCTGTGGAATATATAAAAAGATGGCATATGTCAGACATCTTCAGATACATTCAGACTCACCCAGATATGGATCACATGGACGGCTTGAAGAATCTTGCAAACAGCAAGCTAATCATAAATTTCTGGGATACAACAAATACCAAAGAGCAAAGTTTTGATGAGTATGGTAATTGTGGACGTTATAAGAAAGAGGATTGGGACTGCTATCAACGGTTGCGCAAAAGTGAATATAATCCAAAATCTTTAACATTCTATGATGGGACTACCGCTAAATACTTTGCAGAGGATGATAATGGTGCATTATCTGATGACTACCTCAAGATACTCTCCCCAACGAAGGAACTAATAAAGGCAGCAGAGGCGGCAGGAGATTGGAACGACTCTTCCTATGTTATTCTCTATTGTATTCAAGGACGAAAACTTCTTTTCTGTGGAGACGCAGGAATGGGGACTATAAATCATTTACTTGAACACCATAAAGATGATATTGCCAACCTAGACGTGCTTATAGCTCCTCATCATGGCAGAGACAGTGACAAAGATTTTACTTTTTTGGATATTATGAATCCCAAACTCACACTAATTGGCAATGCGAAGTGCCAACATTTGGCTTACGACAAATGGAATAGTCGAGGGTTGGAGCACATTCAGAACAATCAAGGAGGAAACATCTTGATAGACATCCGCAATAATGGCGAAATGCATGTGAGTTGCTCTAACAAATCATTTGCGGATGCATATAACCAAGAATACTTCAACAAGGAAGAAGCACCCAAGGATTCAAATAATCCAGGTTATTGGTGTTTGTGTTATTATAAAGCAAATTAAAATATATGCGACAGGTTGACAAAGAGACAAAAGAAAAGCGTAACAAGGTTTATTATAGTAAGGCACGTATAAAACCTGCCTATATATTCCTCGTAGTCCCGATTTTTGTTGGATTAGCGATGGGAATAGATGAATTCCTTGAAACTAAGATGTGGGGCAAGGCATTGGTCTATGTCTTGTCATTGGGAACTATCAGTTCTGCACTATTTTTCTTGTTGCGCCTTGTGCTAAGAGACATTTCATTGGTATATCCTGGCAAAATTCTGTTTTGCAACAGGCTGAAGCCAACTATTGCGATGCTTTATGCTGACGACAATGAGTTTACAGAGGAAAACAAAACCGCTATACGAAAGAAAATTAAATGCAAAAAGGGAATAGACCTTCAGTCTATAAAAAACAAGACCTACAAGAACAATAAATATGCAAAGCGTGTAGATGAAACTGTTAACTGGTTGTTGGATGTAACCAGATTCGATGATATACTGTTCGATTATAACTGCATTTATGGTTTATAGAAGCCCCCATGAATAAATCGCTCATCATTTTCGGCATCGTCAACATAACCTCGGACAGTTTCTCCGATGGA
>ENA-UERT01001877-UERT01001877.1-human-gut-metagenome-genome-assembly--contig:-NODE-1877-length-11609-cov-27.300728_pt1 | contig 11609 bp, 10 predicted proteins | sample MGYA00242996_ERZ507997 | MGnify/ENA primary metagenome ERZ507997 (study PRJEB26167, sample SAMN06115458) | human gut metagenome | host: Homo sapiens | place: China:Neimenggu | collected 2014-11-07... | reverse complement strand
CGCGTCTACTGGCCCAGCGAACCCGAACGCCAGCCGCAGGCACTCGACATGCTGCACCGCAAGGAGATAGACATGGTGGTCAATATTCCGAAGAACCTCACCGCAGGCGAGTTGGATAACGGCTACAAGATACGCCGTGCCGCCATCGACCTCAATATTCCGTTGATAACGAATGCCCGTCTGGCAAGTGCGTTCATCAATGCATTCTGCACGATGATGCCGGATGATTTGGCTATCAAGTCGTGGGCGGAGTACAAATGATGATTTAATTTGCTATCTTTGCTGAAAACTAAGTTCGATGGAAACAATTTTGACCCAATACTATCAATCTCCTTATGGCGAGTTGCTCCTCGGCTCTTTCGGCGATAAACTCTGCCTATGCGACTGGATGCTGAACGAGAAACGTAGAGTACCCGTTGATAAGCGTATACGGCAGGCGCTGCATGCCGATTATGAGGAAGGCACTTCGGAAGTGATTGCAAGGGCAATCATTCAGTTGGATGAGTATTTTGCCTGTAAGCGGACCATATTCGATGTTCCACTGCTTGCAGTCGGAACAGAATTCCAGCGGACGGTGTGGCAGGAGTTGCAGAACATCCCTTACGGAAAAACAGTGTCCTACGGCGAGCTTTCACGAAAGCTGGGCAATCCGAAAGCCGTACGTGCGGTGGCGGCTGCCAATGGGGCAAATGCCCTCTCCATACTCATCCCCTGCCATCGTGTGGTGGGCAGCAACCATACGCTGATAGGCTATGCCGGTGGACTGGCAGCCAAACAAGGGATGCTGGCATTGGAAGCGGACTCTTGCGACGGACCGTCAGGCTCCCGTATAGGACAGCTGTTTTGAGGTCAGGTTTGTTTCTGGTATTCCGCCGGTGTCATCCCCGTCATACGTTTGAAGAACTTCGAGAAGAACGACGGATTGGGAAAGTTCAGTTCGTCTGATATTTGAAACACCAGTAGATTACTGTGTTTCAGCAATACTTTGGCTTCGAGGATAACTGCTTGATTAATCCATTGCATCACGGTTTGCCCGCTTGTTTCACGTATCACCGAACTCAGATAGTGCGGTGTCAGGCATAGCTTGTCGGCATAGAAGTTGACGCTGCGTTCGTGCTTACTGTGTTGGTTCACCAAAGCGATGAAGCGGCGGAATAGCTCTTCCTGGCGTGAAAGACGTGCCGGAGTTGACTTGCATGTGTGCTCGTGGATATACTTAAGGTTATAGAGAAGTGAGACAATCAAGTGCTGTACGGTTTCGCGGCGGTAAGGCGAACAATGAAGTATGTCCCATAATAAAGAGAAAAAGTGGCTGATGCGTGTCCATTCCGTGTTGTTGCATGAAAAGAGAATCCCGTTTCGTGTGTAAGCTTCCGTAAGAATGGAATTCTGTATCACAGGCAGAAAATGGGCGGTAGGCATGAGGACTTGGAATTCATAGTCGGGACTGATTTCCAGTATCTCTATCAGCGAGTTGTCGGGAATGATAATAATATCATGGGCTGTGGCTTCGTATTCGATAAGATTGATAGATATCCGGCCACTGCCCTGCATGATACGTATAATCCTCCCTTCTTTGGCACGGTAAGGTTGCCCGGTACGGAATAGTCTAGAGCCCATGGCAAAGAAACTGATAACCATTCCCAAATCATCATTTATAAATCTGTATTCAGAATGTTCTATAAAATCCGGATTGTTGCGGATGTCCTCGAATGCGACGCTTATCGGTTTGTTCTTTTCCATATCTTTCCCGTTATGAATAATGTATATTTCCACCGCAAAGATAATAAAGTGTTCCTATTATTTGCCTTTTCCTACGAAATGTCGTACTATTAGAACATCTTTGCGCACAAATGGATTGTAAGGGTATAGGATTATGCCTTTATCTTTGCATGTGTATAGAACAAAACCATGTAGAATAAACAAGAAACAGAATGGATATGAAACGAACCGTTTTCTTTTTTACCCTTTCTCTTGCCGCCATGCTGGCACATGCCCAGCTCACGTTGGAGGAGTGTCAGCGCCGGGCGCAGGACAATTATCCGTTGGTCAGGCAATATGGACTGATAGAAAAGGCACGCGAGTACGACCTCTCTAATGCCGGAAAAGGTTACTTGCCCCAGTTCTCCCTATCCGGCAAGGCCACGTACCAGAGTGACATCACCCGGCTACCGGTCGAAATCCCTAATCTCGACATCAAGACTGCTTCGAAAGACCAGTACCAGGTGATGCTCGAAGTGCAGCAGACCCTCTGGGATGGTGGGGATATACGTTCCAGAAAACGATTGACGCGTGCCGCCTCGGAAGTGGAACTGGAAAAACAGCATGTAGACATGTATGCCTTGACTGACCGGGTGAACCAGCTCTTTTTCGGCATCCTGCTGCTGGACGAACAGCTGAAACAGAACAGCCTCTTGCAAGAAGATTTGGGCAGAACCCACAAGCAGGTAGCCGACTATATAGCCAATGGCATCGCCACCCCGAGCGACCTGGATGCAGTCAGCGTAGAGCAACTGAACACCAGGCAGCACCGTGTGGAATTGGAGACCACCCGTCGTGCATACCTCAGCATGCTTGCTGCCTTTACGGGCAAGGATCTCTCTTCCGAAACGGTTTTATTGAAACCGGCTGCCGAAGAAAACATAGACCGGCAGATGAACAACCGTCCCGAACTTCGTTGGTACGATGCGCAGGGAGAGCAACTCCGCCAGCAGGAGGCAGCCTTGAACACCCGGTTGATGCCGCGTTTCGGCCTTTTTGTACAAGGGGCATACGGCAATCCGGGGTTGAATATGCTGAAAGATGAATTCAACGCCTATTACATGGCGGGGGTGCGCATGTCCTGGAATTTCGGCAGTCTGTATACGTTGAAGAACGACCGCCGCAGGATAGACAATACCCGCCAACAGATAGAGACCGGCCGGGATGTGTTCCTTTTCAACATTCGCCTGCAGGCTACGCAGCAGGATGCGGGCATTGTATCCATGCGCCGCCAGATGGTGGATGATGACGAGATTATCCGTCTGCGTGGGAATATCCGCCGTGCAGCCGAGGCCAAGGTACAGAACGGGACAATGACCGTGACCGATATGCTGCGGGAGATTACCAACGAAAGTATGGCACGACAGACTAAGGCATTGCATGAGGTGCAGTTGCTGATGAACATCTGGCAGCTGAAATATACGCTGAACAATTAGTGACTATAATCCGTAATTTATAACTTGAAATAGTATGAAATCATTGAAATTATTTCCTTTTTTATTTCTCCTTGCCGCCTGCACCGGCGGTGCTCCGAAATATGATGCGACGGGAACGTTCGAGGCTACCGAAGTCATCGTTTCTGCCGAGGCGTCCGGAAGACTGCTGAGTTTCGACATCGAGGAAGGCACGACACTGAAAGACGGGCAGGAAGTAGGCATTATAGATACCGTCCAACTCTATCTGAAGAAACTCCAGTTGGAGGCCAGTGTCAAGTCCGTGGAAGGCCAGCGGCCCGATATCCTGAAACAAGTAGCCGCCACTCAGGAACAGATTGTGCAGGCACGGCGCGAACGCGATCGTGTGTCCAACCTGCTCCGTGTGGGTGCCGCCAACCAGAAGCAGCTCGATGATGCCGAGTCCCTTCTCGAAGTCCTCCGCAAGCAGCTCGACGCCCAGAACTCCACCCTGCGCAACAGCGACCGCAGCCTCACTTGGCAAAGTTCCTCCGTCGGCATCCAGGTGGCGCAGATAGAAGACCAGCTGCGCAAATGCCACATCACCTCTCCGCTGACGGGAACCGTCCTTGCCAAATATGCCGAAGCCGGAGAGCTGGCTGCTCCCGGTACCCCTCTTTTCAAAGTGGCGGATATGGAGCAGATTTACCTCCGTGCCTACATCACCTCCGAACAGCTTGCCGAAATCAAGCTGGGGCAGCAAGTGAAGGTTTATGCGGATTATGGCAAGGATGTGCGCCAAGAATATCCTGGCGTTGTCACCTGGATTTCCGATACCTCCGAATTTACTCCAAAAACTATCTTGACGAAAGACGAGCGCGCCAATCTGGTCTATGCCGTAAAGATTGCCGTGAAGAATGACGGGATGCTGAAAATAGGAATGTATGGAGGCTGTAACTTTAACTAATATCTCCAAACGTTACGGCAGCGTGGAAGCCCTGCGGGGTGTCTCTCTGTCAGTAGCTCCCGGTGAGCTTTTCGGCATCATCGGGCCGGACGGTGCGGGCAAGACATCGCTTTTCCGCATCCTCACCACCTTGCTGCTTGCCGACGGAGGCTCGGCTTCGGTCTGCGGCCTGGATGTGGTGAAGGACTACAAAGCCATCCGCAGGCGGGTGGGGTATATGCCCGGACGCTTCTCCCTCTATCCGGACTTGACGGTGGAGGAGAATCTCAATTTCTTCGCCACCGTCTTCCACACCACCATCGAGGAGAATTATGATTTGGTGCGCGACATTTACCGGCAGATAGAACCTTTCCGCAAGCGCCGCGCCGGAGCGTTGTCCGGCGGCATGAAGCAGAAACTCGCCCTTAGCTGTGCCCTTATCCATAAACCGGATGTCCTCTTTCTGGACGAACCCACTACGGGCGTCGACCCCGTGTCCCGCAAGGAATTCTGGGGAATGCTTCGCCGACTGAAGGAGCAGGGTATCACCATCATTGCTTCCACCCCCATCATCGACGAAGCGCGCCAATGCGACCGCATCGCCTTCATCAACGAAGGAGAGATAAAAGGCATCGATACCCCCGACCGTATCCTGACACGCTTTGCGGGCATCCTCTGCCCTCCGGGCTTGCAGCACGAACGGGTGGAAAACCACGAAAACAAGGTGATTGAAGTGGAAGGGTTGACCAAGCGGTTCGGTAATTTCACCGCTGTAGACCACATCTCCTTCCAAGTCCATCGGGGCGAGATTTTCGGTTTCCTGGGAGCCAACGGGGCAGGCAAGACCACCGCCATGCGCATGCTTACGGGACTTAGCCGCCCCACCGGCGGCAAGGCATGTGTGGCAGGGTTCGATGTGGCTTCCCAACCCGAAGAAGTGAAGAAGAACATCGGCTACATGAGCCAGAAATTTTCCCTTTACGAAGACCTCAAGGTGTGGGAGAATATCCGCCTCTTTGCCGGTATCTACGGCATCCCCGAAGCGGAGATTGCCCCCAAGACGGATGAGCTGCTCCTCCGCCTCGGGCTGGAAAAGGAACGGGATACACTGGTGAAAAGCCTTCCGCTGGGCTGGAAGCAGAAGCTGGCCTTCTCCGTCTCCATCTTCCACCGTCCCAAGATTGTCTTTCTGGATGAGCCTACGGGTGGGGTGGACCCTGCCACGCGCCGCCAGTTCTGGGAGCTGATTTACCAGGCTGCCGACGAGGGCATCACCGTCTTTGTCACCACCCACTTTATGGACGAGGCGGAGTATTGCGACCGCATCTCCATCATGGTAGACGGCGTCATCCGTGCACTCGACACTCCCGGGGAGCTGAAACGGCAGTTCAATGCCACTACGATGGACGATGTATTCCAACAACTGGCTCGTCAAGCCGTGCGAACCGCCGACTGAAAATCCGTGAAATCCGCATTATCCGAGCCTAAATATAAATATAGACAATGAAACAATTCATATCTTTCATCCGAAAAGAGTTCTTCCATATCTTCCGCGACCGGCGCACGATGCTGATTCTGCTGGGCATGCCCATCGTGCAGATAATCCTTTTCGGTTTTGCCATCACCACCGAGGTGAAGAACGTGCGTGTGGCGGTGCTCGACCCGTCGAATGACGTAGTTACCCGCCGTATCATCGACCGCATGGATGCAAGCGAATACTTCACCGTCATCCGCCGCCTGCATTCTCCCGCCGATATGGAGGCTTCTTTCGGAAGAGGGGAGATTGACATGGCGCTTGTTTTCAGCGAGCGTTTCTCGGACAAGCTTTATACCGGCGAGGCGCGCGTGCAGCTTGTCTCCGACGCCACAGACCCCAATATGGCGACTATGCAGGCAGGCTATGCCGCAAACATCATTTCCTCTGCCGGGCAGGAGATGCTTCCGCCGGGAGTGCATGCCGCTGCCATCGTACCCCAGCTCAAGCTGCTGTACAATCCGCAGATGAAGAGTGCCTACAACTTCGTGCCGGGTGTCATGGGGCTTATTCTGATGCTGATTTGCGCCATGATGACCTCCATCTCCATTGTGCGCGAGAAGGAGACGGGGACGATGGAGGTCCTGCTGGTTTCTCCCGTCAAACCGCTTTTCATCATTCTGGCAAAGGCGGTGCCCTATTTTGTGCTGTCGTTTGTCAACTTGACCACCATTCTTCTGCTTTCGGTCTATGTGCTCGATGTTCCCGTGGCGGGCAGCTTGTTCTGGCTGGTGGTGGTGTCGCTGCTATTCATCTTTGTCTCCCTGGCGCTGGGGCTGCTGATTTCCACGGTCACCCGGACGCAGGTTGCCGCCATGCTGGTGTCCGGACTGATGCTGATGATGCCCACCATGTTGCTTTCGGGCATGATATTCCCCATTGAGAGTATGCCCGTTATCCTGCAGGCCATTTCAGCTGTGCTTCCTGCACGCTGGTATATCCAGGCGGTGCGTAAGCTGATGATTGAGGGAGTGGATGTTTCGCTTGTGCTGATGGAGGTCGGCATACTTGCCACGATGGCGGTATTGCTGATAACGGTGAGTTTCAAGAAATTCAAGCATCGGCTTGAGTAAAGAGCGGATATGAATTTTATATTAATTATTCAGGCAGAAGAACATAAGGACAAAAGGATACGGGAAATCTGTTCTTTTGTTCTTATGTCTAAAATCTTTAAAATATCGTCTTATGATAAAGTTTCTCATTGAAAAGGAATTCAAGCAGTTGTTCCGCAACTCCTTCCTGCCCAAGCTGATTTTCATTTTCCCGTGCATGATTATGATACTGATGCCCTGGGCCGCCAATCTGGAGATAAAGAACATCAATCTGAATATAGTGGACAATGACCACAGCGTCTTGTCTCGCCGTCTGGTAGATAAAATCGGTGCATCCACTTATTTCTGCCTGACAGCGCTTCCCGATACATACGATGAGGCTTTGCTGGCCATTGAAGCAGGTTCGGCAGATGTCGTGCTGGAGATTCCCCGTGATTTCGAAAAGGATTGGGTGAAGGGAGAGGCGCCTCGTCTGCTGGTGGCGGCCAATGCCGTGAACGGCACGAAGGGCAGTCTGGGAGGATCCTACTTGTCTTCCATCATCAGTGACTATACCCGTGAACTGGGTTCGGAGTCGTCTTCGCAAGGGCTTGCCGGGAAGCCGCTTCCCCGGGTGGACATCACTACGCAGAATCTTTACAACCCCACGCTGAACTACAAGCTTTTCATGATTCCTGCCCTCATGGTAATGCTGCTGACGCTGATTTGCGGTTTTCTCCCTGCCCTCAATGTGGTGGGCGAGAAGGAGGCGGGCACCATCGAGCAGATAAATGTCACCCCCGTCGGCAAGTTCACTTTCATTGCCGCCAAGCTGATACCTTACTGGCTGATAGGTTTTGTGGTGCTGACCATCTGTTTCGTTCTGGCATGGGTACTTTACGGCATTCTGCCGGCGGGACATTTCCTCACTATCTACGGCATGGCGCTGTTTTTTCTACCGATGGTGTCGGGGTTCGGGCTGGTCATATCCAATCATTCGACCACGTTGCAGCAGGCCATGTTTGTCATGTGGTTCTTCATGCTTATCCTTATTCTGATGAGTGGTCTTTTCACCCCTATCCACAGTATGCCTGAGTGGGCGCAATGGATTACGCGCATCAATCCGCTACGCTATTTTGTAGAGGTGATGCGTACCATCTATCTCCGTGGTGGCGGATTTGCCGAACTGCTTCCGCAACTGGGAGCCGTGTTGGTCTTTGCATTGGTCTTCAATCTGTGGGCGGTAAAAAGTTATAAGAAAAGTAGTTAACTGATTTTTCTTTATTATTATCCTATTTGGCTCTCTTTTTTGAAGAAGGGCTACACCATTTGCCTTGGATAGCTACACCCTTTTGTGTTTAAGGCTACACCATGAGAAGGAAAAGGTGTAGCCCTTTTATTATGGATAATAAAAGCTGTTTTTTGTGCGGAAAAAAAGGTGCAAGTAGTGATATGTATCTAATGATAAAGACAACTGTTATACTTGTCAATTAATTGATAGAGTTTATATGATATCTATCAGTTCCCTTATTGGAAAAAACTCTTATCTTTGCACGCGAATAAATAAATATCTTATACCAAAATGAATACACAGACTACTTATCTTGCCTCGAAACCGCATTATGAGATTCTTGACGGACTTCGTGGCGTGGCGGCTGTCATGGTTATTATCTTCCATCTTTTTGAAGCACATGCAGGTGGCAGCCATCTTACTCAAATTATCAATCATGGTTATCTGGCAGTGGATTTCTTCTTCATGCTTTCCGGTTTTGTTATCGGCTATGCTTATGATGACCGTTGGAACCGGATGACCGTGGGCACTTTCTTCAAACGCCGTATCATCCGCCTGCATCCTATGGTGATTATGGGAAGCATTGTGGGCGCTGCCTTTTTCTATTTTCAGGAGTCGTCTTGTTTTCCACCTATCGAGAATACGTCCGTTGGAACCATGCTGCTGGTAATGTTACTGGGCTGTACCTTACTTCCTCTTCCGCTGAAGTTCGACATTCGCGGCTGGACGGAAATGCATCCGTTGAATGGCCCGGCATGGTCGCTCTATTATGAATATATCGGTAATATCTTGTATGCGTTGTTTGTACGCAAGTTCAATAAGGTGGCCCTGTCGGTGCTGGTATTTGTGGCAGGGTGTTTTACGGTATACCGTTGTCTGACTGCTCCTGCCGGCGATATTGTGGGTGGTTGGGCCTTGAACTGGGAACAGCAGTATGTGGGCATGGTCCGGCTGATGTATCCGTTTTTCGGCGGATTGCTTCTGTCACGCCTCGGCTGGCTGATACGGCTTGAAAAGCGTGCTTTCTGGTGGTGCAGCCTGCTGATTGTGGTGGTTCTTTCCATTCCCCGTATCGGAGGTGAGGATGGTTACTGGATGAACGGGCTTTACGAGGCTTTCTGTATTATCTGCATCTTCCCGGTCATTGTTTCAATGGGAGCGGGCGGCAAGGTGACCGGTAAGCGCTCTACTGCCGTATGCAAGTTCCTGGGAGACATTTCCTATCCGATTTATATCACCCATTATCCACTGGTATATACTTATACGGCTTGGGTATGCAACAATAACGCTACAATGGCAGAAGGTATCCCTTATATGATACTTACTTTCGTGGGAGCCGTTGTCCTTGCTTATGCTTGTTTGAAACTCTATGATGAACCGGTGCGCAGGTGGCTTACAGACCGTTTCCTGAAAGGGAAAAAGAAATAATTCCTATAGATATGGATATAAAAAATCTCCCGTTGCATTATCTTGTGCAGCGGGAGATTTTCTTTAATGACCGGGCGTTATTTTACGTCAATGAATTTCTTGGCCTTTTCTTTTTCTGCTTCTGTAAATTTAGGCAATGTAATGTTCAACACGCCGTTTTCTACATGGGCACCAATCTTTTCCTTATCGACATCGTCCGGAAGAATCATGGTTTGCTGGAACTTGGTGTATGAGAATTCGCGGCGCAAGTAGCGGCCTTCCTTCTTTTCGTCCTTGTTGTTCTCTTCCTTACTTTCAGTTTTCTTTTCCATGCTGATGACCAGATTGTTTTCTTCATCGATGTGAACGTTGAAGTCTTCTTTTGTCATACCGGGAGCAGCCAATTCAACTTTGTACTCTTTTTCTGTTTCGAATACGTTGATGGCAGGGGCGGTGGCATTTGCTTTTACCATCCAATCATTGTCAAAGAAATCATTAAAAATACTCGGTAACCAATTTTGGTTTCTTCTTACAGGCATCATAGTTATAGTCTCCTATTGTTTAAGTTAAACATGCTATTTAGTTTTGAACTCCGGTTCTTTGTCTTCGGGTGTCTGCCTTTTGGGTTTTTCACCGTCCGTTTCTTGAACCGTCGTTCGCTAATAATATTGCAAACCTTATGCCAACCGGTTTTTACTGACTTTATTGACTATTTGTCATTGAAAAACTGACTTATTTGCCTATTTAATGCCATTTTGCTATCTTATTTATTTAATTTTGATAGTTTTTCAGACTAATTTAAAACGCATTCTCCAACGCTTGGCTTCTTCGTCCCAATCGTGGCTGATGATTTTAAAAGTTCCGATTTCTGATGTGTTTTCTACATGTACTCCAATGCAGAGACATTCGTCGTAATCGCCTACTTTCACGACACGTACCGTTTCCGAAGCATCATCGGGCAGGCGTTCCAAGTCGAAGCGTCCTTGAGCTTCCTCTTGCGTAATGAATGCTGTTGTGACGGGCAGATGTCGGGCGATTACCTCGTTTACGGCCTCTTCCAGCTTCTTTATTTCTTCTTCCGTGGGGCAGGCGGCAAGACGATAGTCCAGCTTGCTCTTCTTCCGTTCTATGTGTGCTGATATGGAGCGGCCGCAACCGAATAACCTTATCATGGTCTGGTTGATGATGTGCTCCGTTGTATGCATAGGTGCGATTGACACATCCTGAAACTTGGGACTTGGTTTATTTATTTCTATATTTGTTTCCATATTAATTGATATTGATGTAATTAACAGCGCAAAGATAATGAATAATATGGATAAGAAGGTACTAATCTATTGTCGTGTTAGTACGCAACAACAGACAACTGATAGACAAAAAGAGGAATTGTTGAAGTTTGCAGCAGAAAACCATTGGAACGTTGAAGAAGAGGATATTTTCATAGATGTTATTAGTGGTTTTAAAAAGGGAGAGTTCCGTCCTGAATATGTGAAGATGCTTGAAAGAGTCGAATATGGGGATATTGATATAATTTTATTCTCTGAATTTTCTCGTCTTGCAAGAAATGCTACGGAGTTATTAGAACAAATCAAATTGTTTATAGATAAAGGTATTAACTTGTATTTTGATAAACAAAAATTGTGGGTAAGAGATAGTAATAAAGATGTAGGTAGTATTATTTTATTGCATGTACTTGCTGTTATGTCAAGCTATGAGATAGAATTGTTTGTTGAACGTTCATTAAGTGGCAAGATAACAAAAGTTCAAGCAGGTCATGGAGGCGGGGATGAACGTGCGTATGGTTATATGCACAATGAAAATAAACAGATTGTTATAAATCCTATCGAAAGTAAGATTGTTACCCGTATTTTTGAAATGTATGTTGGTGGATATTCTTCAATTCAAATATCAGAGATATTGAATGCTGAGAAAGTACCTGCTCCATACGTAAGAAAATTGAATGAGTACAAGAAGAATAGAGAAGCAAAAGGATTGGAGGTGAAAGAGTATAAATTTGATACAGATAATTTAAAATGGCGTATTTCTACAATAAACAGACTTATGCACAATGAGTTATATAAAGGTAATCGTAGAATAACATTTTATAAACCAGACCCTACCAATCCACTTCCGTTATCCGAAAGGCAAGATAGAGAGATTGTTTATGAATATTCGGAAGATTATCGTGTGGAATCCTTCTTTGGGAGATTCAATTATAACTTTAATGAAAAATATTATTTTTCAG
>ENA-UERT01001868-UERT01001868.1-human-gut-metagenome-genome-assembly--contig:-NODE-1868-length-11672-cov-5.519707_pt1 | contig 11672 bp, 9 predicted proteins | sample MGYA00242996_ERZ507997 | MGnify/ENA primary metagenome ERZ507997 (study PRJEB26167, sample SAMN06115458) | human gut metagenome | host: Homo sapiens | place: China:Neimenggu | collected 2014-11-07... | reverse complement strand
CCTGTACCTGCACCACGTACTTCATTCGTTAGGTATCTTGAAAATGCTGAAATTCAGAGAAGGATCGACAATTATGGATATCGGTACGGGAGGCGGTTTTCCCGGCATACCACTTGCGATCCTGCTCCCTGAAGTACAGTTTCATTTGGTAGACAGTATCGGAAAAAAAATCAAGGTCGGACAAGCTGTAACCGAAGCGATCGGTCTGAAAAACGTCACTTTCCGCCATTGTCGTGCCGAAGAGGAAAAACAATTATTCGACTTTGTCGTGAGTCGTGCCGTCATGCCACTGGCCGATCTGGTAAAAATCGCCCGTAAGAATATAAAGAAGGAACAACAAAATGCACTTCCTAACGGTTTGATTTGTCTGAAAGGAGGAGAGTTGCAGCATGAAATATTGCCATTCCACAAGCAAGCTGTCAGCCTCAACCTGAGTGACCATTTTAAAGAAGAATTTTTCCAAACTAAAAAAGTTGTTTACGTACCGTTATGATTACAATAAAATCGTTTGAGTTCAATTATTTCCAGGAAAACACATTCCTGCTGTATGATGATACACGCGAGGCCGTACTGATCGATTGTGGTTGCTGTCGCAAGGAAGAAGAAAAGGAGTTAACCGACTTTATCCTCGAAAACAAGTTGACATTAAAGCATTTGCTCTGTACTCATCTGCACGTGGATCACGTATTTGGAAACGGTTTTATATATAAGACATACGGTTTGAAACCCGAAGCGAACAAGCAGGATGTCGAGAAACTACCTTCTCCGGACGAACAGGCCAAGTTGTTCGGACTCCGTCAGCATGTCGAGAATGTCCCGGTTGAAAAATATATCGTAGGAGGCGAGATCATTAAGTTCGGCACATCCGAACTTCAAGTGCTGACAGTTCCCGGACATTCACCCGGCAGCGTCGCTTTCTATAACAAAAAGAACGGCTTTGCGATCGTCGGCGATGCACTGTTTGCCGGAAGTATCGGCCGTACCGACCTTTGGGGTGGCAACCAGGAGGTATTGGTTGCCGCCATCCACGACAAACTCCTTTCACTTCCCGACGAGACAGTAATCTATCCGGGGCATGGACCGGAAACAAGAGTCATCGATGAGAAGTTCAACAATCCCTATTTGTAATTGACAATTAAGAATTAATTCATAAATCATAAATCACAATATTATGGACACAAATAAATTTGTAAACCGCCACGTTGGTATCTCGGCAGAAGACATTCCTTCCATGCTGCAAGCCATCGGCGTCAAGTCGGTTGACGAACTGATCGATCAGACCATCCCGTCCGACATCCGTTTGAAAGAACCGCTTAACCTTCCCGACCCCATGACGGAACGTGAGTTCGCAGAACACATCTCGGAGTTGGCATCTAAAAACGAAGTCTTCACTTCTTATATCGGAATGGGTTGGTATGACACAGTATGTCCGGCTCCTATCCAACGTAACGTATTTGAAAATCCGGTTTGGTACACTTCCTACACTCCGTACCAGGCAGAAGTTTCACAAGGACGTCTGGAAGCTTTGTTGAATTTCCAGACTGTTATCGCTGAACTGACCGGCCTGCCGCTAGCCAACTGTTCCCTGCTGGACGAAGCGACAGCAGCAGCCGAAGCGGCAACCATGTTCTACGGTAGCCGTAGCCGTGCACAGGTGAAAGCAGAAGCCAATACGTTGTTTGTCGACGAAAACGTATTCGCCTCTACACTGGCCGTTATCAACACTCGCATGATCCCGCAAGGCATCAAGGTCGTTGTGGGTGATTACAAAACATTTGAATTCACACCGGATGTATTCGGGGCTATCGTCCAGTATCCGAATGCCGACGGTTCGATCGAAGATTATAAAGAATTCATCGTACGTGCCAATGCCAGTGGAGCACGTGTCGCCGTCGCTGCCGACCTGATGAGTCTTGTCCTGCTGACTCCTCCGGGAGAATGGGGTGCAGATGTCGTGTTCGGAAGCAGCCAACGTTTCGGTATCCCGATGTTCTACGGTGGTCCGTCCGCTGCATTCTTCGCCACGAAAGACGAATACAAGCGTTCCATCCCCGGACGTATCATCGGCATTTCCAAAGATGCCTATGGACACACGGCTTACCGCTTGGCTTTGCAAACACGCGAACAACATATCAAACGTGAAAAGGCGACCTCCAATATCTGTACCGCCCAAGCCTTGCTAGCCACGATGGCTGGTTTCTACGCCGTTTACCACGGTGCCGAAGGCTTGAAGAACATCGCAGGTCGTATCCACGCTTCTGCAGGTTTCCTAACAGGCGAGTTGGAAAAACTAGGCTACAAACAATTGAACAAAAACTATTTCGACACACTGAAAATCCAGTTGCCGGAACATGTATCCATCAATGCACTCCGCGAGATCGCATTGGAATGTAAGGTGAACTTGCGTTACTTCGATGCCGGACAGATCGGCATCAGCTTGGACGAAACGACCGGACCGACCGATATCGGCGTATTGCTGTATATCTTCGCAGGGGCAGCCGGAAAGGACTACATGCTGAAAGAAGCCGTTCCTGAGAAAACTTATTTCGATCCGAAATTCGCCCGTACTTCCGAATTCCTGCAAGAAGACGTATTCAAAAAATATCATACCGAAACGGAACTGATGCGTTATATCACCCGCCTGGGACGAAAGGATGTTTCATTGGCCCAATCCATGATCTCTTTAGGTTCTTGTACGATGAAACTGAATCCGGCATCGACCATGCTTCCACTCAGCCGTCCGGAATTCATGAATATACATCCGTATGCACCGGAAGACCAGGTCGAAGGCTACACGGAACTGATTGAAAACTTATCGGCTTACTTGTGTGAGATCACCGGATTCAAAGGCTGTACGCTGCAACCTAATTCCGGAGCAGCCGGCGAATATACAGGTCTGCGCGTAATCCGGGCTTATCTGGAAAGCATCGGGCAGGGACATCGCAACATCGTCCTGCTTCCTGCCTCTGCCCACGGTACGAACCCGGCAAGTGCGGTTCAATGCGGTTTTACGACCGTTACGGTGAAATGTGACGACAAAGGAAATATCGACTTGGAAGATTTCCGGGCTAAAGCCGAAGCCAACAAGGACAACTTAGCAGCCAGCATGATCACCTATCCGTCTACTCACGGTATCTTCGAGGTGGACATCAAGGAAATGTGCGACATTGTTCACGCTTGCGGTGGTCAGCTGTATATGGACGGCGCCAACATGAATGCACAAGTCGGTCTGACCAATCCGGGTACTATCGGTGCAGACGTCTGCCACCTAAACCTGCATAAGACCTTTTCTTCTCCTCACGGAGGAGGCGGTCCCGGTGTCGGTCCGATCTGCGTTGCCGCACATCTCGTCCCGTTCCTGCCACAGCATCCGATATTATGGGGCAGCGACCTGAACACAGTCTCCGCCGCACCTTACGGTAGCGCGGGCATTCTGCCGATCACATATGCTTATATCCGCATGTTGGGAACAGAAGGGTTGGAAACGGTCACCAAGACCGCGATCTTGAATGCGAATTATCTGGCAGCCAAATTCAAAGATACTTACGGAATCGTTTACACAGGTGCTACAGGTCGCGTCGGTCACGAACTGATCCTGGAATGCCGCACGGTAAAAGAACGTTCGGGTATCGATGAAGGCGATATCGCCAAGCGCCTGATGGACTTCGGCTACCACGCTCCAACTCTTTCCTTCCCTGTTCACGGCACTCTGATGGTCGAACCGACCGAAAGCGAAAGCAAAGCCGAACTGGATCGTTTCGTCGAGGTGCTGGAATGTATCTGGAACGAAATCAAGGAAGTGGAAGAAGGCAAGGCTTCAAAGGAAGACAACGTATTAAAGAACGCTCCTCATCCCGAATATGAAGTAACGGCCGACGAATGGAAACACGAGTATCCGCGCAGCAAGGCCGCCTTCCCGCTGGAATGGTTGCACGACAGCAAATTCTGGGTGAATGTAGCCCGCGTAGACAATGCGTATGGCGACCGCAACCTGATTCCAACACTTTGTGCATGCGAAATTTAATATAAACCGGCGCAAACCTATTACTCGATTTCGACTTGACAAAACGGTGCCAAAGCACCTTTATCACGATCTTTCAGGCACGGATTTCACGGATTGACACGGATAAATTTATTTTCTTTCCGTGTTTTCCGTGTAATCCGTGCCTAAATTATGGTGATTAGTAAGGTGGTAAGTAAAAAGAAAGGATATGCTCAAAAAAACCTAAAGTGTGCAGATTCCAGACGAAAGTTCTTTGATATAAAGAATGTTTGATTACTTTTGCAGGTCAGTATTCAGAAGGTTAATTCGAACAAATATCCAATATAGAAATCTAATATTCCTATAATATGAGTTTAAAAATTATTGTATTGGCGAAACAGGTTCCGGACACACGCAATGTGGGAAAGGATGCGATGAAAGAGGACGGAACTATCAACCGAGCCGCACTTCCCGCAATCTTCAACCCGGAAGATCTGAACGCATTAGAACAAGCCCTCCGCTTGAAAGACGCCTATCCGGGAACTACGGTAACCTTGTTAACAATGGGTCCGGGGCGTGCAGCTGAAATTATTCGTGAAGGTTTATACCGGGGAGCAGACGGTGGTTATCTGCTAACCGACCGTGCATTTGCCGGTGCCGACACTTTGGCAACGTCTTATGCGCTTGCCACAGCAATCAAGAAAATAGGTGACTACGATATTATCATCGGAGGACGCCAGGCTATTGACGGCGATACAGCACAGGTAGGTCCTCAAGTCGCTGAAAAGTTAGGATTAACACAGGTCACATATGCCGAAGAAATCCTGAACGTAGACGAAAAGAATCGCAGTATCACAGTGAAACGGCATATCGACGGTGGTGTCGAAACAGTGGAAGGTCCGCTGCCTATCGTGATTACGGTCAACGGTTCGGCTGCCCCCTGCCGTCCGCGTAATGCCAAGTTGGTGATGAAATACAAACGGGCATTGGGCGCGCAGGAAAAAGTTCCTGCTCCCGCCTGCCATCCGGAAGGCGTATCGGCACTGCCATACCCCGAACTGTATGAAAAGCGCCCGTACCTGAATATTCCGGAATGGAGTGTTGCCGATGTAAACGGAGATCTCGCACAATGCGGTTTGTCCGGTTCGCCGACAAAAGTCAAAGCGATTCAGAACATCGTGTTCCAGGCAAAGGAAAGCAAGACGCTGACCGGCTCAGACAAGGATGTGGAAGATTTGATTGTTGAACTGTTAGCTAACCACACTATCGGATAATTGACAATTGATAATTGACAATTCATACGGTAAAAAAGATTGAACAATATGAATAATGTATTTGTATATTGTGAGCTTGAAGGTACAACGATTGCCGATGTAAGCCTCGAACTGCTGACCAAAGGTCGCAAGTTAGCCAACCAGTTGAACTGCCAACTCGAAGCCATTGTGGCCGGTTCCGGACTGGAAGGGATTGAAAAGCAGGTGATGCCTTATGGCGTGGACAAGGTGCATATTTTTGACGCTCCCGGTCTGTTCCCGTACACTTCCCTTCCTCATTCTTCTGTTTTGATCAATCTGTTCAAAGAAGAAAAACCGCAGATCTGCCTGATGGGAGCAACGGTTATCGGCCGTGACTTAGGCCCCCGTGTTTCTTCTGCACTGACAAGCGGTCTGACAGCAGACTGTACATCCCTCGAAATCGGCTCGCACGAAGACAAAAGAGCTGGTAAAACATACGAAAACCTGTTATACCAGATCCGTCCCGCTTTCGGTGGTAACATCGTAGCGACGATCATCAATCCGGAACACCGTCCTCAGATGGCGACTGTTCGCGAAGGTGTGATGAAAAAAGAAATTCTGGACGCCGGTTATAAAGGCGAAGTGGTAAAACACGACGTCGCCAAATATGTTCCGGAAACGGATTATGTCGTAAAGGTCATCGACCGCCACATAGAAAAGGCCAAACACAACCTGAAAGGTGCTCCGATCGTAGTAGCCGGCGGTTACGGAATGGGTTCCAAGGAAAGTTTCGATATGTTGTTCGAACTGGCAAAGGAACTTCATGCCGAAGTAGGCGCCAGCCGTGCAGCCGTTGATGCCGGTTTCTGTGACCATGACCGCCAGATCGGCCAGACAGGTGTGACGGTCCGTCCGAAATTGTATATCGCTTGCGGTATCTCCGGACAGATCCAGCATATCGCAGGTATGCAGGATGCAGGTATCATCATCTCTATCAACAACGACGAGAACGCTCCGATCAACACGATTGCCGACTACGTGATCAACGGCACTGTTGAGGAGGTGATTCCGAAGATGATTAAGTATTACAAACAGAACAGCAAGTAAAGAGATGGCAAATTATTATACAGACATTCCGGAACTCAAGTATCACTTGAACAATCCGATGATGGAACGTATTTGCGAACTGAAAGAACGCAATTACAGAGATAAAGAAGAGTTCGACTATGCACCGCAGGATTATGCCGATGCAATGGACTCGTTCGACAAAGTGCTTGAAATCACAGGCGAAATCACGGGTGAGATCATCGCTCCCAATGCCGAAGGAGTTGACGAAGAAGGCCCCCACTGCGCAAACGGACGTGTGGAATACGCTTCCGGGACCAAGCAGAATCTGGATGCAATGGTGAAAGCCGGCCTGAACGGTATGACGATGCCGCGCCGTTTCGGCGGTTTGAACTTCCCGATCACGCCGTACACCATGTGCGCCGAAATCGTGGCCGCTGCCGATGCTGGATTCGGAAACATCTGGTCGTTGCAAGATTGTATCGAGACATTATATGAATTCGGAAACGAAGACCAGCACAGCCGTTTCATTCCGCGTATCTGCGCCGGTGAAACGATGTCTATGGACTTGACAGAGCCGGATGCCGGTTCCGACTTGCAGTCCGTGATGCTGAAAGCGACTTTCGACGAAAAAGAAAATTGCTGGCGTCTGAACGGTGTGAAACGTTTCATCACAAACGGAGACGCCGACCTTCATCTGGTCTTGGCCCGTTCGGAAGAAGGGACGAAAGACGGGCGTGGCCTGTCTATGTTCATCTATGACAAACGCCAGGGTGGCGTAGATGTCCGCCGTATTGAAAACAAGTTGGGTATTCACGGTTCGCCTACCTGCGAACTGGTTTACAAGAATGCGAAAGCCGAACTTTGCGGAGATCGCAAATTAGGTTTGATCAAATATGTGATGGCGCTGATGAACGGTGCCCGTTTGGGTATCGCCGCACAGTCTGTCGGTCTGAGCCAGGCCGCCTACAACGAAGGGTTAGCTTACGCAAAGGAACGCAAACAGTTCGGCAAAGCAATTATCGAATTCCCGGCTGTTTACGACATGCTGTCTATCATGAAAGCGAAGCTGGATGCCGGCCGTGCCTTACTGTATCAGACTTCCCGTTATGTAGATATCTACAAAGCACTGGACGACATCGCCCGTGAACGCAAGCTGACTCCGGAAGAACGTCAGGAACAGAAAAAATATGCCAAACTAGCCGACTCTTTCACCCCGCTGGCAAAAGGTATGAACTCCGAATATGCCAACCAGAACGCATACGACTGTATCCAAATTCATGGTGGTTCAGGCTTCATGCTGGAATATGCTTGTCAACGTATCTACCGGGATGCCCGCATCACCTCCATCTACGAAGGAACGACGCAATTGCAGACAGTTGCAGCCATCCGTTACGTGACCAACGGTTCCTATCTGGCTACCATCCGAGAATTCGAAACAATCCCGTGTTCTCCTGAAATGGAACCGCTGAAAGGCCGCCTGGTTGAAATGGCCAATAAGTTCGAAGCCTGCATGAACAAGGTGAAGGAAGCGCAGAACCAGGAATTGCAGGACTTTGTTGCCCGTCGCCTTTATGAAATGGCAGCCGACTGCATCATGGCTCACCTGCTGATCCAAGACGCGACAAAGACTCCTGAAATGTTTGCCAAATCAGCTGTCGTATACTTGAATTATGTCGAAGCGGAAGTGGAAAAACACAGCAGCTTTATCTTGAAATTCAATGCCGACGAATTAGCAAGCTACAGACAATAATAGAGCGTATCTAATTTCATAAAAGCCGGATATCTTCTCTTGATTTCCGGCTTTTTCCTTATATTTAGACTCGTATTAAGCCAATAAGACAACCATCGACTATGAAACAGTACAATCCAGACATCCACCATCGTCACAGTATCCGTTTGAAAGGATATGATTATTCACAGGAAGGGTTATAAATGATATTAAACCCATATGGTGAAATAATCCAACAATGTTATTGGGATTTGGAACACAAATACCCCAATATCGAATGTTGCGAATATGTTATTATGCCAAATCATTTCCATGCGATTATAAAAATCGATCGGGATGCATTTAGGGCGGGCGAACCCCGCCCCTACGTGGTGACACTGGGGCATATTGTGGGATATTTTAAATATCAATCGACAAAAATGATTAATCTACACGGTCAAAAATTATGGCAACGTAATTATTATGAACATATCATACAGGATGAAAAAGCGTATCATAATATATCCAATTATATATTAAACAATCCGGCACAATGGGCATACGACCGATTACGCTAATTCATTGTGGTGATTCCATAATACCCATTGCATACTACCACGAAGCAACAGATATATCAGAAATGCCATCCACAATGCATGATTTCCCATCATTCCGAAAAAGAGGTAATAGATCAAAAAGAAAGTGCCGGAAGCGACCAACATCGAATAAAGCATCAGGCGGGTAGCTGTCGCACCGATCAGGATACCATCCCACAAGAAGGCGGCAAAGCCGGCAAGCGGAACAGCCAGCACCCAATAGAAATAGGTTCCGGCCTCTTGTATGACAACAGAGTCATTCGTCAGGAGGGAGAGAAAACCTTTCCCGCCTACTCCATAAAGCAGGGTAAACGAAAGGGACAACCCAATCCCCCAGCCAAACAGCAAACGGATCATCCGACTAAGGGCTGTTTTGTTCCGAGCACCGATATAACGTCCCGCCAAAGCCTCGCCCGCATAGGCAAAACCGTCCATGATATAGGAGAAAAGCGTAAACAACTGCATCAGCAATGTATTAACAGCCAAAACGATATCGCCCTGTCTCGCACCCGTAGAAGTAAAAAATGTAGTAACCGCCACCAAACAAAGCGTACGAAAGAAAATATCGCCATTCACCTGGAAGAAACGACGCATAGCGACCTTATCCATGGCCTCATGCCAGCAAACACGAATATTCAACCGCTTCCGATAGAATACGAACCACAGGAATACAGCCATCCCGAAGCCTCCATATTGAGCGATCAGCGTTCCCGTCGCAACCCCTTGCACCTTCATGCCGAACACAAAGACGAAGATCAGGCTCGCCACGATATTCACGACATTCTGGGTGATCGCAATAAACATCGGGAAACGGGAATTCTGCATTCCGATAAACCAACCGGAGAAACCATACAATCCCAACACAGCCGGCGCTCCCCAAATACAAATATTGAAATATAAGGAAGCCAACCGTTCTACCTCATCCGTCGTATCCAATAGTAAGAAAGCTATTTCCCGTATCGGATACTGGAGCAGAAGCAGAGCCAGAGAAATCAGAATCCCGACACCGACCGACCGGAACAAAACCCTCGTTACTTCCAGGAGATCCCGTCTCCCCAGAGCCTGTGAAGTCATCCCACTCGTTCCCATCCGCAAGAAACCGAACAACCAGTAAATAATATTGAACAGCATCCCCCCTACCGCAATCGCCCCGATATAGGAAGCGGCCCCCAAATGTCCGACAATCGCCACATCGACCAATCCCAACAAAGGAACCGTTATATTGGAAACAATAGAAGGAAGCGCTAACTGAAGTATCTTTTTATTCATTATTTATCGTATCTATAAAAACTATTCCTAACTTTGTCAGCAAAGTTACAGATTACTTTAGAAATAACATGATTACACTTATGTTTCAATAACAAAAACGCGAACCCTAAGTAATTGTAAAAAACGTTGGATGTTCGCATCCTCTATAAATCATACACTTATAGATTTATTTAGAGAATATGAACATTTATTGCTTTTCTACTTTATCATTCGCAAAATTACAATTTAAAAGTGTCATCAATAAAGCTTTTCACAAACATGGAGTCGCATCTTTTACAGATGCGTGGATTGAAACAAAGACGTGCTGCGCTTATCCGTGCCGCCGGAGTCGCATCTTTTACAGATGCGTGGATTGAAACCCCTCTTGATAATATAAGCGCAACTGACATGTTGTCGCATCTTTTACAGATGCGTGGATTGAAACATCCATATCAAAAAAGGTATCAACATAATAACCAAGTCGCATCTTTTACAGATGCGTGGATTGAAACACAGGACCAAAAGTACGACGATGCCCAGCGTATGTCGCATCTTTTACAGATGCGTGGATTGAAACACACTCCAACTCAAAACGCTTGGTATTAAGTATGTCGCATCTTTTACAGATGCGTGGATTGAAACACCAGCCACACAAGGCGTTGAAATTACTATTGAGTCGCATCTTTTACAGATGCGTGGATTGAAACTTGACAGTGATAACAGTAGTGTAATAAGTTTAAAGTCGCATCTTTTACAGATGCGTGGATTGAAACTTTTGCCTGTTTCTGCACTTTGGCAATACGGCTGTCAAGTCGCATCTTTTACAGATGCGTGGATTGAAACCTTGCCTGTAAGCCTTGCTGTCAAATCAAGAAAGTCGCATCTTTTACAGATGCGTGGATTGAAACCCAGATATATCCAGCCACGTTTGCCGATTTTAGAGTCGCATCTTTTACAGATGCGTGGATTGAAACACGTGAAACATGGTTAATTAATGTTATAAGCGATGTCGCATCTTTTACAGATGCGTGGATTGAAACTATTAATGATTTTCGTAATGTTAATGCTTATCAGGTCGCATCTTTTACAGATGCGTGGATTGAAACTTTAGGTTCGCAGGCCGGTCTCGCGACTTGTTTGTCGCATCTTTTACAGATGCGTGGATTGAAACTTTTTCTTTGGCAATATTTAATACAGCATATCCGTCGCATCTTTTACAGATGCGTGGATTGAAACAAGAGGTGGATAGAAGAATATTGCGGGGAGTCGGAGTCGCATCTTTTACAGATGCGTGGATTGAAACTGACATCCCGAAAAAATGCAGCATGTCTTCATCGTCGCATCTTTTACAGATGCGTGGATTGAAACTCAATCACAAACAACCCGTATCCCGACACAACTGGTCGCATCTTTTACAGATGCGTGGATTGAAACAGAAACAGGAGCGGCCGAAACGGCGTTGGTTGTTGTGGCATCTTTTAAAGATGGGCGGATTGAAAAAGTATGGGTATGTAAAAAAAATTACCGCTTTACAGTCGCATCTTTTACAGATGCGTGGATTGAAACAATCAATTCCATCGGGCAGCTTACATTAGCAGAGTCGCATCTTTTACAGATGCGTGGATTGAAACCGGGCGATGTCACTCGTTGGCATTTCGGCGGCGTCGCATCTTTTACAGATGCGTGGATTGAAACAGATGAAACCCGCGACACATACAGAACTGTCCTGCGTCGCATCTTTTACAGATGCGTGGATTGAAACAGTTTTGCAAAATTTATCCGTGAAGCGTCCGGAGTCGCATCTTTTACAGATACGTGGATTGAAACTACTCGCC
>ENA-UERT01001853-UERT01001853.1-human-gut-metagenome-genome-assembly--contig:-NODE-1853-length-11729-cov-3.685033_pt1 | contig 11729 bp, 9 predicted proteins | sample MGYA00242996_ERZ507997 | MGnify/ENA primary metagenome ERZ507997 (study PRJEB26167, sample SAMN06115458) | human gut metagenome | host: Homo sapiens | place: China:Neimenggu | collected 2014-11-07... | reverse complement strand
TACGCCTGTTTTAAGGAGATAAAGATGACGGCAATTGCCCCGGTTATTACCATTGATGGCCCAAGCGGTGCAGGGAAAGGCACCTTGTGTAAGGCTATGGCGGAAGCATTGCAATGGCATCTGCTGGATTCGGGTGCAATTTATCGCGTACTGGCATTGGCGGCATTACATCACCATGTTGATGTTGCGTCAGAAGATGCGCTGGTACCGCTGGCATCCCATCTGGATGTACGTTTTGTGTCAACCAATGGCAATCTGGAAGTGATCCTCGAAGGGGAAGATGTCAGCGGCGAAATTCGTACTCAGGAAGTGGCGAATGCAGCTTCACAAGTCGCGGCATTCCCACGCGTTCGTGAAGCATTATTGCGTCGCCAACGCGCGTTTCGCGAATTACCAGGTCTGATTGCCGATGGCCGCGACATGGGAACGGTGGTATTCCCTGATGCGCCAGTGAAAATTTTCCTTGACGCCTCCTCGGAAGAACGTGCGCATCGCCGCATGCTACAGTTGCAGGAGAAGGGCTTTAGTGTTAACTTTGAGCGCCTTTTGGCCGAGATCAAAGAACGCGACGACCGCGATCGTAACCGAGCGGTAGCGCCACTGGTTCCGGCAGCCGATGCTTTAGTGTTGGATTCCACCACCTTAAGCATTGAGCAAGTGATTGAAAAAGCGCTACAATACGCGCGCCAGAAATTGGCTCTCGCATAAGCGACCGAATTTGCAGTACCCCCGTTGCAATGGAATGACAGCGGGTATGTTAAACAACCCCATCCGGCATGGAGCCAGGTGGACGTTAAATATAAACCTGAAGATTAAACATGACTGAATCTTTTGCTCAACTCTTTGAAGAGTCCTTAAAAGAAATCGAAACCCGCCCGGGTTCTATCGTTCGTGGCGTTGTTGTTGCTATCGACAAAGACGTAGTACTGGTTGACGCTGGTCTGAAATCTGAGTCCGCCATCCCGGCTGAGCAGTTCAAAAACGCCCAGGGCGAGCTGGAAATCCAGGTAGGTGACGAAGTTGACGTTGCTCTGGACGCAGTAGAAGACGGCTTCGGTGAAACTCTGCTGTCCCGTGAGAAAGCTAAACGTCACGAAGCCTGGATCACGCTGGAAAAAGCTTACGAAGATGCTGAAACTGTTACCGGTGTTATCAACGGCAAAGTTAAGGGCGGCTTCACTGTTGAGCTGAACGGTATTCGTGCGTTCCTGCCAGGTTCTCTGGTAGACGTTCGTCCGGTGCGTGACACTCTGCACCTGGAAGGCAAAGAGCTTGAATTTAAAGTAATCAAGCTGGATCAGAAGCGCAACAACGTTGTTGTTTCTCGTCGTGCCGTTATCGAATCCGAAAACAGCGCAGAGCGCGATCAGCTGCTGGAAAACCTGCAGGAAGGCATGGAAGTTAAAGGTATCGTTAAGAACCTCACTGACTACGGTGCATTCGTTGATCTGGGCGGCGTTGACGGCCTGCTGCACATCACTGACATGGCCTGGAAACGCGTTAAGCATCCGAGCGAAATCGTCAACGTGGGCGACGAAATCACTGTTAAAGTGCTGAAGTTCGACCGCGAACGTACCCGTGTATCCCTGGGCCTGAAACAGCTGGGCGAAGATCCGTGGGTAGCTATCGCTAAACGTTATCCGGAAGGTACCAAACTGACTGGTCGCGTGACCAACCTGACCGACTACGGCTGCTTCGTTGAAATCGAAGAAGGCGTTGAAGGCCTGGTACACGTTTCCGAAATGGATTGGACCAACAAAAACATCCACCCGTCCAAAGTTGTTAACGTTGGCGATGTAGTGGAAGTTATGGTTCTGGATATCGACGAAGAACGTCGTCGTATCTCCCTGGGTCTGAAACAGTGCAAAGCTAACCCGTGGCAGCAGTTCGCGGAAACCCACAACAAGGGCGACCGTGTTGAAGGTAAAATCAAGTCTATCACTGACTTCGGTATCTTCATCGGCCTGGACGGCGGCATCGACGGCCTGGTTCACCTGTCTGACATCTCCTGGAACGTTGCAGGCGAAGAAGCAGTTCGTGAATACAAAAAAGGCGACGAAATCGCTGCAGTTGTTCTGCAGGTTGACGCAGAACGTGAACGTATCTCCCTGGGCGTTAAACAGCTCGCAGAAGATCCGTTCAACAACTGGGTTGCTCTGAACAAGAAAGGCGCTATCGTAACCGGTAAAGTAACTGCAGTTGACGCTAAAGGCGCAACCGTAGAACTGGCTGACGGCGTTGAAGGTTACCTGCGTGCTTCTGAAGCATCCCGTGACCGCGTTGAAGACGCTACCCTGGTTCTGAGCGTTGGCGACGAAGTTGAAGCTAAATTCACCGGCGTTGATCGTAAAAACCGCGCAATCAGCCTGTCTGTTCGTGCGAAAGACGAAGCTGACGAGAAAGATGCAATCGCAACTGTTAACAAACAGGAAGATGCAAACTTCTCCAACAACGCAATGGCTGAAGCTTTCAAAGCAGCTAAAGGCGAGTAATTCTCTGACTCTTCGGGATTTTTATTCCGAAGTTTGTTGAGTTTACTTGACAGATTGCAGGTTTCGTCCTGTAATCAAGCACTAAGGGCGGCTACGGCCGCCCTTAATCAATGCAGCAACAGCAGCCGCTTAATTTGCCTTTAAGGAACCGGAGGAATCATGACCAAGTCAGAATTGATAGAAAGACTTGCCACCCAGCAATCGCACATTCCCGCCAAGACGGTTGAAGATGCAGTAAAAGAGATGCTGGAGCATATGGCCTCGACTCTTGCGCAGGGCGAGCGTATTGAGATCCGCGCATTCGGCAGTTTCTCTTTGCACTACCGCGCACCACGTACCGGACGTAATCCGAAGACTGGCGATAAAGTAGAACTGGAAGGAAAATACGTTCCTCACTTTAAACCAGGTAAAGAACTGCGCGATCGCGCCAATATTTACGGTTAAGTTTTTACTCAAACTTGAACGCGAGAAAAGCACCTGTCGGGTGCTTTTTTCATTTCTCTAATCAGGAACTGGAAGCTGCCTCGCAGAGTTTTGAGCAGTTTTCACCCTCTCGTTAAATTCTTCTGAACGTGCCTCGGGGAACGCAAAATTCCCACCAGACAACCGCTCAACAAAGTTGCACACTTTCCATAAACAGGGAGGGGTGCATGAAAATAACGACAGTCGGCGTATGCATAATTTGCGGAATTTTTCCGTTGCTGATTTTGCCCCAATTGCCTGGGACATTAACCCTTGCGTTTCTGACTCTCTTCGCCTGCGTACTGGCATTTATCCCTGTTAAAACCGTCCGTTATATCGCGCTGACGTTGTTGTTTTTCGTTTGGGGCATATTAGCAGCAAAGCAAATTTTGTGGGCAGGAGAAACCTTAACTGGCGCGACGCAGGATGCAATTGTTGAGATCACTGCTACTGACGGTATGACCACTCATTACGGTCAAATTACTCATCTACAAGGTCGACGTATATTCCCTGCGCCAAGCCTTGTGCTGTATGGCGAATATCTTCCGCAAGCGGTTTGTGCCGGACAACTGTGGTCAATGAAACTCAAAGTTCGTGCCGTTCATGGTCAACTTAATGATGGCGGCTTTGATAGCCAGCGTTATGCCATTGCCCAGCATCAGCCGCTCACCGGCCGCTTTCTGCAGGCAAGTGTTATTGAACCGAATTGTAGCCTGCGTGCACAGTATCTGGCGTCACTACAAACAACGCTGCAACCCTATCCGTGGAATGCGGTTATTCTTGGTTTAGGTATGGGGGAACGGTTATCCGTCCCTAAAGAAATCAAAAATATCATGCGTGATACTGGAACGGCGCATTTAATGGCGATATCGGGATTGCACATCGCTTTTGCGGCGTTGCTGGCTGCCGGACTCATTCGCAGTGGACAAATTTTTCTGCCTGGGCGCTGGATCCACTGGCAAATGCCATTAATTGGCGGAATCTGCTGTGCTGCTTTTTATGCCTGGCTGACGGGAATGCAACCTCCTGCATTGCGTACCGTTGTGGCGCTTGCTACGTGGGGAATGCTTAAGTTAAGTGGGCGACAGTGGAGTGGCTGGGATGTATGGATATGTTGTCTGGCGGCAATTTTGCTGATGGATCCTGTTGCCATTCTCTCGCAAAGTTTATGGCTCTCTGCCGCTGCGGTCGCGGCATTGATATTTTGGTATCAGTGGTTTCCCTGTCCTGAGTGGCAACTGCCGCCGGTATTGCGTGCAGTTGTTTCCCTCATCCATCTGCAACTGGGAATCACACTTCTGCTTATGCCCGTGCAAATCGTCATATTTCATGGCATTAGTCTGACCTCGTTTATTGCAAATCTATTAGCAATTCCCCTGGTGACATTTATCACGGTTCCGTTGATCCTCGCCGCGATGGTTGTGCATTTAAGCGGGCCGTTAATCCTGGAGCAAGGGTTATGGTTTCTTGCCGACCGGTCTTTGGCTTTACTTTTCTGGGGGTTAAAGAGTTTGCCGGAAGGGTGGATCAACATTGCTGAATGTTGGCAATGGCTATCATTTTCCCCATGGTTCTTACTGGTGGTATGGCGATTAAACGCCTGGCGAACGTTGCCAGCAATGTGTGTGGCTGGAGGCTTGCTGATGTGCTGGCCGCTGTGGCAAAAACCTCGACCTGACGAGTGGCAGCTGTACATGCTTGATGTCGGGCAAGGGCTGGCAATGGTGATAGCCAGAAACGGCAAAGCGATTCTCTATGACACAGGACTGGCCTGGCCCGAAGGGGATAGTGGGCAACAACTGATTATCCCCTGGCTCCACTGGCATAATCTTGAACCGGAAGGCGTTATTCTGAGTCATGAACATCTGGATCACCGGGGAGGGCTGGACTCAATATTGCACACATGGCCGATGTTATGGATCAGAAGTCCGTTAAACTGGGAACATCATCAGCCCTGTGTGCGTGGCGAAGCGTGGCAATGGCAAGGATTGCGTTTCAGCGTGCACTGGCCTTTACAAGCTAGCAACGATAAAGGAAATAACCATTCCTGTGTGGTTAAGGTTGATGACGGGACGAATAGCATTCTTCTAACCGGTGATATTGAAGTCCCCGCTGAACAAAAGATGCTAAGCCGTTACTGGCAGCAAGTGCAGACAACATTGCTTCAGGTACCTCACCATGGCAGTAATACCTCATCATCGTTGCCATTAATTCAGCGAGTGAATGGAAAAGTGGCACTCGCATCGGCATCGCGCTATAACGCATGGCGATTGCCCTCTAATAAAGTTAAGCATCGCTATCAACAGCAAGGATATCAATGGCTTGATACTCCACATCAGGGTCAAGTGACGGTCAATTTTTCAGCGCAAGGCTGGCGGATTAGCAGCCTCAGAGAGCAAATTTTACCTCGTTGGTATCATCAGTGGTTTGGCGTGCCAGTGGATAACGGGTAGAATATGCGGCTATTTCAACAAATGCTGGTTTTTTGAATGCATAACGACAAAGATCTCTCTACGTGGCAGACGTTCCGCCGACTGTGGCCAACCATTGCGCCTTTTAAAGCGGGTCTGATCGTGGCGGGCGTAGCGTTAATCCTCAACGCAGCCAGCGATACCTTCATGTTATCGCTCCTTAAGCCACTTCTTGATGATGGCTTTGGTAAAACAGATCGCTCCGTGCTGGTGTGGATGCCGCTGGTGGTGATCGGGCTGATGATTTTACGTGGTATCACCAGCTATGTCTCCAGCTACTGTATCTCCTGGGTATCAGGAAAGGTGGTAATGACCATGCGTCGCCGCCTGTTTGGTCACATGATGGGAATGCCGGTTTCATTTTTTGACAAACAGTCAACGGGGACGCTGTTGTCACGTATCACCTACGATTCCGAACAGGTTGCTTCTTCTTCTTCCGGCGCACTGATAACGGTTGTGCGTGAAGGTGCGTCAATCATCGGCCTGTTCATCATGATGTTCTATTACAGTTGGCAACTGTCGATCATTTTGATTGTGCTGGCACCGATTGTTTCGATTGCGATTCGCGTAGTATCGAAGCGTTTTCGCAACATCAGTAAAAACATGCAGAACACCATGGGGCAGGTGACCACCAGCGCCGAACAAATGCTGAAGGGCCACAAAGAAGTATTGATTTTCGGTGGTCAGGAAGTGGAAACGAAACGCTTTGATAAAGTCAGCAACCGAATGCGTCTTCAGGGGATGAAAATGGTTTCAGCCTCTTCCATCTCTGATCCGATCATTCAGCTGATCGCCTCTTTGGCGCTGGCGTTTGTTCTGTATGCGGCGAGCTTCCCAAGTGTCATGGATAGCCTGACTGCCGGTACGATTACCGTTGTTTTCTCTTCAATGATTGCACTGATGCGTCCGCTGAAATCGCTGACCAACGTTAACGCCCAGTTCCAGCGCGGTATGGCGGCTTGTCAGACGCTGTTTACCATTCTGGACAGTGAGCAGGAGAAAGATGAAGGTAAGCGCGTGATCGAGCGTGCGACTGGCGACGTGGAATTCCGCAATGTCACCTTTACTTATCCGGGACGTGACGTACCTGCATTGCGTAACATCAACCTGAAAATTCCGGCAGGGAAGACGGTTGCTCTGGTTGGACGCTCTGGTTCGGGTAAATCAACCATCGCCAGCCTGATCACGCGTTTTTACGATATTGATGAAGGCGAAATCCTGATGGATGGTCACGATCTGCGCGAGTATACCCTGGCGTCGTTACGTAACCAGGTTGCTCTGGTGTCGCAGAATGTCCATCTGTTTAACGATACGGTTGCTAACAACATTGCTTACGCACGGACTGAACAGTACAGCCGTGAGCAAATTGAAGAAGCGGCGCGTATGGCCTACGCCATGGACTTCATCAATAAGATGGATAACGGTCTCGATACAGTGATTGGTGAAAACGGCGTGCTGCTCTCTGGCGGTCAGCGTCAGCGTATTGCTATCGCTCGAGCCTTGTTGCGTGATAGCCCGATTCTGATTCTGGACGAAGCTACCTCGGCTCTGGATACCGAATCCGAACGTGCGATTCAGGCGGCACTGGATGAGTTGCAGAAAAACCGTACCTCTCTGGTGATTGCCCACCGCTTGTCTACCATTGAAAAGGCAGACGAAATCGTGGTCGTCGAGGATGGTGTCATTGTGGAACGCGGTACGCATAACGATTTGCTTGAGCACCGCGGCGTTTACGCGCAACTTCACAAAATGCAGTTTGGCCAATGATCGAAAAAATCTGGTCTGGTGAATCCCCTTTGTGGCGGCTATTGCTGCCACTCTCCTGGTTGTATGGCCTGGTGAGTGGCGCGATCCGTCTTTGCTATAAACTAAAACTGAAGCGCGCCTGGCGTGCCCCCGTACCGGTTGTCGTGGTTGGTAATCTCACCGCAGGCGGCAACGGAAAAACCCCGGTCGTTGTCTGGCTGGTGGAACAGTTGCAACAGCGCGGTATTCGCGTGGGGGTCGTATCGCGGGGATATGGTGGTAAGGCTGAATCTTATCCGCTGTTATTGTCGGCAGATACCACAACAGCACAGGCGGGTGATGAACCTGTGTTGATTTATCAACGCACTGATGCGCCTGTTGCGGTTTCTCCCGTTCGTTCTGATGCGGTAAAAGCCATTCTGGCGCAACACCCTGATGTGCAGATCATCGTAACCGACGACGGTTTACAGCATTACCGTCTGGCGCGTGATGTGGAAATTGTCGTTATTGATGGTGTGCGTCGCTTTGGCAATGGCTGGTGGTTGCCGGCGGGGCCAATGCGTGAGCGAGCGGGGCGCTTAAAGTCGGTTGATGCGGTAATCGTCAACGGCGGTGTCCCTCGCAGCGGTGAAATCCCCATGCATCTGCTGCCGGGTCAGGCGGTGAATTTACGTACCGGTACGCGTTGTGACGTTGCTCAGCTTGAACATGTAGTGGCGATGGCGGGGATTGGGCATCCGCCGCGCTTTTTTGCCACGCTGAAGATGTGTGGCGTACAACCGGAAAAATGTGTACCGCTGGCCGATCATCAGTCTTTGAACCATGCGGATGTCAGTGCGTTGGTAAGCGCCGGGCAAACGCTGGTAATGACTGAAAAAGATGCGGTGAAATGCCGGGCCTTTGCAGAAGAAAATTGGTGGTATTTGCCTGTAGACGCACAGCTTTCAGGTGATGAACCAGCGAAACTGCTTACGCAACTAACCTCGCTGGCTTCTGGCAACTAGTTACGCCGCGGCAGCGTTCGATTGATGGAGTCATGAATGTCGCTGCCGCACCTCTCCCTTGCTGATGCGCGTAATCTTCACCTTGCCGCACAAGGCCTGTTAAACAAACCCCGCCGTCGAGCGTCGTTGGAGGATATTCCGGCAACGATCTCCCGCATGTCCTTGCTGCAAATCGATACCATCAATATTGTTGCCCGTAGTCCATATCTGGTGCTTTTCAGTCGTCTGGGAAATTATCCTGCCCAGTGGCTGGATGAGTCTCTGGCGCGTGGCGAATTAATGGAATACTGGGCGCATGAAGCCTGCTTTATGCCGCGTAGCGACTTTCGTCTTATTCGCCACCGCATGCTGGCACCTGAAAAAATGGGCTGGAAATACAAAGACGCCTGGATGCAGGAACATGAGGCGGAAATTGCACAGTTAATTCAGCATATTCATGATAAGGGGCCGGTACGTTCAGCCGATTTTGAGCATCCTCGTAAAGGTGCAAGCGGCTGGTGGGAATGGAAGCCGCATAAACGGCATCTGGAAGGTTTATTTACTGCCGGAAAGGTGATGGTGATTGAACGGCGCAACTTCCAGCGCGTTTATGATTTAACCCACCGTGTCATGCCTGACTGGGATGATGAGCGCGATCTCGTTTCGCAAACAGAAGCAGAAATCATCATGCTGGATAACAGTGCGCGTAGCCTGGGAATATTCCGCGAACAGTGGCTGGCAGATTACTATCGGCTGAAACGTCCGGCACTGGCGGCGTGGCGCGAAGCGAGGGCTGAACAGCAGCAAATCATTGCTGTGCATGTTGAAAAATTGGGCAATCTTTGGCTGCATGCTGATTTGCTGCCGCTACTCGAGCGTGCGCTGGCCGGAAAGCTCACTGCAACGCACAGCGCGGTACTTTCGCCTTTTGATCCTGTTGTCTGGGATCGCAAACGCGCAGAGCAGCTTTTTGATTTTAGCTACCGGCTGGAGTGCTATACCCCAGCGCCGAAACGCCAGTATGGCTATTTTGTTCTGCCATTATTACATCGTGGGCAATTAGTTGGGCGAATGGATGCCAAAATGCATCGCCAGACAGGCATCCTTGAAGTTATCTCTCTGTGGTTACAGGAAGGCATTAAACCAACGACAATGCTGCAAAAAGGGTTACGTCAGGCGATTACTGATTTCGCGAGCTGGCAGCAGGCAACGCGGGTGACATTAGGACGCTGCCCGCAAGGTCTCTTTACTGATTGCCGCACTGGCTGGGAAATAGACCCCGTCGCATAAATGATTATGATAAGATTTATGCATTCATAACCCGATCCATCTGGAGGAACTATGGATCATCGTTTGCTTGAAATCATTGCCTGCCCGGTTTGCAACGGAAAACTTTGGTATAACCAGGAAAAACAAGAGCTTATTTGCAAACTGGATAACCTGGCTTTCCCGCTCCGCGATGGCATTCCAGTGTTGCTGGAAACGGAAGCCCGCGTGCTGACTGCTGATGAGAGTAAATCATGAGTTTTGTGGTCATTATTCCCGCGCGCTACGCGTCCACGCGTCTGCCCGGTAAACCATTGGTTGATATTAACGGCAAACCCATGATTGTTCATGTTCTTGAACGCGCGCGTGAATCAGGTGCCGAGCGCATCATCGTGGCAACCGATCATGAGGATGTTGCCCGCGCCGTTGAAGCCGCTGGCGGTGAAGTATGTATGACGCGCGCCGATCATCAGTCAGGAACAGAACGTCTGGCGGAAGTTGTCGAAAAATGCGCATTCAGCGACGACACGGTGATCGTTAATGTGCAGGGTGATGAACCGATGATCCCTGCGACAATCATTCGTCAGGTTGCTGATAACCTCGCTCAGCGTCAGGTGGGTATGGCGACTCTGGCGGTGCCAATCCACAATGCGGAAGAAGCGTTTAACCCGAATGCGGTGAAAGTGGTTCTCGACGCTGAAGGGTATGCACTGTACTTCTCACGCGCCACCATTCCTTGGGATCGTGATCGTTTTGCAGAAGGCCTTGAAACCGTTGGCGATAACTTCCTGCGTCATCTTGGTATTTATGGCTACCGTGCAGGCTTTATCCGTCGTTACGTCAACTGGCAGGCAAGTCCGTTAGAACACATCGAAATGTTAGAGCAGCTTCGTGTTCTGTGGTACGGCGAAAAAATCCATGTTGCTGTTGCTCAGGAAGTTCCTGGCACAGGTGTGGATACCCCTGAAGATCTTGAGCGCGTTCGCGCTGAAATGCGCTAATTTCACTTCACGACACTTCAGCCAATTTTGGGAGGAGTGTCGTACCGTTACGATTTTCCTCAATTTTTCTTTTCAACAATTGATCTCATTCAGGTGACATCTTTTATATTGGCGCTCATTATGAAAGCAGTAGCTTTTATGAGGGTAATCTGAATGGAACAGCTGCGTGCCGAATTAAGCCATTTACTGGGCGAAAAACTCAGTCGTATTGAGTGCGTCAATGAAAAAGCGGATACGGCGTTGTGGGCTTTGTATGACAGCCAGGGAAACCCAATGCCGTTAATGGCAAGAAGCTTTAGTACGCCCGGAAAAGCCCGACAACTGGCATGGAAAACCACCATGCTGGCAAGAAGTGGGACTGTCCGTATGCCGACTATTTATGGTGTGATGACGCATGAAGAACACCCCGGCCCCGATGTCCTGCTACTGGAGCGGATGCGTGGTGTTTCGGTGGAGGCACCAGCCCGAACACCAGAACGCTGGGAACAACTCAAAGACCAAATCGTTGAAGCCTTACTGGCCTGGCACCGTCAGGACAGTCGCGGTTGCGTCGGCGCGGTCGACAATACTCAGGAAAATTTCTGGCCCTCATGGTACCGGCAACATGTTGAAGTGCTATGGACCACGCTCAATCAGTTCAATAACACCGGTCTGACGATGCAGGATAAGCGGATCCTGTTTCGCACTCGCGAATGTCTCCCGGCATTATTTGAAGGCTTTAACGACAATTGTGTGCTGATTCACGGTAACTTCTGTTTACGCAGCATGCTGAAAGATTCGCGCAGCGATCAGTTACTGGCGATGGTCGGGCCGGGACTAATGCTTTGGGCACCGCGAGAATACGAACTGTTCCGACTAATGGATAATTCTCTGGCGGAAGATTTGCTCTGGAGTTACCTGCAACGCGCGCCAGTGGCGGAGTCGTTCATCTGGCGGCGTTGGTTGTATGTGTTATGGGATGAAGTTGCGCAACTGGTTAATACCGGACGATTTAGTCGGCGCAACTTCGATCTGGCATCAAAATCACTCTTGCCGTGGCTCGCCTGACGGACCTTTCAGCCACTGCCAGATGCGGCCAAGCGTTTCATAGCCAACACGATCGCTATGCATCAGCCAGACCGGAGAAGGGATTGCCCGTTCCCACGGATTAAGCGGCGAGTCGATGGCCAACTGATTCGCCGGGGCTGGTAGCGGATTTAACCCTTCCTGCTGAAAAAAGATCATCGCCCGCGGCAGATGTGATGCGGAGGTCACCAGCAGGAAAGGGGCGTCACCAATCGCCTGTTTCACTGCCGCAGCTTCTTCTTC
>ENA-UERT01001848-UERT01001848.1-human-gut-metagenome-genome-assembly--contig:-NODE-1848-length-11752-cov-2.653019_pt1 | contig 11752 bp, 14 predicted proteins | sample MGYA00242996_ERZ507997 | MGnify/ENA primary metagenome ERZ507997 (study PRJEB26167, sample SAMN06115458) | human gut metagenome | host: Homo sapiens | place: China:Neimenggu | collected 2014-11-07... | reverse complement strand
TCATTGCGGAACGTATGCGTAAAAATGTCGAACTCCTGACCGGCTTTAGTAACAGATATGATGTTCCTGAACAAATGACCATCAGTATTGGCACGGTTTTTTCAACGGGTGACACGCGTAATATCTCGCTTGTCATGACGGAAGCAGATAAAGCCTTACGCGAAGCGAAAAGCGAGGGGGGCAACAAAGTGATTATTCATCATATTTAAGTGCAAAAATATTCAGAGCCATGCTTTTTGCGTGGCTTTTGCATACAATTTATTACTATTACCCCTAAATTTCCCCTCCCCAGCGGCGCAGAGATGAGTATAATTAGCGCCCCTGTGCCAGGCCGCAATCGAACTTTATCTGGTTTTCTCGTTTCACTAACCGAAGGAGTGCCATTTATCATGAAATTGCACCATAGAATGCTCCGGCATTTTATCGCCGCAAGTGTCATTGTGCTGACATCTTCCTTCCTTATTTTTGAACTTGTCGCCAGCGACAGAGCAATGAGTGCCTATCTGCGCTATATCGTGCAGAAAGCAGACTCCTCCTTTCTTTATGATAAGTATCAGAATCAGAGTATTGCCGCGCATGTGATGCGCGCTCTCGCTGCTGAGCAGTCGGAAGTGTCGCCAGAACAGCGGCGCGCCATCTGCGAGGCTTTTGAGTCTGCCAATAATACCCATGGCTTAAACCTGACTGCCCATAAATACCCGGGCTTACGCGGCACACTACAAACCGCATCCACTGACTGCGACACAATTGTGGAAGCTGCAGCACTATTACCCGCTTTTGATCAGGCAGTGGAAGGCAACCGCCACCAGGATGATTACGGTTCAGGTCTTGGGATGGCCGAAGAGAAATTTCACTATTATCTCGATCTCAATGACCGCTATGTCTATTTTTATGAGCCGGTTAATGTTGAATACTTTGCGATGAATAACTGGTCCTTCCTGCAGTCAGGAAGTATTGGTATCGATCGCAAAGATATTGAAAAGGTATTTACCGGGCGTACCGTATTGTCGAGCATTTACCAGGATCAGCGTACTAAACAGAACGTGATGAGTTTGCTGACGCCGGTGTATGTTGCAGGGCAGCTAAAAGGGATTGTGCTGCTGGATATTAACAAAAACAATTTGCGGAATATCTTTTACACTCATGACCGCCCTCTCCTCTGGCGTTTTCTCAATGTCACGCTAACCGATACCGATTCGGAGAGCGAAGATAATCTGTTCCAGTATGTCAGTTACGTCCATGACTTACCGGGCGGCATTCGTGTCTCGTTATCCATTGATATTCTTTACTTTATCACGTCTTCGTGGAAAAGCGTTCTGTTCTGGATTTTGACGGCGTTAATTTTGCTGAATATGGTGCGGATGCACTTCCGCTTATACCAAAATGTGTCGCGAGAAAATATTAGTGATGCGATGACTGGACTGTATAATCGCAAAATTTTAACCCCTGAACTGGAGCAGCGGTTGCAGAAACTGGTGCAATCCGGTTCTTCGGTGATGTTTATTGCAATTGACATGGACAAGTTAAAGCTAATAAATGACACCCTCGGTCATCAGGAAGGGGATTTAGCGATTACGTTGTTAGCTCAGGCGATTAAACAATCGATTCGTAAAAGTGATTATGCCATCCGACTCGGTGGCGATGAATTCTGCATCATTCTTGTCGATTCGCCGCCGCAAATTGCAGCACAACTGCCTGAACGTATCGAAAAACGTCTGCAACATATCGCGCCGCAGAAAGAGATCGGCTTCTCTTCCGGTATTTACGCGATGAAAGAAAACGATACGTTACATGATGCGTATAAAGCTTCCGATGAGCGTTTATATGTCAATAAGCAGAACAAAAACAGCCGTTCATGATAACCTTCTGTGGTTGTTTGCTTGTAATCTCAGGAGCGTGAAATGACTGAAATGGCTAAAGGAAGCGTGACGCATCAGCGGTTAATCGCTTTATTATCACAAGAAGGTGCTAACTTCCGCGTCGTTACCCATGAAGCGGTAGGTAAATGTGAAGCGGTGTCAGAAATTCGTGGCACCGCTTTAGGCCAGGGAGCTAAGGCACTGGTATGTAAAGTCAAAGGCAATGGCGTAAATCAACATGTTCTGGCGATCCTCGCTGCCGATCAACAGGCCGATCTGAGCCAACTCGCCAGCCATATAGGCGGATTACGCGCTTCGTTGGCCAGCCCGGCGGAAGTCGATGAACTCACAGGCTGTGTCTTCGGCGCGATCCCCCCTTTCAGCTTCCATCCAAAACTCAAACTGGTTGCCGACCCTCTACTCTTCGAACGATTTGATGAAATCGCCTTCAATGCAGGGATGCTGGATAAATCCGTTATTTTGAAAACCACGGATTATTTGCGCATTGCGCAACCAGAACTGCTCAATTTCCGCCGCACTGCGCAACTAGCCTGTCCGTTCAATAAGCAGAACGGACAAAACCAGCACAACAGCAATGGCAAAAAACGATGACGTGATAATCAGTGTCTCGACGAACATTTGATCGTTCATAGCATGCCCCCGGGAGATAGCTGTTTTCACGTTATTGTTAGCGTGCACAAATGGCAGTTTGATGACAGTTCGCCTGATTTTTTATGCAAAAAACGTAAAGATTTTCTACTTCCTTCCTGCAGCAAGCGTAAAGTAAGCAGGCTTATTATTTTTTGGCAAGGAAACCACGATGTTTGATGTCACTTTGCTGATCCTGCTCGGGTTAGCTGCGCTGGGCTTTATCAGTCATAACACCACTGTCGCCGTTTCAATTCTGGTGTTGATCATTGTCCGCGTCACACCGTTAAGCACCTTTTTCCCGTGGATTGAAAAACAGGGGCTAAGTATCGGGATAATCATTCTGACGATTGGCGTTATGGCCCCCATCGCCAGCGGGACGCTACCGCCCTCAACCTTGATTCACTCGTTTCTGAACTGGAAATCGCTGGTGGCAATTGCAGTAGGCGTGATTGTCTCCTGGCTGGGTGGGCGCGGCGTGACCTTAATGGGCAGCCAGCCGCAACTGGTCACCGGGCTGCTGGTAGGCACTGTTTTAGGCGTGGCGCTGTTTCGCGGCGTACCGGTCGGCCCGCTTATTGCCGCGGGTCTGGTTTCGCTGATTGTGGGGAAACAGTAGTTAATCCCGCAATATATCGGCCTGGCGTTTGCCCCAGGCCTTTCTTAAACATAGTAATAAAGGCCGTTGTTGAATCATACCCCAGCGTATGAGCAACTTTCTGTACAGTATCGCCTTTCACTAATCCCTGAAGTGCCATAATCAGCTGTAACTGCTGACGCCACTGGCGAAAACTCAACCCCGTCTCTTTTACTATCAGTCGCGCAAGATTGCGTTCACTCATCGCAAAAAAGCCAGCCCATTGCCCTAATGACCCCCACTCGACGGGCCCTTTCGCCATCATCTCCACCATCGTGCGGATTTTAGGATGAGAAGAAACGGGCAGGTGCAGCTGTTGTTGTGGCTGCTGAGGGAGTTCATCAAACAGGACCTGAATTAATCTGTGGGTCATCGGCTCAGCACGCTGAGTCGTCGTCCTGTTTGCCAGGGTTAAAATCAATTCCCGGCATAAGGGCGATATTTTCAATGTGCAACATGTTGTCGGCATTGTCACTGCGCTGGGTTCGATAAACAGAAAACAGAGTTCAGCGTTAGCTGTCACTTGATTGCTATGTTCCACCCCGCCCGGTATCCAAACCGCATATTGCGGCGGCACCATCCACAAAGCATTTTCCACCGTACAGGTAATTGCACCATGTAGCGCCAGTATCAGCTGTCCTTTGCGGTGCTGATGTACAGGACTGGTTAACTCATCCGTTCCGGCGTGAATACAAAATGCGACCGCGGCTTCATGGTGTCGGTCGGGTTCATAGCCATTGAGATTCAACCTGTGCATCATTTTGTCCGAATTTAGCGATAATTTGTCATTTTAGCTTGATTCAACATAACAATAAAAACGGTAAGGTACAGCCTCGTTTGTAACAATGAGAAGCATATGACCTGTTCAACTTCATTAAGCGGCAAAAACAGGATTGTCCTTATCGCTGGCATTCTGATGATTGCCACAACATTACGCGTCACCTTTACCGGCGCAGCACCGTTACTGGATACGATTCGTTCCGCTTACTCGCTGACGACAGCGCAAACCAGCTTATTGACCACCCTGCCATTATTGGCCTTTGCGCTAATCTCACCTTTGGCCGCCCCGGTAGCGCGACGTTTTGGTATGGAACGTAGCCTGTTTGCCGCGTTACTTTTGATCTGTGCTGGTATCGCAATTCGCTCTCTCCCTTCGCCTTACTTATTATTTGGCGGTACAGCGGTCATTGGTGGTGGGATTGCATTAGGTAATGTCTTACTGCCAGGATTAATTAAACGCGATTTCCCTCATTCCGTCGCCAGACTTACCGGCGCATATTCCCTGACAATGGGAGCTGCGGCGGCACTTGGATCGGCTATGGTAGTGCCGCTGGCTTTTAACGGTTTTGGCTGGCAAGGCGCGTTGCTCATGCTGATGTGTTTTCCTCTGCTGGCTCTTTTTTTATGGCTGCCACAGTGGCGAAGCCAACAACATGCAAATTTGAGTACCTCGCGCGCCTTACATACTCGGGGTATCTGGCGTTCGCCGCTTGCCTGGCAGGTCACATTGTTTCTTGGGATCAACTCACTGGTCTATTACGTGATTATTGGCTGGCTTCCGGCGATCCTCATCAGTCACGGCTATAGCGAAGCACAGGCGGGTTCACTGCATGGTTTGCTGCAACTAGCCACAGCAGCTCCCGGTTTGCTGATCCCACTTTTCTTACATCATGTGAAAGATCAGCGTGGTATTGCAGCGTTCGTTGCCTTGATGTGCGCAGTGGGCGCGGTTGAGCTCTGCTTTATGCCAGCACACGCGATCACCTGGACTCTGCTTTTCGGTTTTGGTTCCGGCGCAACAATGATACTGGGGTTGACGTTCATTGGTCTTCGGGCAAGTTCTGCGCATCAGGCGGCGGCACTCTCGGGGATGGCACAATCCGTCGGGTATTTGCTGGCAGCCTGTGGGCCGCCGCTGATGGGTAAAATACACGATGCTAACGGTGACTGGTCCGTACCACTAATGGGTGTTGCAATACTTTCACTACTGATGGCGATTTTCGGACTTTGCGCCGGAAGAGACAAAGAAATTCGCTAATATCCGGTGCTATAGTGACGTGACAAATCATGCGTGAAAGGGAGAACAAACACGATGAATATTCAGTGCAAACGCGTTTATGATCCGGCAGAACAGAGCGATGGTTATCGCATACTGGTCGACCGCCTCTGGCCGCGCGGTATCAAAAAAACCGATTTAGCCCTTGATGAGTGGGATAAAGAAATCACGCCGTCAACGGAACTGCGCAAAGCCTTTCACGGCGAAGTCGTCGATTTTGCAACCTTTCGCGAGCAATATCTTGCAGAACTGGCGCAACACGAGCAAGAAGGAAAGCGGCTGGCGGACATCGCCAAAAAACAGCCGCTGACCCTGCTCTACTCAGCAAAAAACACCACGCAGAACCATGCGCTGGTGCTGGCCGACTGGCTACGTAGCTTGTGATTTTAGTACAGCATCCGGCGGTTATTTTTCACCAGCCGGATGGTCACGCCGCCACAATGCCCATTCATCAATCGTTTCACCGCCCGGTAATTTGCAATTGTTGCTGACCCCTTGCGCTGTCTGCACTGGAATGAGCGTCCCGCCCTTCTGCTGGCAATAGACCGACGCCGGATTTGCCATACCAATCTGCGGCGGTTTAGGTGCTTCTGGCTGAGAAGGGGTTGAACAACCAGCCAGGACCAGCAAGCAAGGCAGAACAAAACTGATAATTTTCATTTATTGATCTCACATATTTATCCAAGATTAGAGTATCGCGGTATCGTTTTGTTTTGCAGCACTATTTTTATTACATTCACTCAAAACATATTACGTCTTGTTTCATCTTTGTTGATGATGTTTTATCATGCCTGCAAAGATTAAATAATCAGCATTTACCCGCCGTATCCTGGAGTTGTTCCGTGTCAGATCAGATTATCGCCCGCGTCTCGCAATCCCTTGCCAAAGAACAGTCACTGGAAAGTCTGGTCCGACAGCTTCTGGAGATGCTGGAAATGGTCACTGATATGGAATCAACCTACCTGACCAAAGTGGATGTCGAAGCGCGCCTGCAGCATATTATGTTTGCCCGTAACAGCCAGAAAATGCACATCCCGGAGAATTTTACCGTCTCGTGGGATTACTCGTTATGCAAACGCGCCATTGATGAAAACTGCTTTTTCAGCGATGAAGTCCCCGACCGTTGGGGTGACTGTATTGCGGCACGCAATCTTGGCATCACCACATTTCTGAGCACGCCAATTCACTTACCGGATGGATCATTCTATGGCACGCTTTGCGCCGCCAGCAGTGAGAAGCGCCAGTGGAGTGAACGCGCGGAACAGGTTTTACAGTTATTCGCCGGACTGATTGCACAATATATTCAAAAAGAGGCACTGGTTGAACAGCTGCGCGAAGCCAATGCTGCGCTGATTGCGCAATCGTATACCGACTCGTTAACCGGGCTACCGAATCGGCGGGCGATTTTTGAAAATCTGACGACACTGTTTTCCCTCGCCCGGCATCTTAACCATAAGATAATGATCGCGTTTATCGATCTGGATAACTTCAAATTAATCAATGATCGTTTTGGTCATAATAGTGGCGATCTGTTTCTCATTCAGGTTGGCGAGCGCCTTAATACGCTCCAGCAAAATGGCGAAGTTATTGGTCGTCTCGGCGGTGATGAGTTTTTAGTTGTTTCACTAAACAACGAGAATGCGGATATTTCGTCGCTGCGAGAACGCATTCAGCAGCAAATACGTGGAGAATATCACTTAGGTGATGTTGATTTGTATTATCCCGGTGCCAGTCTTGGCATAGTAGAAGTCGATCCTGAAACAACCGATGCAGACAGTGCCCTGCATGCTGCCGATATTGCGATGTATCAGGAGAAAAAACACAAACAGAAAACACCTTTTGTCGCGCATCCAGCGCTACATTCCTGAGGCGTATTCACATCCTTTTGATTGGTGATAACATGCGAATCGGTATTATTTTTCCGGTTGTAATCTTCATTACAGCGGTCGTATTTTTAGCATGGTTTTTTATTGGCGGCTATGCTGCCCCGGGAGCATAAAGATGAAAAAAACAACGATTATTATGATGGGTGTGGCGATTATTGTCGTACTCGGCACTGAGCTGGGATGGTGGTAACGTCACCTCTAAAAAATAGCAAAGGCTGCCTGTGTGCAGCCTTTGTGCAATTTAAGCGTTAACTTTTAATCTTCCTGTAGATAAATAGCACGACAATCGCACCAATAACGGCAACCACGAAGCTGCCAAAATTGAAGCCATCGACTTTACCAAAGCCAAACAGCGTGCTGATCCATCCGCCGACTACGGCACCGACTATCCCCAGCAGGATAGTCATAAAGAATCCACCGCCATCTTTACCTGGCATGATCCACTTCGCCAGAATACCGGCAATAAGCCCAAAAATAATCCATGACAGAATGCCCATTGTTTCCTCACTTATCTGTTTTGCATTAGCGGGTTAGTCGCTGATAAAAAGCATAGCACAACATCGGGAGGGCAAGATTTGTGACGAGCATCACGGAGGTTTTTTTTGCGATGGCGCAGAAATTGCGCCATCAACGATCAGTGATAATTACCAACCACAAACATCATGTTCGTTTTCCGTGTCATAAGAACGTACGGTATTCACCAGATCTTTTATCACTTCAGCCGCCACTTCTGGCACCAGCAAAGTCATCGGCGTCTCTGTTTCATAATCGACAGAAACGCCATTGCTGTTATTGGTGACGGTCACGGTATACGTTGCTTTGCCCATGATTCATTTCCCGTTATGAATGACTTTCCGTTGTTGCGCACCTTCCATCAGGACTTCAGGAGCCACGAAGAAGTCAATGTTGAAATAAGTATCGTCAGTCATGGCTTCAATGTTGTGCCACTTTTCTGGAGGGAACACCGCAAACTGCCCCGCTTCGATAAGGATCACCTGATCAGGCTCTGCACTGTGTTCATCACGGCAGCCGAAATATTTGACCGCCCCATGCATAACGGAAAGGCGTGGGTAAACCCCCGGGCGCGTTCCTTTATCAAGATGACGTTCGAATATTCCGGCAGGCGCAGTTTGTTTATTCCAGAAAGGCGTTGAGCGCGTATGAATATAATTCTGTGGGATTTGCAGCATCCTTTTCCCTCCTTCGGTGAATGCGCTGAAAACGGTTTATTCCAGCCGTTTCAGGGTACGCCTGATAATTTGCATTTTAAATACCATTTATTGGTTACTTTTTAGCACCATATCAGAGAAAAATCAGGGAGGATTACAAGTGGGAAGCCCGCGACAACGCGGGCTGAATGTATCAGGATTGCAGCGTCGCCAGTCGGGCAGCGAAACCCACGAACATCAAACCAATCAGTGAGTTTCCCACTTTAGCCAGTTTCTTTTTGGTACGTATGTACTGCGTGACAAAAGCACCAGAAATAATCAGGAAGCTCAAATAGCAGAAACTCACCAGTTCCAGCGTCGTCGCCAGAATAAAGAATGAAATTCCCGTATGTGGGGCATTAACATCGATAAACTGTACGAAAAACGACACATAGAACAAAATGGCTTTCGGATTAGTCAGGCTCAAAATTAACGCGCGTTTAAAAATAGCACCGTATTGGGGCTCATCGGATTTGGCCTCGCTATTTTTACCCTTCAGGGTCGCGTAAAGAATTTTACTCCCCAGATAGAGCAAATAAAACGCACCAAGATAACGTACAATGTTGAATAATATCGGGGTGGTCTTAATTAATGTCGCCACTCCAGCCCATGCCAGAAACATCAATACCGCATCGCCAATAAATACACCGCAGGCCGCAAGATAACCGCCTTTCATACCGCTACTGACGCTATTTTTGAGTACAAACAGAGTATTTGGCCCTGGCACCAACACAATAAAAATGGCCCCAACCAGATAGGTCCAGTAATTCAGAACCCCGTATTCAGCGAACACATTAACCTCTTTAATTATCTTTCGATCATGCGCGATTAAAGGTGAATATGCTAACCAATCTGTAGCGGCTTAGAAAGGAGAAAATCAGGTTTTAACCTGATATCAACCCGATAATTGAATCATTAATCAGGCATGCTCCAGTGAAAAATTCGGGTAGTGCTCGGCAAAATACTGGCGTAAAAATTCTACCGTTATCCGCACTTTCGCTGACGTCGCCAGCCTTGAAACATAAACGGCCCAGACGTTCGCTGGCTGGTAATATTCCGGTAGCACTTGCACTAAATGACCACTGGCAATGTTTTCGCTAACATCCCACCAGGAGCGCAGAGCAATCCCCTGCCCATCGAGACACCACTGATGGACAATTTCTCCATGATTAGACGACAGTGGGCCGGTGACTTTAATCGCATGGTGGCCTTCTTTATTGCGTAATTGCCAGACACCAAAAGGATGATCGCGCTCTTTAATGACCAGGCACGGCAATGCGGAAAGATCGGTTAAATGTTTCGGCGCGCCATGTTGCGCAATAAATTCCGGCGACGCGCAGAGAATGCGGTAATTAGTCGCCAGTTTGCGGGCGATTAAATTAGGGGCGATGTCATCGCCAATGCGAATATCGAGATCAACACCTTCATTGACCAAATCGACCAACCGGTCTTCCACATCAAAACGTAATTCCAGTTGCGGATACGCCTTAGCCAGCGCTGATAACGCCGGAGCCACCACCTGTCGTCCAAAACCAAAGCTGCTGATAATACGCAGCATCCCCTGCGGCACCTGACGCACGTCAGAAAGTTCGTCCATCATCTGACCGACATCCTGCAAAATCCGCTGCGCCCATTCATAAATCCGCTCTCCTTCTTCGGTAATGGTGACGCGGCGGGTGGTGCGGTGTAACAACACCACGTTTAGCGTTTGCTCCAGCAAGGCGATGCGCTTGCTGACGAACGCCGGTGAAACGCCCAGTTCTTCCGCCACGGCGGCAAAACCAGCCCGACGAGCCACCAGCATAAAGACGCGCAAATCATTCAGCAGCGGTAAATTATTCATGATTCGTGTTTTATGTTTCACCAGTTACGGGGATTAATTCCTTTTCAGTCAATTATAGGATGGTGATGTTGTCAATTTTGATGGTCAGGAAGTGAGAACCCAATGATGAAAACGATGCGTATTGCTGCGATCCCGGGAGACGGGATTGGCAAAGAAGTCCTTCCTGAAGGGATTCGCGTGTTACAGGCTGCCGCTGAGCGCTGGGGCTTCGCCTTGAGTTTTGAGCAAATGGAGTGGGCGAGCTGCGAGTATTACAGCCATCACGGTAAAATGATGCCGGACGACTGGCATGAGCAACTTAGCCGTTTCGACGCCATCTATTTTGGTGCCGTCGGCTGGCCGGACACCGTTCCTGACCATATTTCGTTGTGGGGTTCGCTGCTGAAATTTCGTCGTGAATTCGACCAGTACGTCAACCTGCGCCCGGTTCGTCTCTTTCCTGGCGTTCCCTGCCCGCTGGCGGGAAAACAGCCTGGCGACATCGATTTTTACGTGGTCAGGGAAAACACCGAAGGCGAATATTCCTCGCTCGGCGGTAGAGTGAATGAAGGTACAGAGCATGAAGTCGTCATTCAGGAATCGGTATTTACGCGTCGTGGTGTCGATCGCATTTTGCGTTATGCCTTCGAACTTGCGCAAAGCCGCCCACGTAAGACGCTAACTTCTGCCACTAAATCAAACGGTTTAGCCATCAGCATGCCGTACTGGGATGAGCGAGTGGAAGCAATGGCCGAGAATTACCCGGAGATCCGCTGGGACAAGCAGCATATTGATATTCTCTGCGCGCGTTTTGTGATGCAGCCGGAACGCTTCGATGTGGTGGTGGCGTCCAATTTATTTGGCGATATCCTTTCCGATCTTGGCCCGGCCTGCACCGGCACCATTGGCATTGCCCCATCCGCCAACCTGAATCCGGAACGCACTTTCCCGTCGCTCTTCGAGCCAGTCCACGGTTCCGCGCCGGATATCTACGGGAAAAACATTGCTAACCCTATCGCCACGATTTGGGCCGGTGCAATGATGCTCGATTTTCTCGGCAATGGCGATGAGCGTTTCCAGCAAGCGCATAACGGTATTCTGGCAGCAATTGAAGAAGTGATTGCTCACGGGCCGAAAACACCTGATATGAAAGGCAATGCCACCACGCCACAGGTTGCCGACGCGATTTGCAAAATTATTTTGCGTTAAGGTCAAACCAGTTTATTTGAACCGCGTCACTGACGCGGTTTTTTTATTCGTTCTTTGCAGTAAATAACCTGCGTCATTTCACCTTTTATTGTTTCCGTTTCGTGTTTTATGGCTTTCCGTATTCTTAATTGTTTAATTTATGTAACATGCAAATAATCAATTTGTTAAACACAACATACAACTCATTACCCTGCAAATAATTACAACTGGCAAAAGCCAGAGACGGGCTTTTATGCCCAGGAGATGACTCATGATGAGCAATGTTAAGAAAAAAGATGTGCCGCTGATAAGCATCAGCCTGGTGGCCATTCTTTTCATCGCAGCTGCATTAAGCCTTTGCCCACAACAATCGGGCGACGCGGCCAACGCAATATACACTTTTGTTACGCGTACGTTAGGTTCCGCCGTACAGGTATTGGTTTTGCTG
>ENA-UERT01001814-UERT01001814.1-human-gut-metagenome-genome-assembly--contig:-NODE-1814-length-11951-cov-7.675425_pt1 | contig 11951 bp, 16 predicted proteins | sample MGYA00242996_ERZ507997 | MGnify/ENA primary metagenome ERZ507997 (study PRJEB26167, sample SAMN06115458) | human gut metagenome | host: Homo sapiens | place: China:Neimenggu | collected 2014-11-07... | reverse complement strand
AAAATGTATTTGAATGCTGAAGTTTGGTCGGGTACTGCTCAATGGCAGAAATGTATTGACGAGTGTGATATCGTGATAGAACAGACAGAAGCAAATGCCATGTGGGATAGAATACCTATGGTAAGAATAGATGGTAAATTATACTACGATACAGGGAGAGAAAGCATCATGGATGCACGTTGTGGCACTATGGATGGAGAAATAACATCAACTGTCGATGGAACTGAAATACCAACAGAAGATAATCAGTCTAATTTTGGAAGTGGGTTTGGTTATCAGTATGGGGCAGACGATACAATAGAAATTTATATGAATGAAAAGTGGTTCGTCTTTGAATACAGAGAAGAATCTGAATAAGAGAATAAACGATAGATAAGTCAAATTAAATTCAAAAGGCTGTCTCAATAAAGGGATAGCCTTTTTCAATTCTCAGCCTAAATTTTCTCAATATTCAGTAGGCAAAATCCAAGATACAGTTGCTCAAATTGCTCGAAAAATTAAGAAATGTATGAATATACACTAAAATTGGGGAAATGAACAGCGGGAACACTTTTCCGAAAAGGGAGAAAAGGAATTGGAGCTTCTTCAGCGCCATGAGAAAACACCGGATTATTATAATATCGATGCATTGACGGGCCTGTATAACCGAGGAAAGTATGAACGGGATATTCGTATGTTTCAGGCTACAGGGTATGAACGGCTGTCCTGTGTTTATATGGATGTGGTAGGACTTCATGAAGCCCTTGCCCACGAACGCGCCCGAAAAGACAGCCAGGACATCACGCAGGAAATTGAAATCTACTTCAATTTTTGGGAACGCTATATCCCACCATCCTTGCAGCCGGTTCTTTTATCCACGGAGGAACAGGAAGAACTGCGAAAAAAAGAAGAACGCAAGGATAGGCTCTATCAGAACTATTTGAAGCGGAAAGCCAACGGTGCACAGAAGCGGTATGAGGACAAAATTAAGGCGAAGAAAAGGGCGGAAATGGACGCTAAGAAAGCCCTGATCCGGGCTGAGGATATGAAAAAAGGTGTTTTTTCTATTGTCTGGCAGCTATCAAAAGGAGAACCGCGCAAATGCGGCATAGCAGCCAGCGCAGCAGTCTAATCATCACGGAGCAAAGGAGAATGAATATGGGTAAGTTGACTTACATTCGTTGTGGAGATTATGATATACCCAACCTAAAACTTTCTGTGCAGCCGGAAACTTCTATCGGCAAGTACGGCAGGATGAGAAAATCCTACCTAAAGAAACATCGCCCCATTCTCTACAACCAACTGCTGATGAGCGAGAAGCTGTATCCACATCTGTTAGAGATTGACCGGACATCGCAGGAGCGCGTGGACACCATATTGCCTCACATGATGGAGACTGCGAGTGTTACGGAAGAACTGAAAGCCTGTGACCCTATGCGTTGGGTGGGGCTGATGAACACATTAACGGCACAGATTGAGAAAATTTTGATCAGGGAACTGATTTGCAACTGAATGGGAGGTGTGGGAAATGCTGACCTTTGAAAAGGTTTTGAAAGTGTTTCAGGCATATCTGGATGATGATCCTCTGTATGAGGTGGTTCAGACTAGCCACGGTTATACATTGATGGCATGGGAACCCCACCGGAATGATTGGTACAGCGCCGACATACAGAAAACCCCGGATGATTTACGGAACGCTTTGTTGGGTACATACGCTAATTTTCTGGAAGATAAGATTACCGGAAATGACCGTGACCTGACTGTGACAGAAACGGAGAAATCCAGCAGAGGTGTCGGGAATTTTTGGAAAAGTGCCGGGAAACTTGATACAGAAACGCCAGAAGGAGGCCGCGATTATGCGTCCTCCTTCTGCTTCGCAGTCTGTTCCATTTTGAGCGCCACGTCTATGGCACCTTCAATAATCGGCAGGTATTATTCAGGGCAAAGCTTCAGCTTGTGACTGACCCGTTGCCGCTGTTCGCTTTCTTCCCGCATGATCTCCGGGTTAAAATACCGTTCCACGGGAAGTCCGCAGATCTTAATCAACTGGATCATCACAGGCAAGCTCGGAATCGCACCTTGATCTTTAATGTTGGCAAGATACCGCCATTCAATCCCGACCATTTCCGCCAATGTTTTTCGTGCCAGACGCTTTGCTTTTCGTGCGACTTTGACATCTGCACCGAAGGTTTCAAAACCGGGACAATCTTCAACTTTCGCCATATAACATCACCCGGTTCCATTGTATAATTCATACTTTTCCCGTTGAATGTTACTATATGCAGGTTAGTTGAAGTTTATAATTCATATATAAAAGACCAGCGCCACTCAAAGTTGCTGGTCTTTCCGCATAATGATTTATTGTTAATTCTCTTTTAATGAAGCAATCCATGCTTGGATTGCGTCCACCAGTACATACTGCTGACGCAAAACAGCCAGACCTGTTGCGGGAATACTGGGCTCATTTTCTTTTTTCTGTATATTATGTTCCAGATAGGATTTTAAAGTACTAATATTTTCCTCAATTTCTGCTATGCACGATTTTTGTTTTTCAGGTGGCAAGGAATCCAAATTCACAATAACAGCGTTGAAGTCCAGAAAAATGTTAATAGGCTTTCCAGAAATCTCAAACATGAGCCGTTCAAATTCTGCTTCTCCGGCTTCTGTCAGGGAATAAATCGCTTTTTCTGGCATCTTCCCTTCCTTTACGATTTCGCCTCGGATTAGCCCCTTTTCTTCTAACTGAATGGCTTTTTTATAAATGGATGGAGTGCTGATTTTTACCCATTTGGATATGTTTCTATATTCTACTAACTTTTGAATATCGTAGGCGCTCATTGGCTCCTTTTTCAATATTCCCAACACGATTAAATCTATGGTCGCCATGTGGAATCACGCCCTTTCACTATGCTTTCTGCATGAAAGAATACTGTCAAATCTACTATAAATTATAGTATTAGATTTTACACTCTTTGTCAAGACAAATCGCCTCGCTTCTCTTGACATATACTATAAATTATAGTATTATGATTTATGTGGTAATATACTATAAATTATACTACTATAGATTATACTTAAAGAAGCGAAAGGAGTATTAACAATGAATGAACGCAACAACAAACTTGAGCTTTTGGGCAGTGTGCCTATCCACAAAGCTCTGATGGCTCTCGGCATGCCGATTATGATTGGGATGTTGATCAATGCACTCTATAATCTGGTGGATGCCTATTTTGTGAGTGGCTTGGGCAAAAGTCAAATGGGTGCTATTTCTGTCGTATTTCCGTTGGGACAAGTCGTGGTTGGTTTAGGCCTTATGTTCGGTAACGGAGCCGCATCCTATCTGTCAAGACTATTGGGGCGCGGAGATAAAGATACCGCCGATAAAGTGGCAAGCACCGCACTGTATAGCAGTATTCTGATTGGTGCTATTATCATCCTACTTTCTGCGATTTTCCTTAAACCAATTTTGGTAATGTTGGGCGCGACGGAAACAATTATGCCGTATGCCTTGACATACGCAAGAATTTATGTGCTGTCCTGTATTTTCAATGTGTTTAATGTAACAATGAACAATATTGTAAGTAGCGAGGGTGCAGCAAAAACGACCATGTGTGCCTTGCTATTGGGAGCCGTATTGAACATCGGATTAGACCCTCTTTTCATTTATACTTTGGACATGAAAGTAGAAGGTGCAGCAATCGCCACAGCAATTTCGCAGATGGTATCCATGCTTGTTTATCTTACTTATGTTCTGCGCAAAAAAAGCGTATTTTCGTTCAGCATAAAAGAGTTTTCTCCTACGAGGCAAATGGTGACGGAAATTTTGAAAATTGGAGTTCCCACTTTGGTGTTCCAACTGCTAACAAGTCTTTCGATTGCGCTAATTAACCGCGCATCCAGCAATTATGGCGATTCGGTCATTGCAGGCATGGGGGCGGTTACGCGAATTACTTCTATGGGAACTCTTGTTGTTTTTGGATTTCTGAAAGGGTTCCAGCCCATTGCTGGATTCAGCTATGGGGCAAAGAAATTTGATCGCCTACGCGAAGCAATCAAAACCTCAATCATTTGGTCTACAAGTTTCTGCTTAGTCGTAGGCTTGGTGATGGCCGTTTTTTCTACACAGATTATCTCTCAATTTACTGAGGAAGATACTCAAATGGTTTTAGCGGGTCAAAAATCACTGTTTGCAAATGGGATCACATTCATTCTTTTTGGTTTCTACACGGTTTACTCCTCTTTGTTCCTTGCCTTGGGTAAAGGTGCGGCAGGTTTCTTTTTGGGAGCATGTAGACAAGGTGTCTGCTTTGTTCCTGTCATTTTGCTGCTACCTATGGTATGGGGAATGAACGGAATCCTATATGCCCAACCCATCGCAGATGTAATTTCCGTAGTAATCACTGTATTTATGGCGTTACACCTTCATCGGGAATTGTCTATGGCTGAAAAACAGGTTATGTCCAATTCGGATATATAATGTACTTCCTCTTGACTTTTACTATTAACAATAGTACTATTGATAATAGTAAAAGTTGGAGGTGTAGTTATGTCGTCAATCGATTTAGTCATACTTGGTATTGTATTGGAAAAACCGCAAAGCGCCTATGACATTCAAAAGGATGTGGAGTACCACCATTTTTCCCGCTGGACAAAAATAAGCGTACCTTCTATTTATCGCAAGGTTCTCCAGTTGAGCGAAAAGGGTTATCTGCAAAGCGATATTGTCAAGGGCGATAAGTTTGCGGATAAAGCCATTTATTCTATTACCGATCAGGGCAGAGCGTATTTCAAGGAGCTGATGGCCTCTTATGCCGCTGGCCCAGTATCCTTGCTATTCGATTTCAATGTGGTCATTACCAATTTGAACAAGATGGACAAGACCGAAGCGTTGGAGCTGGTTTCGGCTTTGCGCCGGAGCATACAGTCCTCGGCTGAATCCAACGAGGGCCATGCGCGGGAATTTACAGACATTCCTTTGGTTGGGAGAACGATTTTTGAGCAGCAGCAGCTTCTCTATCGCGCCCTTTTGGAATGGCTGGATCACTTTGAAGGGCAGTTCTTAAAAGAATGAGCACAGTCCCCCAAAGCAGTTTGACCATCCTGTTTGAAGTTCCATTTTGGATCGGCCTATATGAAAGAACTGATAACGGTAAGTACGAGGTATGTAAAATCACTTTTGGTTCAGAGCCCAAAGACTATGAGGTCTATGAGTTTCTGCTGAAGAATTGGCATAAATTGAAATTCAGTCCACCGATCCAGACCGAAGTAGCCATAGAGCGAAAAATCAATCCCAAACGAATGCAGCGCGAAATTCAAAGTCAACTGCAAGATAAAGGCATTGGCACAAAGGCACAGAAGGCGTTGAAACTCCAGCATGAGCAATGTAAGCTGGAACGGAAAACCAAGAGCCGTGAGCAGAAAGAGGCGGAGAAAGACCGTCAGTTTGCCATACGGCAGGAAAAGAAGAAAACTAAGCACAGAGGAAGATAACATGAAGATAGAATGGATTTTATGCCCCTTTTGCGGCAGCAAAACGCGATTGAAAATCCGCGATGATACAGTACTGGAAAACTTTCCATTATATTGTCCTAAATGCAAACATGAAATCCTGATTACAGTAAGAAAACTAAATTTATCCATCGTCCAAGAGCCAGACGCACAGACGCAGAGCCGATAATACACAAGGTAAGTTTACTTGTGGTTATCGGTTCTTTTTTATCTTAATATACAACGAGAACCTGCCCCGCCCAACGGGGAAAGAAAAAACCGTGGCAGGGCAGGTTGATTTTGTGCGCTTACTCTACATACTCTGGCGGCGGCTTTGATTTTCAGAGCCACCGTTTCTTTTCGTCTCCCCTAAACCAACGACGACTTAACACCGTGTAAATCCACGGCGGCATTATAGGAGGATTGCCGCCGTGTCTATTTTTGCTTTTTTTCACAGTACTCATGATCTGCACAAGCTAAAAAAAGCCTGTTCCCAGCAGCGGAGCAATGCGGTCAGAAGTATGCACTATACCATGTAGCTAAACAGCAAAATATATTCCCTGACGCTCGTATGGCATTATACCGTCCGGGCGCTTTTTTGTCTCTATGGAGCCGTAACATCGGGTCAGCATGGCCCGAACTTTATCCCCGGTGCCGTTTCCAGCCACCCCATTCAGATTTACCCAAAAAATCTGAATGGAGGAAAGGCAGATGGAAGTTACCATCAATTATAACGGACAAGCTGTGACCGTGGGGGTCACGTTGGAAGTCTATGAATTTCTTGACCGGGTCGATCACAAAACGGAGAACCTGTTCCATGAACAGCGACGGCATCGGGATGGCCGGGAGTTTGACGAGTACATCATTACCACCGAGGGTGTAGGGGCCTACGGCGAAACGCCGGAGGAATACCTTTGCCGCGTGGAAACGCTACATGAGCTGATGGCTGTTCTGGACACCTGTACCGAAGCCTGCGCAGCTGGTTCCTGCTCTATGCGCTTGACAGACTGAGCCTTGCGGAGATCGGTATGCTATGTGGCTGCTCCAAAGTGGTTGTGTATCACCCTTGTGCGTGCCTATGTGAAGGACAACTTTGTAGACAAAGGAATGTGTGCTGACTTTGCTATCCATGACAAGGGAACCGGCAACCCTCATGTCCATATCATGCTGACGCTCCGGCCTCTGAAAGAAAATGGACAGTGGGGCGCAAAGTGCCGCAAGGCATACGATCTGGACGAGAATGGACAGCGTATCCCGGATGGGAAAGGCGGTTGGAAAAATCACAGAGAGGATACGACCGACTGGAACGATAAAGGAAATGTGGAGATTTGGCGGGCAGCGTGGGCGGCCTACACCAATCGGGCGTTGGAATCTGCCGGCAGACCGGAGCGCATTTACCATCGCAGCTACAAGCGGCAGGGCATTGATAAGATTCCCTCTGTCCATCTGGGGCCAGCTGCCAGCCAAATGGAAAAGCGCGGCATCCGTACCGACAAGGGGGAGGTAAATCGGCAGATTGCCGCTGACAACAAGCTGCTGAAAGAAATCAAAGCCCGCATTACCCGTCTTTATCGCTGGTCGAAAGCCGAAACGGAAAAACCACAAACGCAGCAAAGCAGCTTGACCGTCTTGTGGGAGACCCAGCAGCAGTTGAACGCTTCCCGCACCCGTACCGGCAAAATCCGGGCCTTGCAGGAAAGCGCTGCACTGTTCAGCTTTTTGCAGGCAAACGGCATCCAGTCTATGCAGCAGCTTCATGAAAAAATCGCTGATATGAACAGCCGTTACTATGATCTGCGTGGAAAGATCGTCAAGGCTGAGCGCCGGATTGCCACCCTTACCGAACGCAGGGAGATGTGGGAACAGTACAACCAGTATAAGGCCATCCACAAACAGTTTGTAAAGTAAAGCCGGAAAAGCGGGAACAGTTTGAGCAGCGCCACAGCCGGGAACTGATCCTCTATGACGCAGCGCCCCGGTATCTGAAAGAACTGAAAGACAACGGCGAGGCAATCACCCCGAAGGTATGGCAGCGGGAAATAGATCAGCTGGCCGCTGGAAAGCCGACGGACACGCTTGCCATGAAATCCATGCGGGAGGATTTGAAAGCAGTGGAACGGCTCCGCAAAACCGCCGGGCAGCTGTCCCGACAGGAACGGGACAAGTCTCACGACCGGGAGCCGTAGCGGTAAGGGCTACCGCGTTTTGGCGTACCCCTGTCAAGTGCGTCGCGTTTCACGACACTCTTTTGCATACAGAAAAACCGCCGTACAGGTTTCCCCATACGGCGGCAGACTGTTTATTTGCCGAACAAGTCGCTGTGTGTGCCGGTGCGGGCCAGCGTCAGAACCAGAACATCATCCTCTATGCGGTAGACAAGCAGCCAGTCCGGGAGAATGTGACATTCCCGATGGCCTGCCCAATCGCCGGACAGGTCATGGTCACGGTTCTTATCCGGCAGCGGTTCGCCCATCGCCAGCAATGCTACGACCTGCTCCAGCAGCTCGATCTTCAAGCCACGCTTGATGGCTCGTTTGTAGTCTTTTTGAAACTGGTCGTGTACTTGACGGTATATTTGGTTTCTTTCATCGTTTCAGGTCAGCAAATAACTCATCAAGGTCATTGTAGCCCTTTACAGATGGGTCTTTTGCAATCCTTTCCGCTTCCAGCATGGCAGCAACCGTTTCTTTGTTCGGCTGTTCCAGCCTTACTTCAAAGGGAATGCCGCCTTCACGAAGCGACTGGCGCACAAAGATGTTAAACGCCGTAGTCAGGTTCATGCCAAGTTCAGTAAACAGTGCGTCCGCCTGCGCTTTCAAATCTGCATCCATGCGGATACTGATGTTTGTGGTATTTCCAGCCATACGATCAACCCCTTTCTGCTGGTACTTTTAGTATATGCCATTTGCACGAAGAAAACAATACTTTGCACGAATATTTAACAGTAAATTCATTGAAGGAGGTCACTGTATGAAGCAAATTATTTTGCCCGTCACTATCCACCTGAATATCCGCCTGCCCCTTGCCCTCTTGCAGCCGGAATCGGCAGACGCGCCCACCGGCCCGGAGCCGGAGGCCCATGCCTGCCAGGGCTGCGGCAACTGCGGCGGGTGTGGGAAGTGCCAGCATGAAAAAAAGCAAGCCTGAACCCGTCCCCGTCATGGACTACCGTCAGTACCGCAGAGCGCGGCGGCTGGTACATGAGTGCTGCAACTATGACGGCGGCCACTGTATCGCGCTGGATGATGGGGAGGAATGTGTCTGCGTCCAGTCCATTTCCTACTCCCTGTTGTGCCGGTGGTTCCGGGCGGCGGTGCTGCCGCTGGACAGAGAACTGGAAACGGCCCTGTTCCACCGCCTGGACGCCAAACGGTGCGCCGTCTGCGGGGCGCTGTTCACCCCCGGCTCCAACCGGGCCAAATACTGCACGGAATGTGCCGGACGCATGAAGCGTATCAAGGCCGCCCAGCGCAAGCGGAAACAAAGGGCGAAATGTCACGCTTTAGGGGCTGAAAACCCCTTGTAAATCAAGGCTTTTTTCGAGGGTGTCAAAGGCAGTCTGATAGATTTATCCTCTGACCTCTAAAATAGCCTTAAAATGTGTACAGAATTCCAAGAGAACCCCAAAGGAGGAACCCTATGTCAGACAATCGAAAATATTATTACCTGAAACTCAAAGAAAACTATTTTGACGATGATTCCATCGTGCTGCTGGAAAGTATGCAGGATGGTGTGCTGTATTCCAACATTCTGCTCAAGCTGTATCTGAAATCGCTGAAACATGGCGGATGTCTCCAGCTTGACGAGGACATCCCCTACACGGCGCAGATGATCGCCACCATTACCCGCCAGCAGATTGGCACTGTGGAGAGGAGAGAGCCTTGCAGATCTTTTTGAAGCTGGGTCTTGTGGAGGTGCTGGACAGCGGCACATTCTACATGAGCAACATCGAACTTTTAATAGGCCAGTCTTCTACCGAGGCTGCGAAGCTCCAAAACAAGGCTCTTTCTGCGCTCCGGACAAGTGGCGGACATTTTCCGACATTCGTCTACCAGAGATAGAGTTAGAGAAAGAGATAGAGAAGGTGCGCCCTAAAACAGGGCACCCTTCCCATACCTATGGCCGTTACCAGAATGTTTTTCTGACGGACGGGGAACTGGCAGACTTACAGGCCAGCTTTCCCACTGTATGGGGCCAGTACATCGAAAAGCTGTCCGAGTACATGGCTTCTACCGGCAAGCGGTATCAGAGCCATGCAGCAACCATCCGGTGTTGGGCCTGTGAGGACGTTAAAAAAACGGTCACACACTCATGCAACCGGGATGACAGCGTAAAGGAGGATGAAACTGTACGATTGAGATTACCGCAGAAATCCGGGCGTTCATCCAGCCATTATCAAGGTCGCTTTTCTTTGGAGGTTTTAAACTCATGCGAAATCACCTCTGAGCATGTTGGAAAGGTATGGATCAGCTCCATAGCGTCCTTCCAGATACTGTTTATCGTAGGCCGCGGTATTTTTGACGCGGTCGTTATCTTCCCCACGGATTTCATGCAACGAATAGATTTCGCTTTCGTGGGAAGCATTCTCCGCGGCAAACCAGATCTCGTCACGGCGGAATATGGTATTTTTTAAAGTATACATATCATGGGATGTGAATAAAAGCTGGGCCCCATATTTGTTGATCTCTTTATTTTTGAACAGGGAAATGACATAGCGCAAAAGCTTCGGATGAAGCTTTGCATCCAGCTCATCAATGATCACCATGCGTCCTTCTCTGAGGGCAAGCAAGATCACCGGAAGGGCCGCGATAAGCTTCTTGGTTCCATCGGATTCCTGGGAGAATGGCAATTCATATTCCTGGGAAGATAACGTGCGCTGCATGAAGAGCTGCTTTGTATCTTCATCATAGCGGTACCCGGTGATATCAATATCCATATCATTTAAAGCGCGGATGAACTGCTCCTTATATGGCGCATCTTTGGCTAACAGAATCTGATGTTCCACTACGGGATTTGCATAGCTGCGGATAATGCAGCTTTCAAACCATGTAATAACCTCGCTGATGACCGGAATGTCATAGTTAATGGCCAGGAAAGAAAGATACGGCATCTTAGGGTTAATGCTGGTGTTCAGGCTTTTTTTATTAATCGTATAGCCAAGGGAAATGCTGTCAGCCTCACGTTCAAAAATCATGGCAGTTTTCTTCCCAGTGACTGCTTTTCTGTAAAGGGATTCCGATATAACCTCATCATTTTTTAAGGCGAGATAGTAGCAGTATTCATTCTTCTCAATCCTGAAAAATATCCGGAATTCGATAGGTTCATTTTTGGAAATCTCATCAAACAGAAAGGGAACTGCATCAATTTTCTGCTGGAGGATGAAACCCTGTCTGTTTTTCCCTAATTCATTCACCGGTTTTACGATCGTAGAGATGACGCAAGCAAGCGCCTGCAACAGGTTTGACTTTCCACCGCCATTTGGGCCATAGACGACATTAACTGGCAGAAGATCAGAGGCAGAAGTCTCAGTGATCAGTGTATTTTTGAATTCAGGAAGTACTGTAGCCTGATAATCTAAAGTAGTTTCATTTTTGTAAGACTTAAAATTTTGAAAAGTAAACTGGCATAACATGATTGGAAGCCTCCTTTCCCCTATAGTATGACCACAAAAAATCAAAACATCAAGTTATATATTCGATATAAGGAAATAAATTTATGAAATGGATTATAAAACGATAATTTTGCGACTTTTTACGACCTTATTCATAAGTCAGATAGACATTAAAAAATTAATGAAAAATTTTTAGAGCTTTTGAAACTTTTCAGGGTTTCAATACGTCTAATTAGTGTAATTAAAAAATCAAATCTATTTAGTTTGGAGGCTTTATTATGAAAAAAAGAAATCTTATTGCAGTTTTGATGATGACCGCGGCTTTGGCTGCTGGATGCGGTGCCAAGGCTGAGACAACCACAGCAGCGCCTACCCAGGCGGAAACGACCAAGGCAGAAACAACGCAGGCAGGAACCACCCAGAGCGAGACAACTCAGTCTGAATCGCAGAAAACAGAGGAAAAAACGGAATCTGTGACAGGAAAGATTGAGGAGATCAAGGATTTTATGTTCACGATCGAAAGCGATAAGGGTACCTATGCAATGACATTTGATACCGCACCGGAAGGCTTATCAGATGTTAAAGAAGGAGATAAGGTAACGGTAACCTATACGGGAGAGCTCAGCGAAGTGGATGCGTTTACAGGAACCATTATTTCTGTGGAGAAAGCAAATTAATGTGATGAGAAAACGCTAAAATTTATCACTGGATGCCAGGAATATTCATAGGCCCGGCTGGGATATGTATTGAAGCTTTTTTGCAAAGAATTACGGCCAAAAACCCGCTGCTATATGGAAATCATGCAACAGCGGGTTTTTGGCTGTTTTTTATATGGCCGGTAATGTTCTACACTAAAATATATAGGTGTGTATTA
>ENA-UERT01001806-UERT01001806.1-human-gut-metagenome-genome-assembly--contig:-NODE-1806-length-12025-cov-4.745983_pt1 | contig 12025 bp, 8 predicted proteins | sample MGYA00242996_ERZ507997 | MGnify/ENA primary metagenome ERZ507997 (study PRJEB26167, sample SAMN06115458) | human gut metagenome | host: Homo sapiens | place: China:Neimenggu | collected 2014-11-07... | reverse complement strand
GCTCCACTCTCTTTTAAGGCTGAAATTCCCGAAGGGGAAATTATGGTGAGAATTTAAGCGAAAGGTTAGACAGATCGTTTAAACTGTTGAAAGGTGAAGGTAAGATCACGGAAATCAATGTGGCTGAAACATTGAAAGATGTGCGTAAAGCATTACTTGACGCCGACGTAAACTATAAAGTAGCCAAAGGTTTTACCGATACGGTAAAGGCGAAAGCATTAGGACAGAATGTGCTTACATCCGTTAAGCCCAGTCAGTTAATGGTCAAGATTGTGCATGATGAGTTGGCAGACCTGATGGGAGGAACGGCTACCGATCTGGATCTGAAGGGTAGTCCGGCAATCATCCTGATGTCCGGTTTGCAAGGTTCCGGTAAAACGACTTTTTCAGGTAAGTTGGCAAATTTGCTGAAGACTAAGAAAAATAAAAAGCCGCTGTTGGCAGCTTGTGACGTGTATCGTCCGGCCGCTATCGAGCAGTTGCGTGTGGTCGGCGAACAGGTTGGAGTACCTGTTTATATGGAACTGGAAAACAAGAATCCGGTGGAGATTGCGATGAACGCGATTCGCGAAGCACGTGCGAAAGGCAACGATGTCGTGATTGTCGATACCGCTGGTCGTTTGGCTATTGACGAGCAGATGATGAAAGAGATCGCTGCGATCAAGAGTGCTATTCAGCCGGATGAAACCTTGTTCGTGGTCGATTCCATGACTGGGCAGGATGCTGTCAACACGGCGAAAGAATTCAACGAACGTCTCGATTTTGACGGTGTTGTCCTGACGAAGCTCGACGGTGATACTCGCGGTGGTGCCGCTCTTTCTATCCGAACGGTGGTCGACAAACCGATCAAGTTCGTCGGAACGGGCGAAAAGATGGATGCTTTGGATATCTTCCACCCTGAACGTATGGCAGACCGTATCCTTGGTATGGGTGATATCGTTTCTTTGGTGGAACGTGCGCAGGAGCAGTATGATGAAGAAGAGGCCAAACGCTTGCAGAAGAAAATTGCCAAGAATCAGTTCGACTTCAACGACTTTATTTCTCAGATCCAGCAGATCAAGAAGATGGGTAACCTGAAAGAGCTGGCCTCTATGATTCCGGGCGTAGGCAAGGCTCTGAAGGATGTGGATATTGACGACAATGCTTTCAAGAGCATCGAAGCGATCATCTACTCCATGACTCCCGAAGAACGTACGAATCCGGCAATCCTGAACGGTTCACGTCGCCAGCGTATTGCCAAAGGTAGCGGTACGACGATCCAGGAAGTGAACAAGCTGATCAAGCAATTCGATGAAACGCGCAAGATGATGCGTATGCTGACGGCTGCCAAACCGGGAAGCAAGAAATTTCCTTCATTCAGAAGATAAAACCTGAAAAGATAATAGAGAATATGGAAGAACAACAGTATAAGCTATTGGACGGAAAAGCCGTTTCGGCTCAGGTGAAGCAGGAGATGGCGGAAGAAGTGGCCCGTATCAAGGCTACCGGTGGTAAAATCCCTCATTTGGCTGCCATATTGGTCGGTCATGATGGAGGAAGTGAAACATATGTCGCAAGTAAGGTCAAGACATGTAATGAGATCGGTTTTAAATCGTCTCTGATCCGTTATGAAGCCGATGTTACCGAAGAAGAACTTCTTCGTAAAGTGGACGAACTGAACAACGATCCGGACGTGGATGGTTTTATCGTACAGCTCCCGCTTCCGAAACATATCTCAGAACAGAAGATTATCGAAGCGATCGACTACCGTAAGGATGTAGATGGTTTCCATCCGATCAATGTGGGTCGTATGTCTATCGGTCTCCCCTGTTTCGTGTCGGCAACTCCGGCTGGCATCTTGGAGCTGTTGAGGCGTTACGAGATTCCTACTCGCGGTAAACATTGCGTGGTGCTGGGTCGTAGTAATATCGTGGGCAAACCGATGGCTACTTTGATGATGCAGAAAGCCTATCCGGGCGATTGTACGGTTACTGTTTGCCACAGTCGTTCCGAGAACCTGAAGGAAATGTGCTTGAGTGCCGACATTATTATTGTGGCATTGGGTGTCCCCGAATTCCTGAAAGGCGATATGGTAAAAGAAGGGGCTGTAATCGTGGATGTGGGTACGACACGTGTGCCGGATGCAACTCGCAAAAGCGGCTTTAAGTTGACTGGCGATGTTAAGTTTGACGAGGTCGCTCCTAAGTGTTCTTATATCACGCCGGTTCCGGGTGGTGTAGGTCCGATGACGATTATTTCTTTGATGCGCAATACGCTTTTAGCCGGAAAGAAAGAGATTTATAAATGAAAATCCTCCTCTCCGGGTTTTGTCTTTTGAGCTTTCTGTCTTTATCTGCTCAGGACTCGCTGACAATTTTGTTTGCCGGTGATGCCATGATGCACCAGAAACAACTTGACAATACCCGGAGGGGAGATTTTTTTGATTTGGGTAGCTATTTTGCCAATATCGAGAGAGAGGTGAAAGCTGTCGATATTGCTGTTGTGAACTTCGAAGTCCCGTTAGGAGGGGAGCCATATAGTGGTTATCCGGCTTTCAGCGCTCCGGAAGACTTCGCTTTGGCTTTGCAAAAAGCAGGTTTCGACTTCTTCTTGTTAGCCAATAATCATTGTTTAGATAGGCGGACTCGCGGATTTGTCCGTACTATCCAGGCACTGGATTCTCTCGGAATCCGTCATACCGGAACCTTTCTTGACTGTGATCACCGTCACCGCACATATCCGATGTTGCTCCGTAAGAAGGATTTTCGTATCATCATGCTCAACTATACCTATGGTACCAACGGTTTGAAAGTCGATATACCCCGAATCGTCAATTATATCGATAAGGAGATAATGAAGGGTGATATTGCCGAAGCCAAGCTCTTTAATCCGGATTTTATTATAGCTAATATGCATTGGGGATTGGAATACGAACGGATACCTTCCCGTGAACAACGTGAACTGGCCGATTGGCTGTTGCGGCAGGGTGTCGATCTGGTTATAGGCAGTCACCCTCATGTTGTTCAGCCAATGGAGCTTCGCAGGGGAAAGGAGGGGGTTACCGACCGTCTGGTTGTTTATTCATTGGGTAATTTTATATCGAATATGAGCCGGGAACATACCGATGGGGGTGTCATGGTGAAAGTCGTTTTAGGTCGGAAGGGGTTGCGCCGATATATTATTTCCGCACAATATTCGTTGATTTATTCTTCCCGTTATAAGAATGAACAAGGAAAAGAAGATATTCGGGTGGTTCCGGCGGCCTCTTGGTCGGGAAAGAATCAAAATTCCTCTTTTTCAGTCGATTCAGCATTGATTAAGTATGTAAATAATACGCGTTTGTTTTTAAAAGGTAACAATAAGGAGGTCGAAGAGTATATTTTTGAATAAAAAAATGCTCGAATTATTTGCAGTTTAAAATAAAACCTCTATCTTTGCACCGTCTTAAAGAGATAAACACTTGATAAGATAAACATGGTGAGAATAGCTCAGTTGGTTAGAGCATCGGATTGTGGTTCCGAGGGTCGTGGGTTCGAGTCCCATTTTTCACCCGTAAGGCTGTCTGTGAAGGCAGCCTTTTTTTTGTTTGTTTTCCCTTGTGGTTCCGGTGTGATCCCGGATTATGATCCGGGATCCCTTCTTTTGTGATTTCGTTTTTTTTGTGTGGGTTTAAAACAACAAAGGCTGTCAACTTTTCAATTGACAGCCTTTGGAGCGGAAGCGGGGGGATTCGAACCCCCGGTACGGTTACCCGTACGTCAGTTTAGCAAACTGGTGGTTTCAGCCACTCACCCACACTTCCATGAGTTTCGCGCCTCATTTCCTTGAATTGCGCTGCAAAGATATGCTTAAGTTTTTAAATATACAAAGCATTTGGTGTATTATTTTAAAAGAAAAAAGACTTATTCTTGCACATGATTGGCAATCAGAGGTTTTCAATCCTACAAAAGTGAACACTTTTTTCTTCCCGATTGCAATGCTTGGAATAAGTTAGAAAGAGGTAGGGCATTCGGGAAAAAGATATTATTTTTGTGGCTGGTTCTGAGATACAGCAGACTATATATAATATGGAGAAAAAAAAGATGCGAAAGCATACTCTCATTGTTGGAATCCTCTCGTTTATCATCCTCCTGTTAGCAGGTGTGGGATTCTGGGCATACTGTTTGATACTTGCACCTGATTTCGAGCCGCGCAAGACTGTATATGTTTATATTGACGAGAAGAAAGATTTTGGCGATCTCTGTCGCCAGTTGGTCGACTCTGCCGGTTGCCGGCGTATCGGGAGTTTCAAGCAGCTTGCCGGAATGCTGAAATATCCCACCAATATGCGTACCGGACGTTATGCTGTGGAGCCGGGTATGAATAACCTGGCATTGCTTAACAACCTGCGTCGGGGGCATCAGGAAGCTACTCGAATCACTTTTAATAATATACGCTTCAAGTTGGATCTGGCCGAAAGACTTGCCGGGCAGTTAATGATCGAGGAGGATGATCTGCTACCATTGCTTGTTGATTCCGTCTACTGTGCATCATTAGGTTTTACGACTGAGACGATCCTTGCGCTGTTTATTCCGAATACTTATGAGGTATACTGGAATATTTCCGCTGAGAAGTTGATGCAGCGTATGCAGCGTGAATATAAGATTTTCTGGAATGACGCTCGCTTGGCAAAAGCGAAAGAAATTGGGATGACACCGGTCGAAGTTGCCATTCTTGCCTCTATTGTGGAAGAAGAGACGGCTGCCGTAGACGAATATCCTATTGTAGCAGGTCTATATATTAATCGCTTGCAGCGTGGCATTCCCCTTCAGGCGGATCCGACCGTGAAGTTTGCCGTGGGAGATTTCTCTCTCCAGCGCATTCTGTTCGAGCATCTGGAGATCGATTCTCCCTACAATACCTACAAACATGCCGGACTTCCTCCCGGACCACTCCGTATCCCGACTATTAGGGGATTGGATGCCGTGTTGAACCACATGAAGCATAACTATCTATATATGTGCGCGAAGGAAGATTTTTCCGGACGGCATAATTTTGCGGCCACTCTTGCCGAGCATAATCGTAATGCTAACCGCTACCGGGCAGAATTGAACAGACGGAAAATCCGGTAGGCAATATGGAAACATTTTCCCGGTATGCCACGATCGTTTCATTATAGGGAAACGGCAGTGCCATTATAAGGAAACGAGAGTTCCACCATAGGGAAACAACAGTTTCATGCCTATGAAACTAAAAATCCAATATAGCTCGGTTGTTGCGGATATGGGTAAAAGTCTTATCTTTGTGGGAAGATAACAGAAGCAAAATCAAGTGAAACAAAATAAACGTTACATGGAAAAACATCTATTTTTAGGGGATGAGGCCGTGGCACAAGCTGCTATCGATGCCGGTCTGTCCGGTGTTTATGCCTATCCGGGGACCCCTTCGACCGAGATAACCGAATTTATACAGGGTTCGGCCGTCGCAAAGGAAAGGGGGATTCACTGCCGTTGGAGCACGAATGAAAAAACTGCAATGGAAGCTGCGTTGGGTATGAGCTACGCAGGCAAGCGAGCTCTTTGCTGTATGAAGCATGTGGGGCTGAACGTTGCCGCCGACTGTTTTATGAATGCTGCTATGAGCGGTGTCAATGGTGGTATGATTATCATTACAGCCGATGATCCTTCGATGCACTCTTCACAGAATGAACAAGACAATCGTATGTATGGCAACTTTGCCATGATCCCGATGCTTGAGCCGGCCAGCCAGCAGGAAGCATACGACATGGTATATGACGGGTTTGAATTATCCGAAAAACTGGGCTATCCCGTTTTGGTGCGTATCACTACCCGTATGGCCCACTCCCGTGCAGGTGTGGTCAGACGTGAACAAAAGGTGGAAAACAAAATGCATACGCCCGAAGATGGACGTCAGCGTTTCATCCTTCTTCCTGCACTAGCTCGTAAGCGCTTTAAGACGTTGATTGCGGCGCAGGATACGTTTACCGCTTTTTCTGAAGCCTCACCTTATAATGCCTATTTCGACGGTCCGAATAAGGAGCTCGGCATCATTACGACCGGTATTGCGTTCAACTATCTTTCGGAGAACTATCCTGACGGTTTTGAACATCCGGTATTGAAGATCAGCCAGTATCCGTTACCTCGCAAAATGGTCGAAAAGATCGTTCGTGAATGCAAGGAAATCCTTGTACTCGAAGAGGGATATCCGGTAGTCGAGGAGCAACTGAAAGGTTTCCTTGGGATTGGTATCCAGGTGCATGGCCGTCTTGACGGAACATTGCAACGCGACGGTGAGCTGACTCCCGATGCTGTCGGTAAGGCGCTGGGTAAGCGGATCGAGAGCTACTATGCCACTCCGGAGGTTGTCGAACAACGTCCGCCTGCATTGTGCCAGGGGTGCGGACATCGCGATATGTATGAAGCGCTGAACGAGGTTCTGGCCGGGTACAAAGGAGCCAAAGTGTTCGGTGATATCGGCTGTTATACGTTAGGGGCTTTGCCTCCTTTCCGGGCGATCGATACTTGTATCGACATGGGAGCCTCCATCACGATGGCTAAAGGAGCTTCCGATGCGGGCGTTTATCCCGCAGTGTCGGTGATAGGCGACTCGACATTCACGCATTCCGGTATGACTGGCTTGCTTGATTGCGTCAATGAAAACACGAATATCACGATCGTTATTTCCGATAACGAGACAACGGCTATGACTGGCGGACAGGATTCAGCAGGAACAGGCCGTATCGAATCGATTTGTGCCGGTATCGGTGTTGATCCGGCCCATATCCGCGTCATGGTTCCTTTGAAGAAGAACTACGACGAGATGAAAGCGATCATTCGTGAAGAGATCGAATATAAAGGCGTATCCGTCTTGATTCCCCGTCGTGAATGTATCCAGACATTAACAAGAAAGAAAAAAGCAAGCAGGAAATGAAAGCAGACATCATATTATCCGGTGTGGGAGGACAGGGCATCCTCTCCATCGCTGCCGTTATCGGAGAAGCCGCGTTAAAAGAAGGTTTGTATATGAAGCAAGCCGAAGTTCATGGAATGAGCCAGCGTGGGGGGGATGTGCAGTCAAACCTCCGCCTGTCCGACCAGCCGATTGCGTCTGACCTGATCCCACTAGGGCAGGCTGACCTGATCATCTCGCTCGAACCTATGGAAGCGCTCCGCTATCTGCCTTATCTGAAGAAGGACGGGTGGCTGGTGACCAATTCGCAGCCGTTCATCAACATCCCCAACTATCCGGAGATGGGAAATGTGAATGAAGAACTGGAGAAACTGCCGCATAAGGTCGTGCTGGATGTGGAAGCTATCGCCAAGGAGGTGGGTTCCGTTCGTGCGGCCAATATCGTGATGCTGGGAGCTGCTGCCCCCTTTATTGGCATCGAATATGATAAGATTGCTGATGGTATCCGCCGCATCTTCGGACGTAAAGGCGAAGAAATCGTAGAAATGAACCTTAAGGCTCTGAAAGCAGGCTACGATGTAGCACAGAGCATGCAAAAGTAATAAAATGAAAAAGTATGTATTCCTTGCCTTTTTTGCTCTCATTGCTTTTGTTGTAAAGGCGCAGGATGAGAGTGGTGATCTTGTAAAAGAAGGACAACAGATGCCGGCTTTTACGATTATGAACGACAATGGTACGCAGGTACCTTCTTCTTCTTTGAAGGGAAAAGTGATCTTGGTAAATTTTTTTGCAACCTGGTGTCCTCCTTGTCAGAAGGAGCTTGCAGAGGTGCAAAAGATGCTCTGGCCGAAGTATAAGGACAACAAAGATTTCGTCCTGTTGGTGATCGGGCGTGAGCATACAGACGTTGAATTGCAGAAGTATAACGAAAAGAAAGGTTTTACCTTTCCCTTATATCCTGATAAGAACCGGGCTATCTATGGCGCATTTGCCAAAAATCTGATCCCGCGTAGCTATCTGGTTGACAAGACTGGTAAAGTGGTATATGCGACCAAAGGCTATAGCGACGAGGAATTTGCTGAACTGATGAAAAGGATTGAAGCAGCTTTAAAATAAGGAATATGGAATATAAGAATGTACATATCATTTATTTCTCTCCGACGCATACTTCGGCTAAGACTGCTTATGCGATTGCGGAAGGACTGAGTGGTGACGTATTGCTGGAGTCGGACATTACTTATGATGCTCCGGCGGAAGAACTTGAGATCCATGACGATGAACTGACTATCGTGGCCGCTCCCGTCTATGGTGGGCGTGTAGCCGAAACGGCGATGGAGCGCCTCCGGGCTTTCCATGCTCATCAGGCTCCGGTCGTTCCGGTCGTGGTTTACGGTAACCGTGATTACGAGGATGCGTTGAAGGAATTGTCCGACACGTTAGTCGATGCCGGTTTTGTCCCTGTTTCGGCAGGTGCTTTTGTGGGAGAGCATTCTTTCAGCCGTAAGGATATGCCCATCGCCGCCGGGCGTCCCGATGAGGCCGATCATGAAGCTGCCGTCAGGTTCGGACGTGCCATCAAGGAGAAGCTCGAAAAGGTGGACGAACTTTCCTGTCTGAAGCCGTTGGAGATGAAAGGTAATTTTCCCTACAAGGTGAAAGGTCCTTCCACGCCGCAGGCTCCAGTGACGGATGAGGACTTGTGTACGCAATGCGAATATTGTATCGATGTATGCCCCGTATCGGCTATTTCGATTGTCGATGACCGTATGTTCAGTGACCCGGCGACTTGTATCAAGTGTTGTGCTTGTGTGAAGGAATGTCCCGAAGGTGCCCGTACGTTTGATACTCCTTATACAGCGATGCTGCATAAGAACTTTAGTGTCCGCCGCGAACCGGAGTTGTTTATTTGATTTTCTAAAATATCAGTTAATAGCCGATTCCACGGAGATTCAGTTTCTGAACCGAGGGATCGGCTTTTGCCTATATCCTTATTTGTTTAATATCTAATACCAATGTATCGAATGAAGACACGTGTACTGATTTTTCTTTTTATGCTTTGTAGTCTGTCGCTTGACGCCCAGATCCGTTTGGAAGGTTACCGACAAGCCGACATCAATCCCGAACTTCTTACCGGACGCTGGAAAGCACACTGGATTTCCATGCCAGGAGAACCTGCCAATGTGTATGGCGTCTACCACATGCGCAAGACGTTCGAACTGGATGAAGTCCCATCCCGTTTTATTGTTCATGTGACGGCTGACAATCGTTACAAGCTCTATTTAAACGGCCGTTTTGTCTCACTTGGACCTGCACGTGGGGATATCTATAACTGGAATTTTGAAACGGTCGATCTGGCTCCTTACCTGATAAAGGGAAAAAACGTGTTGGCAGCTGTGATCTGGAATTATGCCGAGCAGAAGCCGGTTGCACAGATCAGCTTTAATCAGACCGGATTCCTTCTACAAGGAAATACGGAGGTTGAGACTGTGGTCAATACGGATGCTTCCTGGCTGTGCATGAAGAACGAAGCCTATGCTCCTTGGCACAAGCCTGTCTTAGGCTATTATGTGGCGGGGCCTGGCGAACTTCTTTCTGCGTCGAAGTATCCTTGGGGATGGGAACAGTCTGCTTACGATGATAGTAAGTGGTTGCCTGCCCACACGGGAATCGAGGGAGGAGTGAAGGGATCGCGCGACTATCCTGGACGCCTGCTTGTTCCTTGTCCAATTCCCCCGATGGACTTGCTGTCTGAGCGTTTTGAGGCTGTGCGTATATCCGAGGGGGTGAAGATTCCTGCCGGATTCCTGAAAACAAAAACTTCACTGACGGTTCCTGCAAATAGCAAGGTGCATCTCCTGCTTGACAATGGCAAGCTGACAACGGGCTATCTTTCCCTTTTGTTTAGTCGCGGCAAGAATGCTGAAATTACGATTGCTTATGCCGAAGCTCTGTATGAAGGCAAGGAGCAGGGTACGACTAAATCTTATTCGCTTCCGGCAAAGGGAAACCGTGATGAGGTAGAAGGTAAAAGATTCATAGGGTATGAAGATAAAGTGATTGCCGACGGGGGCGAGGGGCGCGATTTTACCACTCTTTGGTGGCGTACGTGGCGTTATGTGGATCTGACGATCTCGACCGCTGACGAACCGCTTGTACTGGAAGATGTCTATGGTACGTTCTCTGCTTATCCTTTCCGATGCGAGATCGCTTTTTCTGCACCCGGACATGACGAGTTGAACAAGATGCTAGAGATAGGCTGGCGTACTGCACGTCTTTGTGCGAACGAGACTTATATGGATTGCCCTTATTACGAGCAGTTACAGTATTTCGGCGATACTCGTATCCAGGCGATGATTACTTTATATAATACGCATGATGCTTATATGGTGAAGAATGCAATCGAGCAAGGGAGGCAGTCGGTCGTAGCAGATGGAATTACGATGAGTCGCTACCCGTCGAGTTTACATCAGTTCATTTCTTCCTTCTCGCTTTGGTGGATTTGTATGGGGCATGACTACTGGATGTACCGTGGGGATGAGGCTTATATGAAGACTTTGCTGCCTGCTTATCGTGGGGTACTTTCTTGGTACGAGCAGTGGTTGAAGCGAGATCATAGCCTAGGGTATGTACCGCATTGGTTCTTTGCCGACTGGGCTGCCGGTTTCCAGTCGGGCGAGCCTGTACGTGAAAAGGATGGGAATTCTGCTTTTCAGGACTTGGTGTATATCTTGACGCTCGAATCGGCTGCTGAAATGGAACGGGCTTTCGGCATCCCGTCGATAGCGGATCATTATACACAGATCGCTTCTGCGATTCGGGGAACGATCCGGGAGAAATACTGGGATGCTACCCGGGGATTGTTTGCCGATACTTATGATCACCGAAGTTTCTCGCAACATGTCAACTCGTTGGCTATACTGGCTGGTATCGTGACAGGCGAGGAGGCTACGAGGGTGATGGAGCGTACATTGAACGATTCGTCATTGATACAGGCGACAATCTACTTCCGTTATTATGTGCATCAGGCATTGAAGGTTGCCGGTATGGGAGATCACCTGCTCGACAATCTGCAGATTTGGCGAGACCAGATGGCATTGGGGCTGACAACTTGGGCGGAGATGCCCGAACCGACCCGTTCCGATTGCCACGCTTGGGGAGCCAGCCCTAACATTGAGTTTTTCCGTATCTTGTTAGGTATAGACAGTAATGCACCGGGCTTCAAGTCTATCCGTATCGCTCCGTCATTGGGTGACCTGAAAGAAGTGTCAGGTACGATGCCGCATCCAGTGGGTAGTGTGACTGCTTCCTACAAACTCGATAAGAAGGGTAAACTGACGGCACGTCTTATATTGCCGACGGGTACGGATGGTGTTTTCGTTTGGAAAGGAAAAGAATATCAACTCAAATCCGGTGAACAGGTCTTAACGGTAGAATAGGTTATCAGGCTTCCCCTTATTGTTTAAAGTGATCCTGAAAACAGAAAAGAAGCTCGAATCAAGTTGCATTTGACATACTTTTTTTCGGGCTTAAAAGAGATTGAAAAACGATTTATCCCGTAAGGTGCGCAGATAATTACCATGACGATTGTTTTCATTGCTATGAAGTCCGACTTTGTGTATGACGAGTTTGGCACTTCACGGCGATGAAGACGGTCGTCGTATAGATGAGGACGGTCGTCATGGAAATGAGGTGTCTGGTCCCTCAAAAATAGCCACTATTTTCTAACCTGTTTCCGTACGGTCTCCCTGTCCGGATCCAAATATTCGATTCTCCGAAAGTTAAGGTTTATCGGAATGTGTAGGATAAGGGAGGCTTGCTTGACAAAATATATGGTTTTGAGATGGGGTAGGCAGGTCTTTTATGCGTATGTCACAAAAAGCAGGATTTTAGCAGAGAAAAGTCAATTTGAAATCATCCGTTTTGAGGATCGAAATAGAAAAACAGTAGGTTATTGTAAAAAATGCTGTATCATTTCTCGCACATGCGTACCATATAATAACATCTCATTTCAGATAAAGAACGTATAAAAAAGTTTTCAAACCATTTGGAAGTTTGTATTAGAAGAATTACTTTTGCACCCGCATTCGAGCGAGAAGGGCGGCAGTTAACATGATGATGGGGTAGTTTCAGTGATAGC
>ENA-UERT01001785-UERT01001785.1-human-gut-metagenome-genome-assembly--contig:-NODE-1785-length-12153-cov-4.463978_pt1 | contig 12153 bp, 9 predicted proteins | sample MGYA00242996_ERZ507997 | MGnify/ENA primary metagenome ERZ507997 (study PRJEB26167, sample SAMN06115458) | human gut metagenome | host: Homo sapiens | place: China:Neimenggu | collected 2014-11-07... | reverse complement strand
TTATTTCATGTCTTAATTTAGAGATAGATATATATAGCAAGTTTAAATGTCAATTATAGATATTAGAAGATGGTAGGAGAAAGATTGGTTAAAGGGGCTCTGTTTTTAGCCTTAATAGTGTTAGCAACAGGATGCCGACATAAGGATGAACCTTTGAAGCCTCTCGTGATTGTTGATAAACCGGCAAAGGAAGATGTACAGATCTTTGGTGAATATGTCGGACGCATTCGGGCAGCTCGGTTCGTGGAGATACATGCCCGCGTTGAGGGTTATCTGGAAAAGATGTTGTTTGTGGAAGGAAAGGAAGTTAAGCAGAATGAACCTCTTTTCATTATTAATTCGGCTCTTTATAAGGCAAAGGTAGAGAAAGCTAAAGCACAGCTGAAAAAGAACGAAGCACAAGCTGCAAAAGCTAAACGCGATGTAGAACGTTTGCAGCCTTTGTACGAGCAGCATGCTGCCAGCCAATTGGATTTGGACAATGCATTAGCATCGTTAGGAGATGCAGAGGCGGATATTGCCATGAGTAAAGCCGATCTGGATCAGGCCCAACTTGAATTGAGTTATACGACTGTAACCTCTCCGCTGGCCGGATATATCAGCGAACGTTTTGTGGATGTTGGCGCCTTGGTCGGTCCTGGTGTAAACTCTAAATTGGCAGCTGTAGTAAAGAGTGATACTGTTTTAGTAGACTTTAAAATGACTGCATTAGATTATCTGCGTGCCGAACGTCGTAATATTAAATTCGGAGAGCAGGACACATCCCGCTCCTGGCAACCGACCGTAACAGTTACCTTAGCCGATGATTCCGAATATCCTGTTAAAGGGATAGTGGATTTTGCCGATCCGATTGTTGATCCGCAGACTGGAACATTCGGGGTGCGTGCTGAACTTTCCAATCCGAACCAGAAACTTCTCCCGGGGCAGTTCACAAAAGTGAAACTCTTGTTGGATGTCCGTGAACGTGCGATTGTTGTTCCCCGTAAGGCTATTTCCATAGAGAAAGGAGGAGCTTTCATTTATGTAGTCCGCCGGGATAATGTAGCAGAAAAGCGTTTTGTGCAGACTGGGCCGGAAATCGGAAATAACATTGTTATAGAACGTGGATTGGGTGAAAATGAACAAGTCGTAATAGAAGGCTATCATAAGTTAGTTCCCGGAATGTTGGTACAGCCGATACAGGCGGGTGACGATAAAGCGATTGAAGCATTAAGGGCAGAGGAGGAAGAGGAATGAAACCGGGATTTTTTATAGATCGCCCCGTTTTCTCGACAGTGCTTTCTTTGGTAATTGTTATTGTCGGGATTATCGGGTTGGTGATGTTGCCGGTGGACCAGTATCCGCAGATCACTCCACCGGTTGTTAAAATTAGCGCCTCGTACCCAGGTGCAAGTGCCATGACGGTATCGCAGGCTGTTGCGACTCCTATCGAACAGGAGTTGAACGGTACGCCGGGTATGATCTATATGCAAAGCAGTAGCTCTAATTCGGGAGGTCTGACTATCACTGTAACATTCGATGTGAATGCGAATCCAGACCTTTCGGCAGTAGAGATCCAGAACCGTGTGAAACTGGCGGAGTCTCGTTTGCCAGCAGACGTTGTGCAGAACGGTATCACGGTAGAAAAACAATCAGCCAGTCAGTTGATGACATTGAGTCTACTTTCGGATGATCCTCGTTTTGACGAAATCTATTTGAGTAATTTTGCGACTATTAACGTGTTGGATGTATTGCGTCGTATTCCCGGTGTAGGCCGTGTTTCGAATGTCGGTAGCCGTTATTACGGTATGCAAATCTGGGTTTATCCGGATCGTTTGGCGAATATGGGGTTGACAGTAAAGGACTTGCAAAATGCCCTGAAAGAGCAAAATAGCGAGTCTGCAGCCGGTGAGTTGGGAAAACAACCAGTATTGGATGTCGATATCACTTTGCCTGTTACTGCCAGAGGACGTTTGTCTACGGTAAAGGAGTTCGAAGATATTGTAGTCCGTGCCAACCCAGACGGCTCTATTGTCCGTATTCGTGATGTGGCAAGAGTTTCACTTGAAGCCTCTTCTTATTCGACGGAAAGTGGACTGAATGGAAAAAATGCGGCTATACTTGCTATCTATATGTTGCCGGGAGCCAATGCACTGGAAGTAGCTACGAATGTAAAGGAGGCGATGAAAGAAATCAGCCAGAATTTTCCAGAAGGGTTGGAATATAAGTTTCCTTTCGATGCAACCGAATATATATCGCAGTCTATCCACGAGGTATATAAAACCTTATTTGAAGCTCTGTTCTTGGTCGTATTGGTGGTATTCCTATCTTTGCAGAACTGGCGTGCGGCCTTGATCCCGACAATTGCTGTTCCTATCTCTTTGATCGGAACATTCGGTTTTATGCTGATCATGGGGTTCTCACTCAATATGTTGACTTTGTTAGGTTTGATTCTTGCAATCGGTATTGTAGTGGATGATGCTATTGTTGTGGTGGAAAACGTGGAACGTTTGATGCATGAAGAGCATCTGACGGCACGCGAGGCTACTCATAAAGCCATGCACGAATTGTCGGGAGCCTTAATCGCTACCTCTATGGTGTTGGCGGCCGTGTTTGTTCCTGTTAGCTTTTTGAGCGGAATTACTGGAGCTTTGTACCGTCAGTTCTCCATTACGATCGTAGTTTCCGTACTGTTATCCACAGTCGTGGCATTGACGTTGAGCCCTGCCATGTGTGCGATTATTCTACGTCCGAACAGGAAGAAAAAAAATATTGTTTTCCGTAAAATCAATATTTGGTTGGCCAAAGGAAATAATAAATACGGCCATTTACTGGAAAAAGCGATTCGGAATCCAAGGCGCATCCTGGCCGGTTTCGGAATGGTAATCGTGTTCATCTTTGTGCTGAATCGGGTAATCCCGACCAGCTTTATTCCTGAAGAAGACCAAGGGTTCTTTACTGTCGAACTGGTGATGCCCGAAGGGGCGACTTTGGAACGTACGCGTAAAATTACAGATCGAGCCATCGCTTTCATTGAAAGTCTGCCGGCTGTCGCATATGTGCAAAATGTGACCGGTAGCAGCGCACGTGTCGGAACTTCGCAGAGCCGTTCTACCCTGACCGTTATTCTGAAGCCTTGGGAGGAACGCAAATCTTCCAACATGGGAGTGGAAGATGTAATGGAACAATGCCGTAAAGAGTTCTTATATTATCCGGAGATATTGGCCTATCTGAACCGTCCTCCTGTGATTCCAGGATTAGGAGAGAGCGGAGGTTTGGAAATGCAACTTGAGGCCCGTGGTGATGCCAGTTGGGAAAACTTAGTGGCGGCTACCGACACTTTTATGCTCTATGCATCACAAGCGCCGGAACTGACAGGTGTGTCCTCAGCCTTGCAGTCGGAGATTCCGCAGCTCTACTTCAATGTAGACCGCGACCGCGCGAAGTTTCTCGGTATCCCGTTGACGGATATCTTCTCAACTATGAAAGCTTATTTAGGTTCCGTCTACGTGAACGATTTCAACATGTTCAACCGTATATATAAGGTATATATTCAGGCGGAGGCACCATATCGTGCAACGCGTGATAATCTTGGCCTGTTTTTTGTCCGTGCACAGAACGGTTCGATGGTTCCATTAACAGCCTTAGGAACGACCAGCTATACAACAGGACCGGGAACGATCAAACGTTTTAATATGTTTACGACTGCTGCTATTAGTGCTGTTGCCGCTCCTGGATATAGTTCTGGCGAAGCAATGGCCGCCATGCAGCGGATTGCCCGCGAGCATCTGCCTGAGAATATCGGGCTGGAATGGAGCGGACTTTCTTATCAGGAAAAAAAGGCCGGTGGACAGACTGGATTCGTGTTGGCGCTGGTATTTCTTTTCGTCTTCCTTTTTCTAGCTGCCCAATATGAAAGCTGGATCGTACCGATCGCAGTACTGCTTTCATTGCCGGTTGCAGCATTGGGAGCTTACCTTGGAATATGGGTGACGGGCCTGCACAACGACATTTATTTCCAGATCGGCTTGGTGACGTTGATTGGTTTGGCAGCAAAGAATGCGATCTTGATCGTCGAGTTTGCCAAAATACAGGTCGATTCCGGAGTTGAGGTTGTCAAGGCTGCCCTTCATGCCGCCCGAATGCGTTTTCGTCCGATCCTGATGACCTCATTGGCATTTGTTCTGGGTATGCTTCCGATGGTATTGGCAAGCGGACCGGGTTCTGCTTCACGCCACAGTATCGGTACCGGTGTGTTTTTCGGGATGCTAGTTGCTATCACAGTCGGGATCGTTTTGGTTCCTTTCTTCTTTGTCTTGATTTACAAGATAAAAGGTAAAGTCAGAATGGAACGTATTCTTCATCGAACAATAAGCAAATAATTACAATGAAACGAAATATCTATATATTCATAGTCCTGTCCCTTGCGTTGGCTCTTCCTTCCTGCAAGATCGGCAAGAAGTACGCTCGTCCGGAACTGGATCTTCCGGAAGAGATTGTGGCAGGAGCGGATACAGCTTCGATAGACAGCATCTCTTGGCAGAGCCTGTATGTCGATACGACTTTGCAACGTCTGATTACCATCGCTCTCGATAATAATAAAGACATGAAGATCGCTGTTGCGAAGGTTAAGGAGATGATCGCTTCGAAACGGATCACCTTTGCCGATCAGTTCCCGGAAATAGGAGCCCGGATTTATGGACAGAAAGAACGCTTGAATTACGGAGGTGATAACCCAAAACCTGATCCTGAATACGGAGCCAAACTGGCTCTCTCGTGGGAATTGGACCTGTGGGGGAATCTTCGTTGGGCAAACGAAGCGGGAATTGCTGCCTATCTGCAATCGGTGGAAGCACGTCACGCCTTGCAGATGACATTGGTAGCGGAAGTGGCTGCTGCTTATTATGAACTTTGTGCACTCGATCAGGAACAAGATATCGTACGCCATACATTGGCTGCCCGTCGCGAAGGCGTCCGCTTAGCCAAACTGCGCTTCGAAGGTGGTCTGACTTCCGAGACGTCCTATAGCCAGGCACAGGTGGAACTGGCACGTACGGAGACCTTGCTTCCTTCACTTGAACAGAAGATCAAAATAAAGGAGAATGACCTTGCTTTCCTGCTTGGACAGTATTCGGGGGATATCCCGCGTGGATTGCCTTTACGTGAACAGCATTTGCTGGAGACATTGCCGGTCGGTTTGCCTTCTTCCTTGCTAGAACGGCGTCCGGACATGCGGCAAGCCGAGCAGAAACTGCGTGAAGCGAATGCTAGGGTAGGAGTGGCTCAAACCGATCTTTTTCCAAAGATCAGCTTGACTGGTAATTTGGGTTTTGAAAACGAAGAACTGACGAATTTCATTAAGAGTCCTGCTTGGTTCCTTGCTGGCGATTTGCTGCAACCGTTGTTTGCTATGGGTAAGAACAAAGCGAAGCTGAAGGCGGCCCGTGCTCGCTATGAGCAGGAAGTATATAATTACCAGAAGAGCGTGCTCAGTGTTTTTAAGGAAGTCAACAATGCAATTGTCACGATCCGCAAGGCAAAGGAGGTTCGCATGTCATACGAGAAATTGCTCAATGCTGCTGATACTTACCTTCAGCTGGCACAATTGCAGTACATCAACGGTGTCACTAGCTATATGGACGTTCTTGATGCCCAGCGTGGTTTGCTTGATGCCCAACTCAGTCTGAACAAGGCGATGCTTGACGAACTGCTGTCAACGGTCTATCTTTACAAGGCGTTAGGAGGAGGCTGGGAATAAAGCCGGCTGATTTCTGAAAGCCCCTTTTCCTTTGATCAATCAGAGGAAAAGGGGCTTTTTTTGTACCGAAAATCTCATTATCTTTGTTTTCTCTTTCGCAATCAATAAAGTAAAATATAAATGGAAAGTTTCGCAACATTAATAAAGAGCAGAAAAAGTACCCGTAAATTCACGGATCAGTTACTGAATCCGGAGCAGGTGGAAATGATATTGAAAGCCGCTTTGATGGCACCGGCTTCCAAACGGAAAAATCCCTGGCAGTTTGTTGTCGTGGAGGATAAGGAAATGTTGGCCAAGTTGTCAGTATGCAAACCGGCAGGTGCTGCGTTCCTGAAAGATTGCGCGTTGGCTGTTGTTGTACTGGCGAATGTAATGGAAAGCGATGTTTGGGTAGAAGATGCTTCGATTGCCTCCATCTATATGCAATTGCAGGCTGAAGATTTGGGACTGGGCAGTTGTTGGTGCCAAATACGCAACCGGCAGATGGAAGACGATACGGACGCCGCGCAGTATGTGCGAGGACTTCTCGATGTACCTTACCAACTGGACGTTTTGTCCATCATCGGTATCGGATATAAGGATCAGGAACGTAAGCCGTTTGACGAATCGCATCTGCAATGGGAAAAGATACATCTCGGAACTTTCCGTATGCCAATTGAAAACGAACAGGGGAAAGTATGAAAATCATTTTTTTAGGCTCTGGCAACTTGGCGACGCGCTTGTCGCTCGAAATGCATCGCAAAGGGATGCAGATCGGGCAGGTGTATAGCCATACGCCGGAAAATGCACAGCAGCTGGCTGCTCTGTTGGGCTGTCCCTGGACAACTGATCCCGAAACTGTCGATACGGATGCTGACCTGTATGTCTTTTCTTTAAAAGATACGGTTTTGGCGGATGTGATTGCTCGTGTCAGGCCGAATGAGGGCTTGTGGGTGCATACGGCAGGCAGTATGCCGATGGATGTTTTCAACGGCCATACGGCCAATTATGGAGTCCTGTATCCGATGCAGACGTTTAGTAAAACACGGGAGGTAGATTTCAACGTGATCCCTTTTTTTCTTGAAGCTAATACGTCTGAAAATGCTGGCAAATTGCAACATTTGGCGGAGAAACTTTCGGGAAATATCCGTTTCCTGTCGTCCGACAAACGTAAAAGTTTACACCTGGCAGCTGTTTTTGCCTGTAATTTTACCAACCATATTTATGCGTTGGCTGTTAAATTATTAGAAGAACAGGATATACCGGCTGATGTCTTGTTGCCACTTATCGACGAGACGGCAGCCAAGATACATACGATGCCGCCGAGGGTGGCACAGACTGGTCCGGCTATCCGATATGATGAGAATGTGATTAATAAACATTTGGCTATGTTGGGGGATTCCGATATGCGGTCGATCTACCGGCTGATCAGTCAAAGCATACATAAGGAGGCACAACATGAGTAGTATCAATTATGATCTGAGTAAGATAAAGGCTTTTGTCTTTGATGTAGACGGTGTTTTGTCCTGTGATGTAATCCCGTTGCATCCGAATGGCGACCCTATGCGTACCGTTAATATAAAAGATGGCTATGCCTTGCAGCTCGCTGTCAAGAAAGGCTATCACGTAGCCATCATTACCGGAGGCTATACGGAAGCGGTACAGATCCGCTTTTCGCGTCTCGGCATTACTCATATATATATGAAGAGTGCAGTAAAAGTCCACGATTACCGGGATTTTCTGGAAAAGACTGGTCTGCAGCCTGAAGAGGTTATGTATGCCGGGGACGATATTCCTGACTACGAAGTGATGACAATGGTCGGCCTGCCGGTAGCACCCGCTGATGCGGCTCCTGAGATCAAGCGTATCGCCAAATATATCTCCCACAAGAATGGGGGGGGCTGGCGTTGCCCGCGATGTAATCGAACAAGTCATGAGAGCTCAAGGCCACTGGATGGGTGACGAGGCTTTCGGCTGGTAGAACTAAACTGATAAAATAGGATAATGAAAAGCATACTCCCTAACTTGAGTCAATATAAAATCGTATTAGGTTCCAATTCTCCCCGGAGACGCGAATTGCTGGCGGGATTGGATATTGACTTTGAAGTACAGACGATCCCGGATATAGACGAATCCTTTCCCAAAACGTTGCGGTCGGACGAGGTTCCGGTCTATATCGCTAGGAAAAAGGCGGAAGCCTACATCTCTTCCATGTCGGCAGACGAATTGTTGATCACTGCCGATACGATTGTGTGGACTTTCAGTGAAATTTTAGGAAAACCGAAAGATCGCGAAGATGCTATCGCCATGCTTCGGAAACTGTCCGGGCATGTACATGAGGTGATTACCGGTGTTTGTATTACGACAAAAGAAAAAACGGTTTCTTTTTCCGCTTCATCGACCGTCTGCTTTGCCAGGCTGGATGATGACGAGATCGTCTACTATGTCGATAAATATCGTCCGTTTGATAAAGCCGGTAGCTATGGCATACAGGAATGGATCGGGTACGTGGCAGTCGAAGCCATCAATGGCAGTTTTTATAACGTGATGGGGTTACCGGTCAGGCTGCTTTATCAAGAGTTGAAGAAGTTCTGAAGATTGGACAAAATTCTATGTTTTAAGATGATTTATTGAAGGTAAGGCGAATAGGAAGTCTGTATTTTTGTGGTATTAACTTTTAAATATCATGAAAAAGATCTATTATTTGCTTGTATGTCTGTTTTTCCTGCAATCCGCTTTTGCTGCAGGGGAGAAACAGTCATTCGATGTTTGTTTACAGAATGGGCTGAACATGAATGTGGAAGTTTGTACGGATGGGATATTCCGGATTCGGGTTACTCCTCGTTCAACCTTTTCTGAGTCGTTGATGCAACGTTACGGAATTATTAAGACGGATTGGGACCCGGTTCCGGTTTCCCCGAAAGACAATAAACAGCAGTTTGAAGTATCGACCGGCGCTTATCGACTGAAAGTTGATAAAAAGACCGGTGCTATATCTGTTTCTGACCGGAAAGGGCGGGTGATTATCGAGAAAGTAGTCTTTCTTACTTCTGCCGATCCGTTGTGCATTGAGCTGGGAGAAGTGATCAATGCCAAATACAAGGACATGAAAGTCCCCAACAATAGAACGATCATCGGTGACGACAAAAATCCGGGAAACATGAAAGACCAGGCGGAAACCGGCGATTACAAGAACACCAGTATCCTTTCGATCTCGCTGAAAGACGGCGAACGTTTCTATGGTGGTGGCAGTACCAGTCGCGACCATATTCAACATCGGGGCGAACTGTTGCGTATGTGGACTACTTACCAGCATACCGAGATTCCGATGCCTTTTATGATCAGTTCCGAAAATTGGGGTATTTTCAACAACACGACACGGAAAAATTTCTTTGATATCGGCAACTACCAGTCGGATGTTTTCTCAATCTATAATACGACGGACGAGGTGGATTTCTATTTGATGTTCGGTAATTCGATGCCCGATGTGATCAACTATTATACGGCTATTACCGGTCGACCTTACTTGTTGCCGAAATATGCATACGGATTGTGTTTCGGTCCAAATATGCTGGAAGACCAATTCGATATTTTGAATGATGCTGTACGTTTCCGTGAGATGGGTGTCCCTTGCGACTTATTCTGGCTCGAACCGCAATGGATGGAGAAACGTTATGATTTTTCGACTAAAAAGAAATGGAACTATCAGAAGTTTTCGGCTGAAGCTTATTGGGATTCTACTCGCTATCCGAAGAAAGAAAACCATCGGCTGCTTATCGGCCGTCTGCATGGGATGGGGTATCACATGGGGCTTTGGCTCTGTATCGAGTATGATCTGAGCGTTCCGGAGGAGGATGCGTTGGCGAAGGCGATGGGGAAGCCTCTTTCCGGGCAGGAGCACTGGATGGATCATTTGAAGAACTTTGTGGATAATGGTGTAGACGGTTTCAAGATGGACCCGGCACGTACGATAGACGAACATCCGAATTTCAAGTATTATAACGGACACACCGATAAAGAGATGCATAACTTGAACCAGATTCTTTTGCCGAAGCAGATGTATAAGATGATGCGTGAACACACTGGACTCCGTTCTTGGCATCATTATACTGCCGGGTGGTCGGGAACGCAGCATTGGAGCGCTTCCACCAGCGGTGATAACGGGGGAGGGCGTACGGCTCTGTTCGACCAGTTGAACTTGGGTATGAGCGGTTTTCTCAATACTTCTTGCGACGTGATGAATGTCAATAAGGACGAGGAACTGCAGAGTCTTCATTTCGGCCTCTTCTTGCCATGGGTGCAGATCAATAGTTGGTATTCGTTGCATCAACCATTCTATTTCCCAGAGAAAGAAAAGAAAATGTACCGGGATTATGTGAAGTTGCGTTATGCGTTGATGCCCTATATTTATTCGGCAGCATTGGAAGGGGCACAGACCGGTATGCCGATTGTACGCTCCATGCCTTTGATGTTTCCTGATGACCGTAAGACGGATGATATGGTCTATCAGTATATGTTTGGCCAAAGTTTTCTGGTCGGTATCTTCAGTGATTCGATCTACTTGCCGAAAGGGAACTGGTTTGACTTTTGGACAGGTGAAAAATTGGCTGGCGGTAGGGAAATCAAGCATGCAATACCTGATAACCGTGCAGGGTTGCTGTTCGTACGTGAAGGGGCGATCATACCGTTCCAAAAAGATATGCAATTCATTGGGGAGGAACCGTTGGATACTTTGATGGTGAAAGTATTTCCCAAAGATGTCTCTTCCTATACGATGTATGAAGATGATGGTAAAACATATGATTATGAAAATGGAGCGATTGCTACAACCCGTTTTGAATGTAAGCAGAGCGAGCGGATAGTAGAGTTTACTGTTTTCCCAGTGGAAGGATCGTATAACGGCATGTGCAAAGCACGGACATACGAATTGGAGATCGACGCTCCGCAGCGCCCGTCGGAAGTGCTAGTAAACAATGTTCCGATAATGGATTGGCAGTATGGCGACGATCACAAGGTACGTTTCAGTTTGCATCAGGAAAATAACGAGTTGATAAAAGCTATGCTTCGTTAGTTCAGTTCGCTTCGCTTTTCATTTTGATAATATTCGATTATGTATAGGGTTTTAGCTAAAGATGGACAGATAGGGAGTATGACAGGACGATCCGGATTCCATTCCGGATCGTCTGTTATCATTTCGGAAAGCGGACCGGCATGCATGAGTATGAGTCGTGTCGATGTGATGGCTATCGCAATAAATGATTTTTCGGCAGGCAGTAATACAAAATGTCCTTCGTCCACATCGGCAACCGGCGTCTGGTTTTGATTATAGATGACCAGTTTTCCGGAAGAGACAAACAATAAGACATTGCCGGTGTCATCCGTATTACATAAAATTTCGCCCGCTTTTCCTATTTTACATTCAAGCTGGTTCAGGACGTTTCTTGTCATATTTAATCAATCAGGAATTATCCGAACTTATCATTGTTTCCGTTTAGGCAGATACTGAAGCATCCCTTTTGAGTATTCAATCTGATGCTTCCCATTTTCGTCAGCGTATATCACATAGTATTCGATCTCAGGTAAGGAATCTGCCATTTGCCGGGCTTTTTCCAAGCCCATTGCCATAAATGCAGTGGCGTAAGCATCGGCAGTCATACAGTCATTAGCAACGATTGTTGCGCTCAACACGCTTTGTTCGGCTGGATAACCGGTACGTGGATCGATTGTATGGGCATATTTTTTACCGTCTTTGATATAAAAGTTGCGATAATTGCCTGAAGTGGCAATCGCGCCTTTTTTACATAGTTGGACGATTTCGTCATAATTATTTTTGATGCCGTCCGGATCGTCTTCCGGGAGATTGATACCGGTACGCCAGCATACGCCATTCTGATTGACACCCTTTACTACCACTTCGCCTCCAATCAAAATCATATAGTTTTCCACTCCTTCTTTTTCAAGCAGGCGGGCGATCACGTCACAGGAATATCCTTTGGCTATGGCGGAGCAGTTCAATAGCAGACGGGGATCGTCTTTCACGACCTTTTTGCCTTCCAGATGTACTTTTCGGTAGCCTACAAAAGTTTTGAGGCTGTCGATCATAGCAGGTGTCACACTGTCCTTTTTATTGAAACCGAACCCCCAAAGATTAACCAGAGGGGCACAGGTGATATCGAAAACACCATCTGAATTGCGGGAAACTTCCATCGACTTGTTAAATACCTCCGTGAACCATTCGTCTACTTCCACCGCTTCGTTATTATTCACTTTTGCGATGATCGAATTTGGGTTGAAGGGATTCAAGGACAGGTTGAACTTTTGCAACTCGGCATCGATTTTATCCGTTAAAATATGGGGCGCTTCATATTTGATCGTATATAGGGTATGAAACACGGTACCACTTTCTTCGTAATATTGTTTTTTGTCTTTACACGAGA
>ENA-UERT01001760-UERT01001760.1-human-gut-metagenome-genome-assembly--contig:-NODE-1760-length-12378-cov-3.276400_pt1 | contig 12378 bp, 13 predicted proteins | sample MGYA00242996_ERZ507997 | MGnify/ENA primary metagenome ERZ507997 (study PRJEB26167, sample SAMN06115458) | human gut metagenome | host: Homo sapiens | place: China:Neimenggu | collected 2014-11-07... | reverse complement strand
TTCTCTTATGTTATTAATGAGTTATGCTGATTTGTTAAGCAGTTTTATCAGGCTTGAAATGGCGTCCAGCCCCGACAGGTGAATCGTCGGGGCTGATTTTTTCTTATTATTGCAGCAGAAACTTCTCGAGGAACTGGCGAGTGCGAGGCAGCTGAGGAGCGGCAAATAACGCTTTTGCGGCCCCCTGCTCGACTATCCGCCCCTGGTCCATAAAGATCGCCCTGTCCGCAACATCCCGGGCAAAGCTCATTTCGTGCGTCACAATCACCATCGTGCGCTTTTCCTGCGCCAGCTGGCGGATGGTGTTCAGGACTTCGCCCACCAGCTCTGGATCCAGCGCCGACGTTGGCTCGTCAAACAAAATCACCTCAGGACGCATAGCCAGCGCTCGCGCAATCGCGACACGCTGCTGTTGACCGCCAGACAAACGACGTGGATAGCTGGTTTCTTTACCGGCCAGCCCAACTTTCGCCAGCAGCTCGCGAGCGCGCGCCGTGGCCTCTTCTTTCGGTTCGCCTTTGACGATCACCGGCCCTTCAATAATGTTTTCCAGCACCGTACGATGCGGAAACAAATTAAAGTTCTGGAAGACAAACCCGACGTGCTGACGCAACTGGCGAATCAGCGATTTTTGCTGACTTAATGAACGTGCAGTATCAATGGTGATATCGCCAACGGTGATGGTTCCCGCTTCCGGTTGTTCCAGCAGATTTATGCTGCGTAGCAACGTGGTTTTGCCGGAACCGCTCGGACCGATAATTGCCACCACTTCGCCAGGCTTCACCTCAAGGTCGATACCGTGCAGCACCGTCTGACCGTGGAATTTTTTCACCAGGTTCTTAACTTCAATGGCACTCATTTTGGTTCTCTCTCCTGGCGATTAAGTTGATTCTCAAAATGGTTCTGCAACGTCGATAACACTGTCGCCATGATCCAGTAGATGAGCGAAGCCGCCAGATACATGGTGAACACCTCCAGCGTACGCGAGGTAATCAACTGCGCCTGACGGAACAGCTCCGGCACCTGGATTGTCGCGGCCAGCGACGTATCTTTTACCAGGCTGATAAAGCTGTTCGACAGCGGCGGCAACGCCACCCGCGCCGCCTGTGGCAAAATCGCGCGACGCATGGTCTGCCACGGCGTCATACCAATACTGGCAGCTGCTTCCCACTGACCTTTATCAATAGAAGAAATGGCGGCGCGAAGCGTTTCGGCAGCATAGGCGGCAGTGTTGAGCGACAGACCAATCATTGCTGACGGAATGGGATCTAATTCGATACCAAACTGCGGCAGGCCGTAATAAATCATAAACAGTTGTGCGATGAGCGGCGTACCACGAAAAATAGAGATATAAAAACGCGCCAGCCAGCGCACGGGCCAGATCGGCGACAGGCGCATCAGCGCGAGAATAAACCCGAGCAGTAAGCCAAAAAACATGCCGCCGATACTGAGTTGCAGCGTATACCCAGCCCCTTTCAGCAGGAACGGCAAGGAATCAATAACCAGTTGTATACTTTCTTGCATGAGCGTTTCCGGAGCTAAACGTGGGGATGATAGGCGAACAGCGCAGGCGCGCCGCCGGTATGAATAAACAGAATCGGCCCTTCATCTTTGAAGCGTTTCTGACTGATACCGTCAATCAGCCCCGCCATCGCTTTTCCGGTATACACAGGATCAAGCAGAATGCCTTCCAGCCGCGCCAGCAATTTCACTGCTTCCATGCCTTCATCGTTCGGCACGCCGTAGCCAGGTGCAAAATAGTCATCCCAGAGTAAAATTTCCGCTGATGCGGTCAGCTCCAGTTCTTTCGCAATCGCCTGTTGTAGGTTAACCACTTTCGGCAATTGATCGGCAACGGAACGCGACACGGTAACGCCAATCAGTTCGCTTTCAGGCATAAGGTGTTCCAGCCCAACAGCCAGTCCGGCGTGAGTTCCGGCACTGCCCGATGCGACCACCACCGACGAAATATTAACCGCCCCTTCACACTGTTGCGCGATTTCCAGCGCACTCTCCACATAACCCAGCGCGCCCAGAGCATTAGAACCGCCAACCGGAATGACATACGGGCGAAAGCCTTGTGCTTCGACTCGCGTCGCCAGCTCTTCCAGTTGGGCATTGGGATCGGTCAGTGCGTCACACATTTCAATCTGGGTATTGAACAGATCCAGCAACAAACGATTGCCGTTGGTTAAATAGTTTTCTGCGGTTGTGCCAATAGGATTTTCCAGCAGCGCCACGCAGTGCAGACCGAGTTTCGCCGCAACTGCGGCAGTCTGGCGCACATGGTTAGACTGGATCGCCCCGGCAGTAATCAGCGTATCGGCACCTTCGCGCAGAGCATCTGCTGCGAGAAATTCCAGCTTACGTAATTTATTGCCGCCCATTGCCATGGGGGTGACGTCATCCCGTTTGATGAAAATTTCCCGTCCAAGATAATCAGAAAAGCGCGGCAGATATTCGAGCGGAGTTGGCGCGCCGATAAACTCCAGCCGTGGAAAACGGGTTAAATTATGCAGTGGCATAACAGCCTCCGATGTGTGTTGTTGTGATTTTCTTATTATGCACGCTGAAAACGCGTAAATAAAAAAGGCGCTAGTGAAAGCGCCCTTTTTTGTCATTATGCTGATTATTTGGTCACATCAGCACCAAACCATTTTTCGGAAAGAGCTTGCAGAGTGCCGTCTTTTTGCATTTCCGCAATTGCATCATTCACCGCTTTCAGCAGGTCTTCATTTCCTTTACGCAGCGCCACGCCAGACTCCTGACGGGAGAATGCTTCACCGGTTACTGCCAGCGTATCGTTGGTTTTCTTCACCAGATCCAGCGCCGCCAGACGATCAACGAGGATCGCATCGATACGGCCTACGCGCAGATCCTGATATTTGGTTGGGTCATCATCATAGGTACGCACATCGACACCCTGAACATTCTGCCGCAGCCACTCTTCATAGTTGGTGCCCAGGCCGACACCCACTTTTTTGCCTTTCAGATCAGCAGCCGTTTTAATGGTGCCTTCGTTACCTTTTTTCACCAGCGCCTGAATACCGGAAATGGTGTAAGGGGGAGAGAAATCGTATTTTTTCTTGCGCTCGTCAGAAATGGTGACCTGATTAATCACCACATCAATGCGTTTAGAGTCCAGCGACGCCAGCATACCGTCCCATTTGGTCGGTTTTAGTGACGCCTCAACGCCAAGATGTTTTGCCAGCTGTTGGGCAAATTCCACTTCAAAACCGGTTAATTTGCCGTCATCCCCCTGAAAACTGAACGGCGGATAAGTGCCTTCCAGCCCTACCAGCAGCGTGCCGCGCTCTTTAACTTTATTAAGCAGACCTTCATCTGCAAAACTTTTAACGCTCATGCCCGCAACCAGCGCCACGACCATCACACCCATCAATGCCTGACGTCCCAGATGTGCTAATTTCATATTCACCCCGAATGTTGTTATGTCTGTTTGCAGTGTAGAGCCATTGTTTGTAAACACAAAAACAACTCCGCTACATCTTATTCTTATTTAATATATATCAGAAGCAGGCAGGCTGGAGGATTTCTGCACAAGTCCGGTACACGTTTGACGCTGATAGTGTTGATACTTCCGTAACGCAATGCGGTAATTGTTGGTGCTGGTGGTGGGCAGCCACGGGGCGAGGATTTCATCAAGGAAACCGTCCTGCAGCTGTTCGAGGGAAATATTTTGCTCGTGTAGATGATTACCCAAACGGCGCAGACGAACGACATATTCACGCACCGTACCTGGGCTCATTTCAGTTTGCTCAAAAAGAAATTGCTTAAAGCCGATAATATCGAAAAAATCACTCTGTGTTTTGCAATGTAAATCACCGCAGAATCGGCACAATGCCGCCCATGATTTTTGTTCCACTTGCCAGCCATTTTCATCAAGCAGCGTGTCCAGGCGGGAAATCTCGATTTTATTCACTATTTTGCCGTCGCGAACGAGGGTAATGCGATCGAGTAATTTACGGCAATGCGCGCAATGGGTCTGGCTGTGTTTAAAGTCTTTAAGATAGCGGCTTAATGGCCGTCTTTTCAGGTGCTGCACCATCATTAAGAACTCCTGGTAGTCAAAATTAAAGTGCGGCATTTACTGACGTTATAACTTACCCAGTTTAGTGCGTAACCGTTTAATGGCCTGGCTGTGTAACTGACTGACCCGCGATTCCCCGACCTCCAGCACTGCACCAATCTCTTTGAGATTCAGCTCTTCCTGGTAATAGAGGGTTAATACCAGTTTTTCGCGCTCCGGCAACGTTTCGATAGCTTCCATCACCCGCTGGCGCAGATTACTGTCCAGCAGTTGTTGTAGCGGGTTTTCTCGCTGATGATCATCAGTAACCAGTTCAATGCTATCGCCGTGCTCTTCGCGCCACTCATCGTAGGAGAAGAGCTGGCTGTTATTGGTGTCGAGCAACATTTGGCAATAGTCGGCAATATCGATCCCTAAACGTTCCGCTACCTCAGTTTCCGTGGCGTTGCGGCCAAGTTCCTGCTCCAGTTGCCCTATTGCCTGTGCCACTTCACGCGCGTTGCGTCGCACGCTGCGCGGCACCCAGTCACGGCTGCGAAGTTCATCCAGCATAGCGCCACGGATACGCTGCACTGCGTAAGTTGTAAATGCCGTTCCTTGTAGGGCGTCATAGCGTTCGACGGCATTAAGTAACCCAATGCCGCCCGCCTGTAGCAGATCGTCAAGTTCCACGCTCGCGGGCAGTCGAACCTGCAGGCGCAATGCTTCGTGACGCACCAGCGGGACATAACGCTGCCACAGCGAGTGTTTATCCATTACACCTTCAGCGGTATAGAGTGAATTCACGATAAACAGCCCTGCGTTATATGAGTTATCGGCATGATTATCCGTTTCTGCAGGGTTTTTAATCGGACGATTAGTGGGTGAAATGAGGGGTTATTTGGGGGTTACCGGTAAATTGCGGGCAGAAAAAACCCCGCCGGTAGCGGGGTCAGGCAGGTTAAGGCCATTAGCCTTGTAACAGAGACAGAACTTGCTGCGGTACCTGGTTGGCTTTAGACAGCACGGAGTTGCCCGCCTGCTGGATAATCTGCGCTTTCGACATGTTGGACACTTCGGTCGCATAGTCGGCGTCCTGAATACGGGACTGCGCTTCAGACAGGTTGGTGGTGGTGTTGTTCAGGTTGGTGACCGCAGAATCCAGACGGTTTTGAACGGCACCGAGGGAGGAGCGGAATTTGTCGACTTTAGCGATTGCGGCATCCAGTGCTTTTAACGGATCGGCTGTAGCGGCTCTCGCCACTTCCGCTGCACCAACAGTTACCGCCGCCGCCGTACCGGTAATGACTACAGTGGCTTCCATGTATTTACCGGTTGCAGAATCAACGACCGCATATTTAGTACTGTTAGACGCGGTGTCAGTGTAAGACAGTAAATTGACTTGTTTACCCCCAGCATCCTTGACATCCGCAGCAGCAATTGCTGTATCATCAGCAGCCGTCAGTTTCGCCGCGCTGAAATCCGCCATGCCGGACACGGTAAATCCTTTCAGATTCAAAGTGGTACTGTCGATTTGTTGCAAGCCAATGCTGATCGTCTGGTTATCATTGGCACCAATCTGAATCTTCATCGAATCGTTTTTCGACAGCACGTTCACACCGTTGAACTGGGTCTGACCAGATACACGGTCAATTTCATCAAGACGGGATTTGATTTCGTCCTGAATAGAAGACAGGTCGGAATCAGAGTTCGTGCCGGTAGAGGCCTGAACGGTCAGTTCACGAATACGCTGCAAGTTGTTGTTAATCTCTGACAGCGCGCCTTCAGCCGTCTGCGCCAGAGAAATACCGTCGTTGGCGTTACGTGCGGCCTGAGTCAGACCTTTGATGTTAGAAGTAAAGCGGTTAGCAATCGCCTGGCCCGCGGCGTCATCTTTAGCGCTGTTAATACGCAGACCAGAAGAGAGGCGCTCGATAGAAGTCGACAGCGCAGACTGGTTTTTGTTGATGTTGTTCTGAGTGATCAGCGAGAGGCTGTTGGTATTAATGACTTGTGCCATAATTCATTTTCCTGTTTTCAAGTCTACGGTTTAAGTATTGGGCTTCCACCCTTCGGCTTCGTCGCCGTCAACCCTGTTATCGTCTGGTCACTCACAACCTTTAGAATTTTTTTCTAGCGGTCGAAATACTCCCCTTCCTCGTTGCTGTTCGTGCCATTAAGGCAAAAAATAAATCGTAAACTTTACCCCGCTTACGCCGATAACCCCGGTATTCGTTCTATACACGTCGCATGATTAAGGAAACTATATGGCTAGTATTTCAACGCTTGGGGTTGGGTCGGGGCTGGACTTAAGCAGCATCCTTGACAGTCTGGAGGCGGCAGAAAAATCTACCCTGACGCCGATATCAAAACAGCAAAGCTCTTACACCGCGAAACTGAGCGCCTACGGGACGCTGAAAAGTGCACTAGAGAGTTTCCAGACAGCCAACACAGCACTGAATAAAGCCGATTTATTTACCGCCACCTCAACCACCAGCAGTTCATCGGCTTTCAGCGCCACCACCACGGGCAGCGCGATTGCTGGAAAATACACCATTAGCGTTAGCCAACTGGCGCAGGCACAGACGCTGACAACAAAAAATAGTCAAAAAGACAGTAAAGCCGCCATCGCCACCAGCGATAGCGTACTGACCATCCAACAAGGCGGCGGTAAAGATCCGGTCACGATTGATATCAGCGCGGGTAACTCGTCACTTTCCGGCATTCGCGATGCCATTAACAACGCCAAAGCTGGTGTCAGCGCCAGTATCATCAATGTGGGAAACGGCGAATATCGTCTGTCCATCACCGCTAACGATACGGGCAGCAATAACGCTATGAAACTTAGCGTCAGCGGCGACAGCGCCCTGGAAAGTTTTATGGGTTACAACGGAACGCCGGGTGATAGCAGCAATGGCATGATTGAAAGCGTCACCGCGCAAAACGCCAAACTGACAGTCAATAACGTTGAGATTGAAAACAGCAGTAACACTATCAGCGACTCACTGGAAGATATCACCCTCAACCTGAATGACGTCACCACCGGTAATCAGACACTGACCATCAGTAAAGACACATCCAAAGCTGAAAATGCGGTTAAAGCGTGGGTGGATGCCTATAACACATTGCAGGATACATTCAGCAGCTTAACCAAATACACCGCTGTCGATGCCGGAGCTGAAAGTCAGGACTCCAGTAATGGCGCATTACTCGGTGACTCCACACTGCGTACCATCCAGACTCAGCTTAAAACCTTGCTCGCCAATACTCACAGCAGTTCAAACTATAAAACGCTGGCACAGATTGGCATTACCAGCGATGCCAGTACCGGCAAGCTGGAAATCGCGACCGACAAACTGCAAACGGCGCTAAAAAATGATGCCGCTGGTATCGGTGAAATGTTTATAGGTGACGGCAAAAGTACTGGGGTAACCACCGGCATTAGTAACAACCTGACCAGTTGGCTCTCTTCCACCGGGATAATCCAGGCAGCAAAAGATGGCGTCAGCAAAACGCTGAATAATTTGACCGACCAGTACAACGCAGCCAGTGAACGTATCGATACCTTAATGACGCGCTATAAAGCCCAGTTCACCCAATTAGATGTGTTAATGAACTCGCTGAACTCCACTAGTAGCTATCTGACACAGCAGTTCGACACCTCAAATAGCAACTCGAAATAATCTTCAGGAGAGACTATGTACGCGGCAAAAGGCACCCAGGCCTATGCACAAATTGGCGTCGAAAGCGCCGTAATGAGCGCCAGCCAACAGCAGCTGGTCACCATGCTATTTGATGGAGTGCTGAGCGCACTGGTTAGAGCGCGCCTGTTTATGCAGGACAACAATCAGCAAGGCAAAGGCGTCTCTTTATCAAAAGCGATCAACATCATTGAGAACGGACTGCGGGTGAGTCTTGATGAAGAGAGCAAAGACGAATTAACCCAAAACTTGATTGCTCTTTATAGCTATATGGTCAGGCGCTTGCTGCAAGCCAATTTACGTAACGATGTCTCCGCAGTCGAAGAAGTGGAAGCATTAATGCGCAATATTGCCGATGCCTGGAAAGAGTCTTTACTCTCCCCTTCTTTGATTCAGGACCCAGTCTGATGAACAATGCACCGCATTTGTATTTCGCCTGGCAACAACTCGTCGAAAAAAGCCAGCTCATGTTACGCCTGGCAACGGAAGAACAATGGGACGAACTCATCGCCAGCGAAATGGCGTATGTGAATGCGGTGCAGGAGATCGCACACCTGACTGAAGAGGTTGCCCCGTCCACTACGATGCAGGAGCAGCTCCGCCCGATGCTGCGCCTGATTCTCGACAACGAAAGCAAGGTAAAACAGTTATTACAGATTCGGATGGATGAACTGGCGAAACTGGTCGGTCAGTCATCGGTGCAAAAATCGGTGTTAAGTGCCTATGGCGATCAGGGCGGCTTTGTGCTGGCTCCGCAGGATAACCTCTTTTGAATCTTAATGAGCCGATGGCTCGCGAATAATCCGATTACGGCTACGCTTCTAATATTCCCCTTGAATGGAGTCGAAGAATGCGTAATCCCACGCTGTTACAATGTTTTCACTGGTATTACCCGGAAGGCGGTAAGCTCTGGCCTGAACTGGCCGAGCGCGCAGACGGTTTTAATGATATTGGTATCAATATGGTCTGGTTGCCGCCCGCCTATAAAGGCGCATCGGGCGGCTATTCGGTCGGCTACGACTCCTATGATTTATTTGATCTAGGTGAGTTTGATCAGAAAGGCAGCATCCCTACTAAATATGGTGATAAAGCACAACTGCTGGCCGCCATTGACGCCCTGAAACGTAATGACATTGCGGTGCTGCTGGACGTGGTAGTCAACCACAAAATGGGCGCGGATGAAAAAGAAGCTATTCGCGTGCAGCGTGTAAATGCTGATGACCGTACGCAAATTGACGAAGAAATCATTGAGTGTGAAGGCTGGACGCGTTACACCTTCCCCGCTCGTGCCGGGCAATACTCGCAGTTTATCTGGGATTTCAAATGTTTTAGCGGTATCGACCATATCGAAAACCCTGATGAAGATGGCATTTTTAAAATTGTTAACGACTATACCGGAGAAGGCTGGAACGATCAGGTTGATGATGAACTCGGTAATTTCGATTATCTGATGGGGGAGAATATCGATTTTCGCAATCATGCCGTGACGGAAGAGATTAAATACTGGGCGCGCTGGGTGATGGAACAAACGCAATGCGACGGCTTTCGTCTTGATGCGGTCAAACATATTCCGGCATGGTTTTATAAAGAGTGGATCGAACACGTACAGGAAGTTGCGCCAAAGCCGTTGTTTATTGTGGCTGAATACTGGTCGCATGAAGTCGATAAACTGCAAACGTATATTGATCAGGTGGAAGGCAAAACCATGCTGTTTGATGCGCCGCTGCAGATGAAATTCCATGAAGCATCGCGCATGGGTCGCGACTACGACATGACGCAGATCTTCACTGGGACGCTGGTGGAAGCCGATCCTTTTCACGCCGTAACCCTCGTTGCCAACCACGACACCCAACCGTTGCAAGCCCTCGAAGCCCCCGTCGAACCGTGGTTTAAACCGCTGGCGTATGCCTTAATTTTGTTGCGGGAAAATGGCGTTCCTTCGGTGTTCTATCCGGACCTCTACGGTGCACATTACGAAGATGTCGGTGGTGACGGGCAAACCTATCCGATAGATATGCCAATAATCGAACAGCTTGATGAGTTAATTCTCGCCCGTCAGCGTTTCGCCCACGGTGTACAGACGTTATTTTTCGACCATCCGAACTGCATTGCCTTTAGCCGCAGTGGCACCGACGAATATCCCGGCTGCGTGGTGGTCATGTCGAACGGAGATGATGGCGAAAAAACCATTCATCTGGGAGAGAATTACGGCAATAAAACCTGGCGTGATTTTCTGGGGAACCGGCAAGAGAGCGTAGTGACAGACGAAAACGGCGAAGCGACCTTCTTTTGCAACGGCGGCAGCGTCAGCGTGTGGGTTATCGAAGAGGTGATTTAAATCCATCCCCGGCGGCAAGCCGGGGAGATTTCATTACGGCAGTGGCGTCGGTAACGGCGCTTTATCCAGCGCGGCGGCACACTCTGCCGTCGGGCGATCCACACGCTCCATCGTCATACCATCGTACTCAATGGTGTTACCGTCACGCTCAACCTCGTACAGCTCACGTTTTACGGTAACGTTAGTGAGATCATCAGACATCAATGTCAACTTACCCGGCACGGCAATCACCCGCTGCCACTGACGGCAATCCAGGGTATCGCCCTCTTTAGTGACAATGAGGCTGCCTATCGCTTCCGGACTGACCAACGCACGTTGCGGCCCTTTGGTCTGCCAGTAGCCCGCCAGCCAGTCCGGCGCGGGGGTTTTCACGACATTGTTATAGTTTTCGACTTCGGCACAGCCCGCCAGCAACATGAGCGCACCTGCAATTGCGAGTTTTTTCATCATTCGTCCTGCATGAGAAGAAAAGAGGATTGTGGCATTAAAGCCCTGATGTCGCCAGCCTTTCCAGGTTCAGAGAGAAATTTGATCTAACCATTATTTTTGTGAATTATTACCCCGAAAATAAATTTGCATGGTGTATGATTCGCGACTCTTGTTTCAAACCTTCTGAGTTCAGAGGCTACATTCATGTCATGGCAGCAATTCAAACACGCCTGGTTGATTAAATTCTGGGCGCCCATCCCCGCGGTCATCGCGGCGGGTATTCTCTCCACTTACTATTTTGGCATCACTGGCACCTTTTGGGCTGTCACAGGTGAATTTACCCGTTGGGGCGGTCAGCTCCTGCAGTTGTTCGGCGTCTATGCTGAAGAGTGGGGTTATTTTAAAATTATCCATCTGGAAGGATCGCCATTAACCCGCATCGACGGAATGATGATCCTCGGTATGTTTGGCGGCTGTTTTGCCGCAGCGCTGTGGGCCAACAATGTCAAACTGCGCATGCCGCGCAGCCGTATCCGCATTATGCAGGCCATCATTGGCGGTATTATCGCCGGTTTTGGCGCACGTCTGGCAATGGGCTGTAACCTGGCGGCGTTCTTTACCGGAATTCCACAGTTCTCGCTGCACGCCTGGTTCTTTGCCATCGCCACTGCCATTGGTTCATGGTTTGGCGCGCGCTTTACCCTTCTGCCCATCTTCCGTATTCCCGTGAAAATGCAGAAAGTTTCTGCTGCCTCACCGTTGACGCAAAAACCGGATCAGGCGCGGCGTCGTTTTCGTCTCGGGATGCTGGTCTTTTTCGGCCTGCTGGGCTGGGCGCTGCTGACGGCGATGAACCAGCCCAAACTGGGGCTGGCAATGCTGTTTGGTGTCGGCTTTGGTTTACTGATTGAACGTGCGCAAATCTGCTTTACTTCGGCGTTCCGCGATATGTGGATCACCGGACGTACCCATATGGCGAAAGCAATCATTATCGGTATGGCGGTAAGTGCCATCGGGATCTTCAGTTACGTACAGTTAGGCGTTGAACCCAAAATCATGTGGGCGGGACCAAACGCGGTAATTGGTGGTTTACTGTTTGGTTTTGGCATCGTGCTGGCAGGCGGCTGCGAAACCGGCTGGATGTACCGCGCGGTAGAAGGCCAGGTGCACTACTGGTGGGTCGGTCTGGGCAACGTGATCGGCTCAACGATTCTGGCGTACTACTGGGATGATTTCGCTCCGGCGCTGGCCACCGACTGGGACAAAATCAACCTGCTGAAAACCTTTGGCCCGATGGGCGGCCTGCTGGTGACATATTTGCTGTTGTTTGCTGCTCTAATGTTGATTATTGGCTGGGAAAAACGCTTCTTCCGCCGTGCGGCACCGCAGACTGCTAAGGAGATCGCATGAAAAATATCGTTCCTGATTACCGTCTTGATATGGTGGGTGAACCCTGCCCTTATCCGGCAGTCGCAACCCTTGAGGCGATGCCGCAGTTAAAAAAAGGGGAGATCCTGGAAGTGGTGAGCGACTGTCCGCAGTCGATCAATAATATTCCACTGGATGCGCGTAATCACGGCTATACGGTGCTGGATATTCAGCAAGACGGGCCGACCATTCGTTATTTAATTCAGAAGTAATCCCTCATTCCCGCTGTGGCCCACAGCGGGAATATCGTTGCCTCTCTATCACATAGATTTAACCCGCCCCCTCTCCTATTCTTTTCAGTGTGACCTCAGGAGGTTTCTATGTGTGGACGCTTTGCCCAATCCCAAACGCGTGAAGATTACCTTGCGCTTCTCGCGGAAGATATTGAACGCGATATTCCCTACGATCCCGAACCTATTGGCAGATACAACGTCGCGCCGGGAACTTCCATTACG
>ENA-UERT01001737-UERT01001737.1-human-gut-metagenome-genome-assembly--contig:-NODE-1737-length-12494-cov-199.263590_pt1 | contig 12494 bp, 8 predicted proteins | sample MGYA00242996_ERZ507997 | MGnify/ENA primary metagenome ERZ507997 (study PRJEB26167, sample SAMN06115458) | human gut metagenome | host: Homo sapiens | place: China:Neimenggu | collected 2014-11-07... | reverse complement strand
GTTCCATATTGCAAGTTAAAGCTTTCGCACATCTTCAACCCGGCAATCTTCGCAATAGCATACGGTTCGTTGGTATATTCCAAGGGAGAAGTCAGTAACACATCTTCCTTCATGGGTTGTACGGCATCACGAGGATAAATGCAAGTGCTTCCCAAAAACAAGAGTTTCTTTACATCATGGCGGAAACTCTCCCCTATCACATTCTGCTGAATCTGCAAGTTCTGATAAATAAAATCGGCACGGTAAAGACTGTTCGCCATGATGCCTCCCACATGTGCCGCTGCCAGAATGACATACTGGGGCTGCTCTTCATCAAAAAACTTCTTCACAGCCTGCCCGTCCAGCAAATCCAGTTCTTTGTGAGAACGGCCTACCAGATTGGTATATCCCTTTTGCTGCAAATTATTCCATATAGCAGACCCCACCAGTCCGTGGTGGCCTGCTACATATATCTTGGCTGTTTTTTCCATTATTCTGCTATTTGAGCCTTTAAATACAGTTTCTTCACGAACTTCATATCATGCTTCACCATGATTTTCACCAGTTCGGGGAAAGAAGTCTTACGGGGATTCCAGCCCAGCAACGTTTTGGCTTTAGTGGGATCACCCAACAACTGCTCCACTTCGGCGGGACGGAAATACTTAGGATCGACGGCAACCAGTTCCTTGCCCGTCGCCACATCGATACCTCTTTCATCCACCCCTTTGCCTTCCCAGCGCAATTCAATGCCCACTTCCTTGAAAGCCAAGGTACAGAACTCGCGCACCGTATGGTATTCGCCGGTCGCAATGACAAAATCTTCGGGAGTATCATGCTGAAGAATCATCCACATACACTCCACATAATCCTTGGCATAGCCCCAGTCGCGCAAAGAATCCAGATTTCCCAGATACAGCTTGTCCTGATATCCCTGGGCTATACGTGCGGCAGCCAAAGTAATCTTGCGTGTTACGAAATTTTCACCACGGCGTTCACTCTCATGGTTGAACAGGATGCCGTTCACGGCAAACATACCGTAACTTTCACGATAGTTCTTGGTAATCCAGAAACCATACTGCTTGGCCACCCCATACGGAGAACGGGGATAGAAGGGAGTCGTTTCCTTCTGAGGCACTTCCTGTACCAGTCCGAACAATTCGGAAGTCGATGCCTGATAAATCTTGGTCTTCTTTTCCAGGCCCAGAATACGGACCGCTTCCAACATACGCAGCGTGCCTACCGCATCCGCTTCCGCAGTGTACTCGGGTACATCGAAACTTACTTTCACATGGCTCTGAGCAGCCAGATTATAGATTTCATCGGGCTGTACAGCCTGAATGATACGTATCAGCGAACTACTGTCGGTCATATCCCCCCAATGCAGATTCACCAGACGGGTCTTTTGCATATCACGAACCCACTCGTCCAGATAAAGATGTTCGATACGACCGGTATTGAATGAAGAAGAACGGCGCAGAATACCGTGAACCTCATATCCCTTTTCAATCAAAAACTCTGCCAGGAATGAACCGTCCTGACCTGTAATACCTGAAATTAAAGCTACTTTTTTCATTTCGTTTATTGTAAATGGCCTTATGCAAGCCCTCTTGGTTATTTCATATCACATAGCTATCTACTGCTATCTGCCTTTCGGCATGGCAAAGGGTGGAATGACCCAACAGAACGGCAGATGACAGACAGCATACACTCCATGTATGCAGAAATAAAATATATACAAGAAAGAATATTTACTCCGCCGAAAATTCTTTGATGCGCTGTTCCTCGCTCAACCGGCAGATCAGCAATGTGTTATTCTTCTCAGCAACGATATATCCGTCCAGTCCCTGTACCACCACCCTCTTTTCCTGTGTAGTGTGAATCACACAGTTACGGGTTTCATACAACTTTATATTCTCACCTATCTGCGTATTATTATGGGCATCTTTCGGCAAATTCTCGTGCAATGATCCCCAAGTACCCAGATCACTCCACCCAAAGCTGGCAGGAAGGACAAAAATCTCATCCGCCTTCTCCATAATGGCATAATCCACCGAAATGTTCTCGCACAAAGGAAAATTCCGGTCAATCATTTCCTGCTCCTTGTCCGTATAATAATAAGGAAGCAAACGCTCGAACACCTTCGAAATGGCAGGCTGATATACGCGCAGGGCGTTCACCACCGTATTTACATTCCACACAAAAATACCGGCATTCCAGAAGAAATTATTTTTTTGAATATAGCGCCTGGCTGTTTCCAGATCGGGTTTCTCTTTAAAAGAATACACCCGGAATACCTCCTTATTGGCGGTAGAAGGTACACTGAGATCAGCTTCAATGTAACCGTAGCCCGTCTCAGGACGGGTAGGTTTCATGCCCAGGGTAAGGATAGCGTCCGAATCGGCCGTAAAATTCATCGCCGAATTAATCACCCGCTGAAACTCCGCGATATTCATCACAATGTGATCGCTGGGGGTCACCACCATATTGGCCTTAGGATTACGTGCCTTTATTTTCCAACTGACGTATGCTATACAAGGAGCCGTATTGCGACGGCAAGGCTCACGCAGGATATGATCATCAGCAATATCGGGCAACTGCTCCTTTACAGTATCCGCATACTTCTCTGATGTCACCACCCAAATATTTTCCGGAGGACAGATCCCCTGAAAACGGTCAGCCGTAAGTTGGATCAATGTACGGCCGCAACCCAGTACATCAATAAATTGCTTAGGATAATCAGGAGTACTCATCGGCCAGAAACGGCTTCCAACACCTCCGGCCATTATAACGAGGTGATTATTCTTGATGTTCATATGATTCATTTTTTACGTTGTATGACCGCAAAGATAAGTATTATTTTTTAAAAAAAGTATTGCGTTTTAATTTATATGTCCTATATTTGCATACGACTAACATTTTTTTTGTCATGAAACAACCGACAACTGAAAACTCTGATATAATTAAACTAGTAGCGATATTAGGTGATTTTGCCTTGTTGAACCTTTCTATGATACTTGTGTTTTTTATTCTGAAAGGAATAGATTCACAGGCCATAGCCCATATTTCATTGAAAACCTACCTGCTGACTTCCAACCTGTGCTATATTCCCTGCATATCCATCTTTGGGGTCATACTGCACAACCGCATAGTGCGTCCGGAACAGATTGTAGGCCGCCTGTTAGGAACAATCAGTTTGCATGTAGTCATCTTCCTCACGGTGCTGGCCATTATTAAGGTAGATAACTTCTCACGCATCTATCTGCTTGCTTTCTATCTGTCTTTCATACCTTTAGCTATAGGATGGCGACTGACATTGCGGTTCTTTGTGAAAATGTTCCGCCGCAGTGGCAGGAACCTGCACACCACTGTACTGATAGGCGACGGGGACAATATGGTGGAGCTGTACCATACGTTGAACGATTTGACTTACGGATACAGGGTTTTAGGCATTTTCTATAATGAGAAGGACTCTAATTACCCCGAAGGAATTCCCTTTAAAGGTCCTGTAAACCAATTATTTGAATGGTTATCCCATAATACCGTGCACGAACTGTACTGTGGTCTGCCATCCAGCAGAAAGGATGATATTCTGGCCATCATGAACTATTGCGAGAACAATCTGATCCGCTTCTATAGCGTACCTCATGTACGTAATTACATAAAGCGTCAGCTGCAACTGGAATTATTGGGTGAAGTTCCTGTATTGTCCATCCGTACCGAGCCGTTGCAGAACCCGGTAAACAGACTGGCAAAACGGTTATTTGATTTGACATTTTCCTCTCTGTTTTTACTTACAATTTTTCCATTTATGTACCTGATTGTAGGTCTTATTATTAAAATTACCTCACCTGGTCCCATATTCTTCAAACAGGAGAGAAACGGGGAAAACGGGAAAATCTTTAAATGCTATAAGTTCCGTTCCATGAAAGTGAACGCATTGTCCGATTCATTGCAGGCTACCAAGAATGATCCCCGCAAGACCAAGTTCGGCAACTTCCTGCGTAAAAGCAATCTGGACGAACTGCCGCAATTCATTAATGTATTCAAAGGAGAGATGTCCATTGTAGGTCCCAGACCCCATATGCTGAAACATACAGAGGAATATTCCCAACTGATTAACAAATACATGATGCGCCACCTTGTCAAACCCGGAATTACCGGATGGGCGCAAGTCACCGGCTACCGGGGAGAAACCAAAGAACTTTCCCAAATGGAAGGCAGGGTAAGAAGAGACCTGTGGTATATTGAGAACTGGACTTTCCTGCTCGACATCCGCATCATGATAAAAACAGTAACCAACATGTTCCGGGGCGAGAAAAACGCCTATTAATCCAAATCGTAGGGACATATAAAAAATAAAAAGATATGAAAGGTATTGTACTAGCCGGAGGTTCGGGCACGCGCCTCTATCCTATTACCAAAGGAGTATCCAAACAGTTGCTCCCTGTCTTCGACAAACCCATGATTTATTATCCTATATCGGTACTTATGCTGGCCGGCATACGGGAAATACTCATTATCTCCACCCCATACGACTTACCGAGCTTCAAAAGACTGTTAGGAGACGGAAGCGATTTCGGAGTACGCTTTGAATATGCGGAACAGCCTTCGCCCGACGGACTGGCTCAGGCTTTCATCATCGGCGAGAAATTCATCGGAAATGATTCCGTCTGCCTTGTACTGGGTGATAACATATTCCACGGCAACGGCCTGTCCGCCATGTTGAGAGAATCCGTACGTGCTGCCGAAGAGGACAAGAAAGCAACGGTATTCGGTTATTGGGTCAGTGACCCCGAAAGATATGGCGTAGCGGAATTCGACAAGGAAGGCAACTGCCTCTCTATTGAAGAAAAACCTGCCCAACCTAAGTCCAACTATGCCGTGGTGGGACTCTATTTCTATCCCAACAAGGTGGTGGAAGTAGCCAAGAATATCAAGCCTTCGGCACGGGGAGAACTGGAAATCACCACCGTAAACCAGCAATTTCTTCAGGACAAGGAATTGAAAGTACAGACATTGGGCAGAGGTTTCGCATGGCTGGATACCGGTACTCACGACTCGCTGGCCGAGGCAAGTACCTACATCGAAGTCATTGAAAAGCGCCAGGGGCTGAAAGTGGCGTGCCTTGAGGGCATAGCTTTGAGAAAAGGCTGGATTACTCCGGAAAAGATGCAGGAACTGGCCCAGCCGATGCTTAAAAACCAATACGGACAATATTTACTGAAAGTTATAAAAGAACTGGGATTAGAATAATGGAAGTTATAAAAACAGCAATAGACGGGGTTTTCATTTTGGAACCCCGTATTTTTAATGATGCAAGAGGGTATTTCTTTGAAAGCTTCTCAGGACGTGAATTTGAAGAAAAAGTATGCAGGACTACATTTGTACAGGATAATGAGAGTTTCTCTACTTACGGTGTATTACGCGGCCTGCATTTCCAGAAACCTCCTTTCACACAAAGCAAGCTGGTGCGTGTGATCAAGGGAGCGGTACTGGATGTGGCTGTAGATATCCGGAAAGGTTCTCCTACTTTCGGAAAGCATGTGGCTGTAGAATTGACCGGAGAGAATCACCGGCAGTTTTTTATCCCCCGCGGATTCGCACACGGCTTTGCGGTACTAAGTGACGAGGTGTTGTTCCAATACAAGTGTGACCATTATTATGCTCCGCAAAGCGAAGGAGGAATCGCATGGGACGACCCCGATCTAGGCATAGACTGGCGACTTCCGGCCGACAAGGTTATTTTGTCCGACAAGGACAAGAAACATCCGAGATTGAAAGACTATCAAACGGATTTCGACTTTAATCAAAGTTTATATTAAAGGCAGTTTTGATTCTGCGTTTGTCCGGTTTTGCCAGTGAAATTAAAGAAGCCGAAAACTGCACACCGGACTATCGTAACGTTCAGGGCAACATTTCCGAAGATTGACCTATAAAAACAGGGTGCACCTCCTACGAAAGAGATGCACCCTGTTTTTATAGGTCAATATCTTTATATCACTTCTTCTCCATCCCCTCCTGAGGAGCATTAAGTCCTGCCTTCAGATTTTCAAAGAATTCACGTCCGAACAAGATCCATGCGGAAGCGCCCGCCACTGCCAGGAAAATAAATCCGACAAGAATCACCTTCTTGCTGGTTCCCGAAGGCAGCAACGGCACACTGGCAGGTTCCACAACGGCAAATACAGGTTTGGCCTCCTGTACTTTGGCCCGTGCCACCTGCAATTGGGTAGCCACCTGGCTATACACCTGATATGCCAGATTCATATCATTCTGCAACCGTTCTCTCTCCGTCAAAGCACTTTGAAGGACAACCCCCTTGTTGGCATCCATGTAATTGGCATAATTCTGCTGGGCTACATAATACTCCTGCTGGCGTTCCTTATACAATTGTTCCAGATAAGCACAATCCTGCTGGGCTTTGGAGACCCTGTACGCTGTGATATACTCCTGAAGCTTCACCACTACCGTGTCTGTAATGGCGGCCGTAACCATCGGGTCCTGCAAAGTCACCGTCACTGTGGTGATGCCGGTTTTCTTATCCACATCAGCAGTAATCGCCTTACGCATGGCTTCCACTTTCTTCGCCTGATCTTCTGTCAGGTGGAAAGGATCCAGCCTGTTCCCTTCTTCCTCTTCCTTATCGGAGAAGAGAGATTTCACCCCGCCTATAGCCGCCCCGGGCAATCCCATAACAGCACCCCACCACGGAGTTTTCTGTTCGTCGAGATAAGCTACAAAAGTTGTATCCACTTCACCGTCCAACGTGGTGACATGTGCATTAAACAGTTCCAGAATGAAAGGAGTAGACGCTACTATATCCGGGAAAAGAGATACGTTCAACGCATCCGCCTCACTGCCCAGACTCATGCCGCCGATCCCCAGCATGGCAGCCATTCCCGACAAGCTCCCCCCTCCGCTTTTACCGGATTCGGGAGACAATGTCACTTCCACCGTATATTGCTTGGGAATACTCAGAGCGATAATCACCCCTACAATAGCACCTATTCCGGCAGCCTTCAGCAACACCTTTCGGGCAGCCCACAACTTACGGACATACTCCATCAAATCAATTTCCAACTCCTCGTCTTCCCGTGGTCTTTCCGTATTATTCGTATAATTCTTATCTTCCGCCATACTGTTTCTATTTTAAGATATTAGCAATAGATGCAATCATAGTAGCCAACGACGCACTGGTGGTTGCTATGGACAAGGTGTTCTGCAAAGACCAGTTGCTCTTTTCCTTCACCGGAACAATCACCTCACAGCCCGGCTGGATCAGCTCACGGCTACCCTTCTTCGCTCTCTTCACCTGACCGTTCATATATACAATATACGCCTTGCTCTTCTTCGCACGGAAACCGTAACCTCCGGCCTGCTCGATATAATATTTCAACGTCTTGCCATCTTCAAATGAAACGGTATTGGGATACATCACAGCCCCGCTGATACGTACCGTGTTGTTGTATTCGGGAATTTCAATCACATCCCCCTCACGCAATACGATATCCGCACTGGAGCCGGGTTTAAGCATCGCTTTTTCCAAATCGATACCCACATAATAGATATCTCCCAAATCCAGCCGGTTGACATCAATGGAGTCCTTTCCAGTCTTGGCCATGTCCAGAACCGTTTCCATACGTTTGCGTTCATCGGCATTGATACGACGGCTTAAACGGGCCCCTTTGATATAAGCAAACGGAGTCACTCCACCTGCCTTCTTGATCAAATCGGAAAGACGTTCGCTCTTCTCTGTCAGCGCATAATCACCTTCATACAAAACCTCACCGGTCACCTGCACATTCACCTGTTTCTGATAAGCAGGGCTCTTACGCACATATACCTGATCGTACGGTTGCAACACAAAACCTGGTTCTCCGTCTATCACAAAACCGTCTTTCAGAGAAAACGAGTACATTTGTCCTATGGTGGAAACCGCTTCCGTACCTTTGCTATCCTTGATACGGCGGGAAACATCCACACGGACGGTAGAAGCCGACTCCATCAATCCGCCAGCCTGGATTATAATATCCTCCAAAGTAGTATTGTCGGCAAAAGCGAACTCACCCGGACGGGCAACCTCACCATACACCATGATGCTTCCCACATCCTCCAAGTCATGAATACTGGGAATATAAAGCACATCATTACGCTGCAAAGGTACATCGGGTGCAGTACCGTCCATGATGCCTTTTATATCTACTTGAATAACCTCTTTCTTCAGATTCTCGCGCTCGCGATGCAACACCGCACGTCCTGTAAAGGCATCACCCATAAGGCCTTCAGCCTTTTCCACCAGTTGGCGGACTGTATTCAAGGTTCCTCCGAACTGATAAATGCCCGGACGATAGACAGCCCCCTTGATTTCAAGCTTGTTCTCAAAACGGTCCAGAATAGCTTCAGCAGTCAGCGCATCACCATCTTTTACCTGGAATACGGAATAATCAATATCATCAATCGTATAAATCTGATACTCCTTTCCGTTTTGACGAATCATGCGGAGAGAACGGGTATAGGCATCCCCCGAAAATCCACCGGCATACTTCAACAACGTGGCAACACTTTCGTTGTTTTTCATCTCGTATTTCATGGGGCGTTTCACATTACCCTCTATGCTAACCAACGCCTCGTATGGAGGAACGATGATCACATCGCCTTCCTGCAAGCGGATATCATCATTGATTTTACCTTTCATAATAAAATCGTACACATCTACGGTAGCGATTTTCTGTCCTCCGCGCACTACTTGTATATTGCGCAAGCTACCGATATCGCTCACGCCACCGGCACGGTACAGTGCATGAAACACGGTAGAGAAAGAAGACAATGCATAAGTTCCCGGTTGGAACACTTCCCCCATCACGTTCACCTGGATCGTCCGGCTGTTTCCCAAAGTAACCTTGATTTGTGAGGACGGGTTCTGTTCATTATCAAGCCCTGCATAAATCTTATTCAGTTCTTTACGCAAATATTGGTTGGCTTCGGCAATAGTCATGCCGTTCAGATAAATCAATCCCAAATCGGGGATCGTGATAGATCCGTCCGGAGATACATTATCGCGGATGGTGGCCTGGTTTGTACCCCAGATATCAATGATTACCTCATCACCCGGCCCCAGACGGTAATTAGGAGGAGTAGCCAGATTCACACTCGGCTCGAATGTAAGGTTTCTGGTTTCAAAAATGTCCCGTCCGTACACCTTATCCTTCTGCATTTCTTCCATATCGCCCATGCCCATCCCCTCGTAATAGCGATTGGCAGAAACACTGTCCGACAAGTTCTTCCCTACCACTCTGTCCGCTGCCGGACGTTGGTTGAAAGTAAAATTCTCTGTTACATAGATATCTTCCTGCGTCTTTGTCTTTTCACGCAAACGGTTCCGATTTTGCATCGTTGCATTTGCGTCTTTATCAGCAGACCCATTTTGCTGTTCATAAAGTTTCTTTACACGCTTAGCCTGTTCTTGTGTCACTCCTCTACGGGCTAACTCTGTAGCAATCTGACGTTGGTCTTTTCCTTGTTGCATGCCCGTCTTCACATATTCCAACACCTGTTGGTCACTCATAGATTGCTGTGCAAGCACAGAACCCGAGAGGGCAAAAACTAAGACCAGTACGGATAATAGTTTTTTTATCATATAAATTCAATAAACTTAGTAATTTAGCAGCCGCAAAGGTAGATATTATTTTCGATATAGGCGAGTATTATTTCATAAATATCCCTCTAACAAATATAAAAACGGCTGCCACCTGACGGTGTACAGCCGTTTATTCTTTAATAATCCGTTAGCAGAATTCATTCAGACTTCATTGCACAGCCCTCCTTCTTAAAAAAGGTCTGCAAGGGTAAAACTTGTGCAATACCATTCCGGCCGGATCAGCAATACATATTTACGATGGCTTCGTACAATTCCTGTTTACCGCTTACTTGCTTGGGCTCACCATTCTGCTTAGCATAAGCCACTACGTCTTCCAGTGTCAGCTTGCCTTCTTCAAATTCTTTGCCTTTGCCACTGTCGAATGAAGCATAGCGGTCTGACAACATCTTGCAGTAAGGAGATTCATTAAGCAAAGCAGCAGCACTTTCCAATGCACGCGCCATAGCGTCCATACCTGCAATATGGGCGATAAAGATATCTTCCAGATCAGTAGAGTTACGACGTGTCTTGGCATCAAAGTTGGTACCGCCATTACCCAAACCGCCGTTGCGGATAATCTGCATCATGGCCTGGGTCAGTTCGTAATTGTCGATAGGGAACTGGTCTGTATCCCATCCGTTCTGATAATCGCCACGGTTAGCGTCAATAGATCCCAACATTCCGTTATCTACCGCAACAGCCAGTTCATGTTCAAATGTATGACCAGCCAACGTAGCATGATTCACTTCAATGTTCACCTTGAAATCCTTGTCCAGTCCGTGAGTTTTCAAGAACCCTACCACAGTTTCGGTATCCACATCATATTGATGCTTAGTCGGCTCCATCGGTTTGGGTTCAATCAGGAAGGTACCTGTAAACCCTTTGCTCCGGGCATAATCGCGGGCGATGGTCAACATCTGAGCCAGATGTTCTTTCTCACGCTTCTGATCTGTATTCAATAAAGACATATACCCTTCACGTCCACCCCAGAACACGTAATTGGAGCCACCCAGTTCGATGGTAGCGTCAATAGCGTTCTTTATCTGGACAGCAGCGCGGGCAACCACATCAAATTCGGGGTTTGTAGCAGCCCCGTTCATATAGCGTGCGTGACCAAAAACATTTGCCGTACCCCATAACAATTTGATTCCGGTTTCAGCCTGTTTCTGTTTGGCATAAGCAACTATCTCTTTCAGATTCGCTTCATATTCCTCAATTGTATCGGCTTCCTCACACAAGTCCACATCATGGAAACAATAATATTCGATTCCCATTTTCTGCATGAATTCAAAGCCGGCATCCATCTTATTCTTGGCAGCCTGCACCTTATCGGCATCACCGTTCCAAGGGAATTTCTTTGTTCCGCCGCCAAACTGGTCACCGCCCTCGGCACACAACGTATGCCACCATGCCATAGCAAACTTCAACCAGTCTTTCATCTTCTTTCCGTTAATTACCTTTTCAGCATCATAATAACGGAACGCCATCGGGTTCTTACTTTCCTTACCTTCAAATTTAATCTTTCCTATACCGGGAAAATACTCTTTTGTAGCCATAATTCTTTACTTATTTTAATAACTTGTTCTAATTTATCTACTATCTTTTTTCAACACGCAGGCGGATAGCCATTTCTTTATCCGAAGGTCCTTAAAAGGCAGCCATCGCTCTCTCCAGATTGGATTTCCAGCGGGCATACGCATCATCGTAAGCAGTACGCTGTGCCACATCAGGCTCTATCACCTCCAGTTTTTCCAATGTGGCAAATGCCTCGTTGTTATCTTTATAAACACCCGCGCCTATGCCGGCCCCCTTGGCGGCGCCCACCGATCCATCCGTGTCATACAGTTCGATTACAGCCCCTGTCACTCCCGCCAACGTTTCGCGGAAGATAGGACTGAGAAACATATTGGCATGTCCGGCATGAATCTTCTGTACAGGGATACCCATCTGCTCCATGATATCAATGCCGTATTTAAACGAGAACACGATCCCTTCCTGTGCGGCACGAACAATATGCTGCTTTCCATGCAGGTTAAAATTAACTCCACATATAGAGCATCCTGTCTCTTTATTTTCCAGCATACGCTCCGCCCCGTTGCCAAAAGGAAGAATACTTACTCCGGCACTGCCGACAGGAGCCTGTGCCGCCAGCCTGTTCATATCACTGTAAGAAATACCTTCGGGAGCCACATTACGTTTCACCCACGAATTCAATATACCGGTACCATTGATACACAACAACACTCCCAGACGGGTCTGCTCGGCAGTATGATTTACATGGGCAAAAGTATTCACCCGGGATTTCGGATCATAATTCACCTCACCGTTCACGCCATATACCACTCCCGATGTTCCTGCCGTAGAAGCAATCTCTCCCGGATTGAACACATTGAGCGACAAAGCATTATTAGGCTGGTCTCCGGCGCGATAGGTTACAGGAATTCCCTCTTTCAGGCCCAATTCTTTGGCAGCCCATGCATTTACACGCCCCTGCTCGCCAAAAGTCGGTTTGATATCAGCTATCAGCGAACGGTCGAATCCATAATAATCCATCAGGAAGCCCGCGACATCATTTGCCTGAAAATCCCAGAACATCCCTTCGGACAAACCGGACACCGTGGTACAAATATCCCCCGTCAGTTTCATAGCGATATAATCGCCGGGCAGCATTATTTTATAAATACGTTCGTATACAGCAGGCTCATTCTCTTTAATCCATGCCAGTTTGGAAGCGGTAAAATTCCCCGGAGAGTTCAGCAGATGAGAAAGACATTGCGTTTCCCCCAATGCCTCAAACGCTTTCTGCCCGTATGGAACCGCCCGTGAGTCACACCATATAATAGCCGGACGTAATACATTTTGCCCTTTATCCACACAA
>ENA-UERT01001717-UERT01001717.1-human-gut-metagenome-genome-assembly--contig:-NODE-1717-length-12603-cov-3.043350_pt1 | contig 12603 bp, 9 predicted proteins | sample MGYA00242996_ERZ507997 | MGnify/ENA primary metagenome ERZ507997 (study PRJEB26167, sample SAMN06115458) | human gut metagenome | host: Homo sapiens | place: China:Neimenggu | collected 2014-11-07... | reverse complement strand
CGTCTCGTTCGACGCCCGGTCAAACAGACGCTCCGTCGTCGCCAGACGGACGCGGGCGACCTTCACGCCGCCCTCGGTCGTACGCACCTCGGGATCGAGGCCCACGTTGCCGATCAATATAACCTTATTTACCATAAGTTTACAGGTTTTTAATCATTCGACGGAAAAGAAGCTCCATGCGCACGCCGGCCTTTTTGCCCTGACGCTGCACGTCCTCGTGATCGCCCACCTCGTCCGAAAGGCCGCAGTTGGTGATGACCGACACGCCGAAGACGGGAATCGACATGTGACGCGCCACGATCACCTCGGGAACGGTCGACATGCCCGCGGCGTCGCCGCCGATGGCCTTGAAATAGCGGTATTCGGCCTGCGTCTCGAACGTGGGACCCGTGCCGCCGACATAGACGCCGTACTGGAGCTTGATCGACTCCTCTTCGGCGATCTTCGTGGCAGCGGCGATCAGCGACTTGTCGTAGCAGTTGTGCATGTCGGGGAAGCGCGGCCCGAGCTGAGCCATGTTGGGACCGATCAGCGGATTGGGCATCAGGTTGATGTGGTCGGTGATGACCATCAGGTCGCCCACGCGGAACGACGGGTTGATGCCGCCCGAAGCGTTCGACACGAAGAGGTATTTGATGCCGATCTGCTGCATCACGCGCACCGGGAAGGTCACCTGCTGCATCGTGTAGCCCTCGTAGTAGTGGAAGCGGCCCTGCATGGCGACGACCCGGCGGCCTTCGATCTCTCCGAAGATCATGCGGCCCTTGTGGCCCTCGACCGTCGAAACGGGGAATCCGGGAACGTCCTTGTATTCGATGATGAACCGGGCGTCGATCTTATCGGCGAAATCGCCCAGTCCGGTTCCGAGTATGATCCCCACTTCGGGCGCGAAATCCTCGGTCCGGGTTCTGACGAAAGCGGCGGTTTTCTTAATTTCCTCTAACATCTTCTTCTAATTTTTGCAGAAAATCCGTTGCCGAATCCTCTATGAATGAAATATTTATCGGTAAATAGTACAGGTTGCTGCGGACCCGGGCGGGGATTTTCGCCCGGTTGGTCATCTTGACGGCATCCTTCTCGGTGGTAACAATTACCGCGCCCGGATGCTTCTCCAGAAGCGCCGCGAGGGCGTTCATGTCGCGGACCTTGTAGACATGGTGGTCGTCGAGCGTCATCTCGGCCACGACCTCGTAACGTTCGCGGAGCGTCTGCACGAAGGGCTTCGGGTTGCCGATGCCCGAAAGGGCGATCACCGGCCGCCCCTGCGCCAGCGGCTCGCCGGACGCCTCCTCGGCATAGAGAGGCTGGGGCATGAAACTCTCGAAACGCGTGAAATAGACCCGCTGGTAGGCCACCTGGATCAACACCTTGCGCAGAATGCGGCGGTCGATCGGGGCCATCCGCTCGGGGCATTTCGTGACTACGAAATAGTGGGCGCGGTGCAACTCCTCCGGAAGGTCCCGCAGCGTCCCCACGGGCAGCATCCTGTCGTGCTGGACGGGCCGCGTGGCGTCGATCATCACGATATTGATTTTCGGCTCCACGTAGCGGTGCTGGAAGCCGTCGTCCATAACGATCAGATCGACCTCGGGATGCTCGGCGCAGATGCGGCGGATACCTTCGGAACGCTTCTCGCAGACGGCGACCACCGTATCGGGAAACTTGAGTTTGATTTGCAGCGGCTCGTCGCCCGCGTCGCGGTAGTGCGAATCGGCCCGAACTTCAAGATACCCCTTCGTGCGGCGTCCGTAGCCGCGCGAAAGCAGCGCCACATTGTGCATCTGGGACATGTAGGCAATCACCATTTCGGCCATCGGGGTCTTGCCCGTGCCGCCGACGGTGATGTTGCCGATGCAGATGATCGGAATGTCGAACTTCTCGCTTTTGAGGATGCCCCAGTCGAAGAGGCGGTGACGGAACGTCACCCCCGCTTTATAGAGGAAGGCCGCAGGCGCGAGCAGGCATTTGAGCATCTTTCTATCGGTTTGAACAGATAACTTTCAAAGGTAACGATTTTTCCCGGGACCACCAAACCAAAAGTCGCAAATCTGGTTCCAGAGCGGAAAATCGCGACTGCTTTTGCGGAAACGGAGGCCCGGGCACCGCCCCCTGTCGCGGGGATTTCCAGATGCTGTTGGGTCGCAAAAAGTCCTGATCGCAGTCTGCGACTGGTGTTGTTTGCCGCTTTTTGGTCGGCTGTACCCCGCGGTCTTCGCCCGCGGGGTACTTTGTACTTTTTGGTGTCAAAAGTAGCGAGAAAGCCGTGACGATGTCGCGGGTGTTTTGTACCTTTTTTCCGCAAAAAGTACTGATCGCAGTCTGCGACTGGTGTTCTTTGCCGCTTTTTGGTCGGCAAAAAGCGGCGCAAAAACCGACCCGCCGACAAAAAAGGCTAAAAGACGCGGCCTAACGCTGGCTCCGGGCGACTATTCGCGGGTTTGTAAACAAACCGTCCCCTCCGCTCGCGCTTTTAGTCCGCATCTTTTTGAACGCCTTTTTTGCCAAGCGGGAGTCGTTCGCCGCGGAACGCGGCGGGAAGGATGCGTCCGGGACAAGCAGAAAGCACAGAAGCCTACGATCGCCCCTGGAAGCGGTTTTAAACCGCCGCATTATCGTTCGGAGCGGAAAAAAAGAGCATTCTCCGGCCCGCGTGCCCGGAGCGGGAGGCTGTAAAGGCTTGATCTTACTGCGCCCGCTCAACGCGGGCCGGAGAAGACTCCCGCGGAGAACGACATGCGGATGGTTTTGGTGCTACCTTTTGCCATCAAAAGGTAGCTATGCCCCGCGGGCGAAGACCGCGGCTTTACTACTTTTTGCGGCCAAAAAGTACAAAATGCCCCGCAGTCGAAGACCGCGGTTAACCGCCGACCGAAAAGCGGCATAATCCCGGATCGTCGGGATGGGACCGGGCGAACGAAACCGCACGTCAGAGGCCGCAAAAAAGGCGGCTCCTGAAGAAGCCGCCCGAAAATACTCAATAACTATTTAATATACGGTGTCGTCAGAAACTGTATTGCAGCATCACGTTCACGCGGTTGGCGTGTCCCTTGTCGTTCGACATGTCCTTGCGCGAACCGTAGAGGTACTCGCCGGCCACCTTGCAGCGCGGGGTGATCGAATAGAAAATGTTGCCGAAGATATACTGGCCCTGCTTGTACTGGTCGTCGGAGTAGAAACCGTGGCTGCGCTGCACGCGGACGGTCGAATAGCCTCCCGAGATGAACAGACGCGGGGTCAGGTTGATCTGGGCCGCGGCCTGCCATCCCCACATGGGCATGGTCTGAATCTGGTCGGCGTTCTCCGGATTGGGCGTGAAGTCGAGCCCCGAGCCGGTCAGGTCCTGGATATACGGGGTGACGCCCTTGCCGTAGACGCCGTTCATAAAGAGCCGCAGGGGCTGCGCCACCTTGATCGTGCCGCTGAACTGCACGCCCCATCCCAGCAGCGAGGTGTTGTTGCCCGTGCGGAGGTTGTGGAGGTACATGTTGCGCACGACGCCCGAAGCCCGGATGTGACTGTCGCGGTTGGCGCCCCAGGCATACTGGAAGTAGGCCGGGAAATCGGGAACGCGCTGTTTCAGCGTCGCGAAATTGTCGTTGTAGGTGCCGCTGACCGAGGGCATCTCGGCCGCAACGCCGAACTTGAGGTGGTTGTCGGCGAAGGCGTATTCGTAGCGGATCATCGTGGCGAAGTTGAAGTTATAGGCGTTGGGACCCTGGAAGTCGATGGTCGTCGGGGCTGCCGAAAGGTCGCAGAAGGTCGTCACGTCGCGACCCAGCGTAAAGCCCAGGAACGACACGTAGGCCGAACGCAGGCGGGGCGTGTAGCTGCCCTCGGCGCCTCCGCGGAAGTCGGCGTCCATGAACACGACCACGCGGCCCAGCGCACGGGTGTTGGTGATGGCCTTCATAAACAGACGCGAGGTCGAAGCGTCCATCATCAGCTTCTGCCTGGTATCGTAATTGCCGTGAACGGGAATGTCGTAGGTCACGAAGTCGATGTTGTCGACGATGCCGTCGAAGTCATACCCGGCGCGGAGGCTGACGAAACCGCCCAGCGAGAAGGAGAAACGGTTGTTCTTCGTGGCGAAGACGAACTGCGGTTTCTCGACCTGCTGGAAGCCCGGACGGTGGGTCTCGATGTAGTCCTGCGTGGCGTTGTCCATGGCCATGCGGTTGAGCGCCGCCGCCTGCTGCATCGCATAAGGCCCGTAGTTGTAGATGGTGTCCACCTCCTGCACCGAGATCAGGTAGACCGTAGGCGAATATTCGCCGCGCATGGCCCTGCGCTCGTAACGCTGCGCCGACGCGGAACCTGCAAGCAGCAGAGCCACGATTAAAAGTCGAAATGTTTTCATAAGCCGAATAAATTTTGTTTTATTAATGTTCTTGCTCGTTCTCAAAGAATTGTAACTCACCGGACAAATCAGCAAGTTGTATGCCAAAGAAAACCGCGGGAAAAGCAATTTTTCGTATCTTTGCCGAATATAAATAAAAGGTATATGCTCTTTTTTCTGACGTCGATACTCTCCCTGATGGCCATCGCCGCCGATTTCATCCATTTCCGCCGTCGCCGCCGCCGGAAGCTGCCCGTGCGCCGCGCACTCGTGGCGTGGGTCGCCGCGACCGACGCCCTGCCGATTCTCTCGTCGCTCATAGGCGCCTTGAGCCGCGACAACGGTCCGGAACTGATGCACCTCTATATGTGGCTGTTCTGGGCGTGGATCGTCACCGTTCCGCCGCGTCTGGCGTTCTATGCGTTCAACTTCGTGAACCTGCGCCGCACGGGCTACGTCGCGGCCTGCGCGTTCGTGCTGTTCGCCCTCTGGGGCACGACCCTGGGACGCACCTCCATCCGCGTCAACCGGGTGGAGATCTGCTCCGACCGCATTCCCGAGGCCTTCGACGGCTTCCGGTTCGTGCAGATCACCGACATGCACGTCGGGACCCTCGTCCGTCCCGAACGCGAACTGACGCGGCTGGCCGACAGCGTGAACGCGCAGCGCCCCGAGGCGGTGTTCTTCACGGGCGATCTGGTGAACATCCGCGCCGGAGAGCTGGACGAACGCACCACGGCGCTCCTGCGGCGGATCGCAGGCCCGGTCTGGTCGGTCACGGGCAACCACGACGTGGGAACCTACATCAAGGATTCGCTGCGTTTCCCGGCGGCCGGGGAGGCCCGCGAAGTGGTCGCGCGCCAGCGGGCGATGGGGTGGACCGTCCTGGAGGACACGACCGTCTACCTGCGACGCGGCGCGGACAGCATCTCGCTCACGGGGTTGTCGTTCGACCCCGCGCTGCGCGAACGCCGCCACGACCGCGACCTGCCGGGAACGGCCATTCCCAAGGCTTACGCCGGAGTTCCGGATTCGCTCTACAACATCGCCCTTGTACATATCCCGCAGCTCTGGGAACAGATCGTCGAGGCCGGCTACGGCGATCTGACGCTCTCGGGGCACGTGCATTCGATGCAGCTGAAAATCAGGCCCTGGGGTCGCGGCTGGTCGCCCGCGAAATGGATCTACAAACACTGGAGCGGACGCTACGACACGGGCCGCCACACACTTTATGTCAACGACGGCACGGGATATGTTGCATATCCCATGCGGCTGGGCGCATGGCCCGAAGTCACCCTGTTTACCTTGAAACGATGCAGATAACACTATCTTTCGCCACGACGGCCGACGGCTACCTGGACGACAACAGTCCCCGGCGGCTGATGATCTCGACGCCCGAAGACTGGGAGGCGGTCCTGCGCCTTCGGGCCTCGCACGACGCGATCCTCGCGGGAGCCGAAACGCTGCGGCGCGACGATCCCGCCCTGCTCCTGCGCGATGCCGCGGCGCGGGAACTGCGCCGTGCCCGGGGCATGCGGCCCGACCTGACGAAAGTCACACTCACACACTCGGGACGGCTCTCGCCGTCGATGCGCTTCTTCACGGAGGGCGACGCAGACCGCTACGTGTTTTCAGAAAAGGAACTTCCGGAATTGAAAGGCGTTGCAGAGGTTATTTCAAGCGACAGTTCAATTACGGCTTCAGCGATCGTCACCGAACTCGAAAAGCGCGGCGTGGAGCGTCTGCTGGTCGAGGGGGGAGCCTCCGTCCTGCGCATGTTCCTCGCCGAAGGGATGGCCGACACGGTGCGCCGGGCGGTCAATCCGCAGCTGACGCTGGGACCGGAGCGGGGCGGCGCGCAGTTCCGGTTCGAGGTCCCGGAGGGGGCCGCATGCCGGCGGGAAAATCTGGGCGGCATGGAGGTTGCGACCTGCACGCTTCGTCCCGACACCCGGGACGAAGACCTCCGCTACCTGACGCAGGCCGTGGCCGAAGGACTGCGGTGCGTGCCCAGCCGGACCTCCTATTGCGTCGGGGCCGTGGTGGCGCTTCCCGACGGGAGGAGCTTCACGGGCTACACCCACGAGACTTCGCCCACGCACCATGCCGAGCAGGAGGCGATCCGCAAGGCGCTCGACGCGGGCGCCGAATTGCGCGGGGCGGCGATCTACTCCTCGATGGAGCCGTGCTCGCAGCGGAAGAGCGAGCCGGAGAGCTGCACGCAACTGATCCTGCGCCACGGATTCGCGCGCGTGGTCTTTGCGCTGTACGAACCCGACCGGTTCGTCTGCTGCCGCGGGGCGCAGACGCTGCGCGAAGCGGGTGTCGACGTGCGGGTTTATCCCGAACTGGCCGAAGGCGTGCGCCGGGCCAACGCCCACCTCGGGAGGTGAAACGGGCGTGATTTGTGTCCATAAGGGCCTAAAAATGGCCTAAACGCCCTCCGGGCTGAAGAAGATATTGCAAGAAAATCTATCTTTGTCGAATAAACGCATGAATACTATGAAAATAGCTGTCAAGATCGCCTTCATGGCGGCGGCGACGATCCCGGCGGCGGCGTCCGCGCAGGAGGCCGGGCGGATGCTCTCGCTCGACGAGGCGGTCGCCGTCACCCTCACGGAGAACCCTGCGCTGAAAGCCGCGGCCTACGAGGAGCGCGCCGCACAGCAGCAGCGCCGCGCGGCCATCGGTCTCCGCATGCCCCAGATCAACGTCACGGGCGCATACGCCTACATGGCCAAGGACATCGGATTCGACTTCAACGACCTGAAAGGCCCGGTCAAAGAGGGCGTGGCGGGCGGACTGACGGCGCTCGTGCAGAACGGGCTGATCCCCGCCGACAAGATTCCGACGCTCCAGGGGCTTCTGAACCCGATGATGGATGCCGACTGGTTCCTCAAGGTGCAGGATCAGAGCCTCGGATTCGTGGGAGGCGAGGTGACCGTCCCGATCTGGATGGGCGGCAAGATCAACGCCGCGAACCGCGCCGCGCGGATCAACGAGAAGACGGCCGTCGCGCAGGGCAACCAGACCCGCAACGCGCTGATCTCGGAACTCGTGGAGCGTTATTTCGGACTGGCCCTCGCCACGCAGGTCGTCGCCGTGCGTCAGCAGGTGGTGGACGGCGTGCGCAGGCATCTCGAAGACGCCCGGGCGCTCGAACGCAACGGCATGATCGCCCAGACCGAACGCCTCTACGTGGAGTTCAAGATGGCCGAGGCCGAACGGGAGCTGGCAAACGCCAAATTGCAGGCCGAGACCATCGCCAGCGCGCTGTCGAACACCCTGGGACGCGAGAGCGACTGGCGTCCGGTGACGGCGATGTTCCTGCTCGCGAAGGTCGAGGATCTGGCCTATTATCAGGACCTCGCGCAGGCGCGCAACCCGCTGCTCAGCCAGGTGTCGCTCAAGCGCGAACTGGCCCAGGAGGGCGTGCGCGCCCAGCGTGCCGATTTCCTGCCGCAGGTGGCGGCCATCGGCGGCGGTTCGTTCTACAACTACCAGGTGGCGGGACTCGTGCCGCGCTGGGCCGTGGGCGTGGGGGTCAACATCAAGATTTTCGACGGTCTCAACCGCGAATACAAGTACTCGGCCGCCAAACAGACCGTGCGCCGCGTGGGCGAGTTGCAGAACAAGGCCGGGAAGGACATCGCAGTGCTGGTGGAGAAACTCTACAACCAGATGATGAACTACCACAACCAGATGACCTCGATCGACGCGTCGCTGAAATTCGCCGAGGAGTATCTCCGGATGAAGAACGCCGCGTTCCTCGAAGGGATGAGTTCCTCGTCGGACCTGATCGACGCCGAGCTGAACCTCGCGGGAGTGCGCACCGAGCGGCTGCAGGCGGCCTACAACTACGACCTGCTGCTGGCCCGGCTGCTCGAGGCCGCGGGCATCAGCGACGAATATCCGTCCTACGCGCGCCGCAACGACGCGCAGGCGGTTCTCTTCGACGGCTCAAGAAGCGGAAATTAGATCGGGAAAGGACGGGCTTCACGTTACGGCCCGTCGCCGGCCCCCGCAAACAATACGAAATAGATAACAAGCAAACGATATGAAACGAAGCAACGTAATCGGAATTCTGGCGGCCGCAGCGGTCATCGTCCTCTCGGTCGTACTGATCAGCTGGTACCTCACCAAACGGACCCCGACGCTGATTCAGGGCACGGTGGAGTGCACCACCTACAAAGCCTCGTCGAAGGTTCCGGGCCGCATCGACGACATGAAAGTGGCCCAGGGCGACCGCGTGGAGAAGGGACAGCTCCTCTACACGCTCTCGACGCCCGAACTGGAGGCCAAGCTCCGGCAGGCCGAGGCCGTGAAGAGCGCCGCCGCCGCGCTGGACGCCATGGCGCTGGCCGGCGCCCGCGTGCAGCAGATCGAGGCCGCGATGAACATGTGGCAGAAGGCGCAGGCCGGGCTGGAACTGGCCCGCAAGACCTACGAGCGCGTGCAGAACCTCTACAACGACGGAGTGGTTCCGGCGCAGAAGCTCGACGAGGCCACGGCCAACTACAAGGCCATGGAGGCCACGGCGCTGGCCGCCAAGGCGCAGTACGACATGGCGACGGACGGCGCCCGCAAGGAGGACAAGGAGGCCGCCGCGGCCCGCGTCCGCCAGGCCGAAGGGGCTGTCAGCGAGGTGGAGTCGTACATCAGCGACGCGATGGTCTATTCGCCCGTCACGGGCGAGATCTCGACGATCATCGCCGAGGAGGGCGAACTGGTCGGCAGCGGCTATCCGGTGGTGGCCATCCTCGACATGAGCGACCTGTGGGTGACCTTCAACGTGAAGGAGACGCTGCTTCCGGGCCTTCGGATCGGGACCCGCATGAACGGCTACGTCCCGGCGCTGGACAGCGACGTGGAGTTCGAGGTGACCTACATCTCCCCGCAGGCCGATTTCGCAACGTGGTCGGCGACCCGCACGCAGGGCGGGTTCGACATCCGCACCTTCGCCATCAAGGCCAAGGCCGTCACCGAGGCCGCGAACATGCGCCCGGGCATGAGCGTGCTCGTCGACTGGGACCAAATCGGAAAGTAAGCGATGCCCGGATTCCTGCACAACACCTGCGCCGTGATGCGCCGCGAGACGGGCCGGATAACCCGTCAGCCGATGTATTTCGTGCTGATGATCGTCCTGCCCGTGGTGTCGTTCGCGTTTTTCGCCCTGCTGTTCAACCAGGGTGCAATCCGCAACATCCCGATCGCCGTCCTGGACCAGGACAACACGACGCTTTCGCGCAAGGCCGTGCAGATGATCGACGACACTCCGACGGCGATGGTGGCCTACGGCATTCAGGGCATGGACGAGGGCGAGCGGCTGATGCGCGAAGGGCGGATCATGGCCATCGTGCAGATTCCGGCCTTCTTCGAGAAGAACATTTTGAGCAACAGCCAGACCCGCCTCGAAAACTACGTCTCGGGAACGAACATCACGGTCAACGGACTGCTGTCGAAGGACATCCAGACCGCCGTGACGACCTTCACGGCCGGCATTCAGCTCCAGGTGCTTATGAAGCAGGGGCTTACGCAGCGGCAGGCCATGGCGCAGCTGATGCCCGTGCGTTTCGACAAGCACGTGCTCTTCAATCCGCACATCAATTACGGATACTACCTCTCGCCGAGTTTCATGCCCATGATGCTGATGATCTTCGTGGTGATGGTGACCGTTTTCGCCATCGGCACCGAACTCAAGCACGCCACGGCCCGCGAATGGCTCGGCACGGGAAACGGTTCGGTCGCGGCGGCGCTCGCGGGCAAGGTGCTGCCCATCACGGCGGTGATGTTCCTGATCTCGCTGGTGATGCTGGTGATCAACTTCAAAATCGTGGGAACGCCGCTGAACGGCAGTCTTGCGGTGATTCTCGCCGGCACGCTGCTCTTCATTTTGAGCTACCAGTCGATCTCGGTGCTGATCGTCTCGCTGCTGGCCAACCTGCGCCTGTCGCTCTCGATCGGCGGCGGATATTCGGTGCTGGCCTTCACCTTCTCGGGACTGACGTTCCCGATCATGGCCATGTGGGAGCCTATGCAGTGGGTGAGCAAGATCTTCCCGTTCACCTTCTACACCGATATTTTCGTCGACCAGATGCTCCGCGGCACGCCGTGGGTCTACTCGCTGCCCGACCTCTGCTACATGTCGCTGTTCATCGTTTTACCGCTCCTGTGCCTGCCGCGCCTGAAAAGGGTCTGCACGGAGGAAAAATTCTGGGGGAGATTGTGATATGAGCCGATTTACGAAACAAACAGCCTCTTACTGGAAACAGCTCGGATCGGTCGTCCGCAACGAGTTCCGGACGATCTTCAAGGACGGTGGCGTGATGCTGATTCTGATTTTCGCCCTGATCATCTACGCCACGGCCTACTCGCTGGCCTACGGATCGCAGGTGCTCCGCAACGTGCCGATCGGCGTGGTGGACGAATGCCGCACGCCGACCAGCCGCAGTCTGATCGACACCTTCAACGCCGGGCCGAACACCTATGTGGCCTACAATCCGACCTCGATGGAAGAGGCCAAAGAGCTGTTCTACGGCCGCAAAATCTACGGCGTGGTCTACATTCCGTCGGACTACGAGGAGAAACTCTACGGCGGCGAGCAGGCCAACGTGGCGATTTACGCCGACGCCAGCTACTTCCTGATGTACCGCCAGGTTTTCCAGGAGGTCGTGACCTCGATCGGCAAGACGGGGGCGATGGTCGAATTCCAGCGCCTGATCGCCAAGGGGGCCAACATCCCGCAGGCGCAGGCCACCACCCAGCCCGTGATCTACCAGTCGCACAACCTGTTCAACCCCTATCTGGGCTACGGCACGTTCGTCATGCCGGCGATCATCATGGTCATCATCCAGCAGACGATGCTGATCGGCATCGGCATGATCGGCGGCACGTGGCGCGAATTCGGACTTTACCGCAAACTCTGCCCCGCAGGGCGGCGGCGGATGTCAACGCTGCCCATCGTCCTGGGACGCGGACTGGTCTACGCGCTGATCTACGCCGTGACCTGCACCTATATCCTCGGCCTGCACTACCGGCTGTTCTACTTCCCGATGAACGGCGCGACGGGAGCCGTCATGCTCTTCATGGCGGCATATCTGGCGGCCTGCATCGCCATGGGCATCGCCGTTTCGACGCTGTTCCGCTACCGCGAAAACTCGCTGCTGCTGTTGCTGTGGACCTCGATCCCGGTGCTGATGCTCAGCGGCGTGTCGTACCCGCGCCAGGGCATTCCCGACTGGCTGTTCAACCTCGGACAGCTGTTCCCGAGCAGCCACGGCGTCAACGGCTTCATCCGTATCCAGACCATGGGGGCCTCGATCCCCGAGGTTTTCGCCGAAATCAAGTGGCTCATCATCCTCACGGTCGTTTACGGAGGGCTGGCCTGCATCGGCATTCACCAGGTGATCGGCCGCGAACAACGGGAACATCCCGCCCGGAAGGAAAACGGGGACGAAGGGCGCTAACGGCTCCGTACACACGCAAAAAGAGACGCCGGATTTTGGTCCGGCGTCTCTTTTGTGAGTAAACGGCAGTCTAAAATTTATCGGGATTTTCCTCCTTATACTGCTTGTAGGAGATATACGACAGGTATCTATCCACCGTCGCCTTGTCGGTGGCGATATGCCCGACAACCCGGCAGTAATCCTCGTAAACGCCCTTCGAAGTCTGTCCACCCATGTATGCAAAGGGTTGCCGGCCTTTCATCACGAATACACCGTCCTTGTAATAGAGCAGTTCGAGCGTCGTCCGGGCAGCATACTGATCATAGTTGGCGGTCTTCGCACTCTCTTCGATCCCGGGATTATAAAGGGCCAATGTATTCTTCATTTCACCGCTGACACTCCATTGATCGCCTTCCGAATATACCGTCGGGCCGGGAATATGCATAAGCGTAAAGAATGTACGGCATATACCAGTGGGAAGAAGCATCATGCTATTCATGAGAGCCGCTCCGTCCATAACGCCACTCTCGGTTTTTCCATTCGTATAGGTTATATCGATGTCGTCAATCAGCCAGACACCCCGCTGTGCGTCCGCTATGAATACGGCCATATCGATTTTTCCATCGTAACCGATCATCAGTTCGTGGATTTTCGCCTCCACCGAAGTTTTAGGAACAAACTCGGGATCACCTTCGCATGCCGACAGCATCGCCGACGACAGGACTAAAATTGTTATCAACTTTTTCATAAGAAATCATGATTTAAATTACTATCAATACGGGGTAAACGGATCGATGTTATCATCTGCAATCCATCGAAGAT
>ENA-UERT01001711-UERT01001711.1-human-gut-metagenome-genome-assembly--contig:-NODE-1711-length-12638-cov-8.473131_pt1 | contig 12638 bp, 10 predicted proteins | sample MGYA00242996_ERZ507997 | MGnify/ENA primary metagenome ERZ507997 (study PRJEB26167, sample SAMN06115458) | human gut metagenome | host: Homo sapiens | place: China:Neimenggu | collected 2014-11-07... | reverse complement strand
AGTTAGTACGTGTATATATTGCTCAAAAACGTAAAATCTCTGTCGGCGATAAAATGGCTGGTCGTCATGGTAACAAATATTGTTTGCGGAGCATTACTGATAAAATAATATGCTTTTGAACCTAAAATCTCTGTCCTCGTATTTTCTTCTGTATTATACGGAATCCTATCAGGCCTTATCATATCCTCGATAAATATATCATATTCATGTATATTTTGAGGTAATTCATAATTGAGTAATAAGTTCAAACCACCATGATTTTTCCCAGACACATCAATAGGTTTTCCCAAACTTCCGTCATAAACATCAAATCTGTCTTTTAACAAGTTCAAACAATCCTCATCTAAATCTAGACAACAAACTCTTGTCTTTTCACGCTTAGTTTCTGAAGCCATATTTACAAAACAATAACATTACTAAAAATTCATTTTACACCTCTCATCCAACACCCCTCTAAACATATCCATTTCTCGCTTAGATATACCTAACCGTACCGCCAACCCTCGCCACCCTTTCACAACATTAATAACCTCTGAAACAATATGTTCAACTGTTTTTCTGTTGAGCATATAGTGCACACAAGCATCAAGCAAAATGCCGAGGTCTGCCTTGTTGGAAGTTGCCGAAATAAGCAGACTTTGATATTCGTTCAGAGTGGGATTCATATCGTATGCAGGTGAGAGCGTCCAGCCTTTTGCAGTCAAAAGAAAACCATGATTGCGGAAATGGTCATCGCTGTTGCCAATGCAGATATTGAAAGCCACACGGCGATAGAGTTCCTGCAAATTGTACTCAACATCCGTACAGTTTTGAATAATGAAATCCACTATATCCAAATAACCATGCCCTGTAGTTGCATTATCTCCGTCATTCAGTCCCAACAAAGTCATTGCAGAAGCAAAATGAATCCGTTTTCCATCTTTGGTTCTGTCAAAACGTTCTGAAAGCAAGGTGTGATATTTTTCGCCTGTGGCAATAACTTTTGTTTTTGCTGCATTTATACCGGCTTTTGCTGCAAGCAAATGGCTGAAATGTTCCCAAAGTCCGGCATCGTAATCATCATTACGAGAAGTAAACTTGGCGACATAAAGCGTTTTATCCGTATCTATCACACTGGCTTTCGGTCTTGCTCCACCCAATGAAGAACCCGGTTGCACAAGTTGCGTAATCCACTTTCTGTCTGGCAACACATTATCCTCTTCGCTTCTCTCAATCTCCGCACTGGCCGCAATCAATTCCCTAATATCCGTCAAAGGCGGAATTTTCAACGACTCACTTACATTTATAAACTCTCCATCAGTGTCTTCCTTAAAACGGAAAGCACCCATTCGGGAGAAGTCATCAATGCCGGTCAGGAAATCGAATGAAGACAATCTTCGTACTGGCCGATTTTCTTCTATTGCTGCAAGCTGCTCACGTCGCAACAACAGAGTCCGTCCCCAACGATCAGGCAAAGCATCAGAAAAACATCCGAATATATCCTTCCCCGGCTGCGTATATTGTTGTCCCGGATAATTGTTCAAATCATCGCTCAAAAACAAATCTCCATGCTTTTTCAACCAATCATCGCTGAATGTAAAGCAATAACTGTCAGAGCCACGAAGTGATTCGTAGCCCAACTCGCCAATGAGTTCTATCTCCTTCAGCCAGTCAAAATCAGCATATACATACAGTTTCTTCATCCCTATTCTTTTTTAGATGCACGCTCCCTTGTCTTCAAACTCAAATCCTGCAAGGCTTTCCCCAATTTATCTTCTTTCGCCAGCCACAGAATATCATCGTCAAGCTGCAAAGCATACAGCACACGCAAATAAATGCCGATTGCCACAGTCGGTGCACCTTTCTCGATTCGGGATATGGTTAGCGGAGAACAGGTAGCACGTTCGGCCACCTGAGCCACACTCAAATTCCGACGCAAGCGAGCCAACTTAATCTGCTCCCCTACTATCTGCATCTTCTGCTCCAATTTTCGGGGCAACTTAGTACCCATTGTATTCTTTGCCATAATCAACCTATCATATAATACGCAAAGATAATACTTTTTATTTATTTAATGATGTATTACACATAGAAAAATACACATCATTGCATAATTAACCATGCACATAATCCATTTTGAGCAGAAACTCCCAGAGCTAAGTGCTATTATATTGTTTATTATCGCTATATATACCTAATTAACGAAATATTGTTTGTTATATAGATGCAATCTGTTCCTCATTCACGCATCATGTCAAAGAACTATTTTGCCAACCCCAAAAGGAGTAACCACATTTCCAACTTGACTTTAATGACTGCTATATACCAAGTAGAGTATTTCCCATGGGTTGGGTTCAAACCACCCCATGGGAATAAGGCTATTTTAACAAAAGATATGGCTTACATACTTATTCGCAGCGTGAGCATCGGAGAACGAATATACATCTTCCATAACAGTTACATTTTAAACTGTTATAAGTGAAGGACACCTATAACGGTTTTATTTTCAACCATTGTTTCATAGGATTTGATAAAACTATTTTGCCAACCAAAAGAAAAAACGACTTTACTTTATCCTCGTATTCATATATACGTCCATTAAAGTAAAGTTAAAAAGAGGGAGAAAGAAAAACATTCGGCAAGCAAACTATTTTTTCTTTTGGTCAGCACCGTTATAATACGCTACATCATCTTCAACCTTGGAGAAATTGTCAACAAAATAACCACGAACATCACCACCAACAAAATGCGATGCAACACATTCCATATATCCCCAAATACACCTCAAATCAGTCCTTCAAAAATGATTTCACACAAAGTTTTTCACTTGCTTTCATAATCCGAAAAAATGCACTAATTTTGTACTCGTTCAGCGAAGAAAAAGAAGTGCAAAACGGACTTTTCTACCATTTTATTTATAAAACATTGGTAGTCAACTGGTCTAATATGCTGCATCGGAAGCGGAATTTCGCTGACGTTCAAGGCCAAAGCACATTATGGAATCCGCTTTTTCCTCGACTATGATTTACTTCCGTCGCATAGTAAAAACAGCGGGGAATACATGAACATGCTCACACTGGGTTCGTCGTTCATGATTGCGCTATAAGAAAGTATTTTTGAAAATTTGAGCCTTACAACAAACACCATCCCCGTACAATGCACTATATTTGCACCAACAAAAGGCTGACGATATGGAACATTTGGAAGTTTTTGACTGCTCGAACATACTTATCGCATGTTACTTCAACGACGACCGGGGATGCGCCCACGAGAACAGGGAACACACGCTCATTTATCTATGTTCCGGCGAACTGGAAATAGAGGAACGGGGGAAGAAAACCGTCTTGCATCCGGGTGAATGTGCTTTCATGCGGCGTGACAACCGGATGTGGCTGCACAAGAAGGTGGAAAACGGAAAACCGTACCGCTCCATCGTGTTGAAATTCTCCCGGCCTTTCCTAAGGGATTTTTACCGGTTGCTCGACAACCGGCTCATACCGGGAGATGCCAAGCGCGACAAGACAAGCCTTCGCGTCCTCCCCTCCGACCGCCCGGACATCCGTTCACTGTTCGAATCGGTCATTCCTTATTTCGAAGCCGGAGAGAAACCCTCCGAAGACATGCTGAAACTGAAAATGACCGAGGGGGTATACGTATTGCTCCGCACCGACCGGAACCTTTATGCGTCCCTGTTCGACTTCGTGGAACCGTGGAAGATAGACATCCTCGATTACCTGAACGAAAACTACATGCTCGACCTCTCCATGAACGAAATCGCAAGCTACACGGGGCGCAGCCTGGCCACTTTCAAACGGGACTTTGCCAAGGTCAGCGACCTGACTCCACAAAAGTGGATTATCAAACGCCGTCTGGAAGCCGCCCGCGACTTGATACTATCCGGAAAGAAAAAAGTGACGGAAGCTTGTTTCGATGTGGGATTCAAAAACCTGTCGCACTTCTCTAAAATATATAAGGAAACATACGGCGTAGCCCCATCGTGGAGATGAACGTAAAATGTCGAATCCAAAAAACATATCATCATGAGAACCCAAAAAACTTTATTCATCCTATCACTGACTTTAATTTTTCCCATCATGGCAAAATCACAAGTAAAAATCCAACAGACCGCCGGACGCGACGCGCTCGGAGAGTTCGCACCCGAGTTCGCACACCTGAACGACGACATACTCTTCGGGGAAGTATGGAGCCGCAACGACTTGCTTTCGCTCCGCGACCGTTCCATCGTCACGGTGGTGTCCCTCATGTCTCAGGGGCTGACCGATTCCTCTTTCAAGTACCATCTCGAATCGGCCAAAAAGAACGGGGTGACCCGGACAGAGATGGCCGAAATCCTCACCCATGCCGCATTCTACGCCGGATGGCCCAAGGCATGGGCTGCATTCCGCATGGCAAAAGAGGTATGGGACGGAGATGCCGAAAGCGTGGCCGCAGGTTCGGTCGAAGCCTATGCACAAACCATCTTCTTCCCGGTGGGACAACCCAACGACGCATACGCCCGGTATTTCACGGGCCAAAGTTACCTGGCCCCTATCGTGAAGGAAGGTGTTCCCGTGGCCAATGTGACCTTCGAACCGGGCTGCCGCAACAACTGGCACATACATAAGGCCTCCAAAGGCGGAGGACAACCCCTCATCTGTGTGGGAGGACACGGTTATTATCAGGAATGGGGCAAGAACCCGGTGGAACTCCTGCCCGGCGATGCCGTCCACATCCCTGCCGGCGTAAAACATTGGCACGGAGCTGCGCCCGACAGTTGGTTCTCCCATCTTGCCATCGAAGTTCCCGGCGAGGATAGCAGCAACGAATGGTTGGAACCCGTGGACGAAAAAGAATATGCCAAACTGAAATAGATCTTACAAAAAGGCATCTTGGTTGGGCATACGATTTTGCTCCGGTTGGCACAAAAAAAGTTGTTTTGTGCCCGCCGGAGCATTATTTTCAGGACAAATTCTCACCGACATGCGAACATCGATGAAACAGAATGCAGAGAAAATTTTACTACCGTTTGTCCATACCCGGAGAATAAGCCTTGGAAAAAGCATACAACCCCATGAACGTGAACAATCCGTTCAACATCAGCAACTCATATCCGAAACGATAGCCGTAGACCGAAGCGGTCCAGATATCTAACAAGTAGCAACACACGGGTGCCGTGACACAAATCCACGGGACAGCCGCAGGCCACGGTTTGCGCCGGGTAAACATGCCGAAAGCAAACAAGCCCAACAACGGCCCGTAAGTGTAAGAAGCCACCACATAAATGGCATCGATGACGCTGGAATCGTTTACGGCTTCAAAACACAGGATAAAGCCGACAAATAGCAAAGCTATCACTCCGTGTACCCTCTTTCTTACCGCCTCCGGACGGGCAAACCTCCGCTCCACGTCCAGAATGTCCACACAAAAACTGGTGGTCAAGGCCGTCAGTGCGGAATCCGCACTGCTGAACGCCGCCGCAATAATACCGATAGTAAACAACACCAACACTTCATTCCCTAAATAGCCTTCTGCACAAAACAAGGGCAGAATGTCGTCTCCCTTCACGGGCAAGGCTATGCCCTCGCGCGATGCCAAAGCCAACAGCAAGATGCCCATCCCCAGAAACAGCATATTCAAAGGAATGAACGAAAAACCGTACGAACACATGTCTTTCTGCGCATCACGCAGGTTCTTGCACGTGAGGTTCTTTTGCATCATGTCCTGATCCAGTCCCGTCATGACAATCACAATGAAAACACCGCTGAAGAACTGTTTCGCGAAATGTTGCCGTGAAGTCCAATCGTCCCACTCTATCCAACGGCCGTAAGGGCTTTCCGTTACATGCCGTATCGCCTCAGTTACCGTAAAATCATTCAAGCAGCACAGTTGGTACAAAATCAATACCAATGCCGTTATCAGACATAAAGTCTGCAAAGCGTCGGTCCACACCAACGACTTTATGCCTCCCCTGAAAGTGTACAGCCAAATCAGGGAAACCGTTCCGGCCGCCGTAATCTCGAACGGAACGCCCATGCTTCCGAACACATAATTTTGCAAAATCAGGCACACTAAATACAACCGGGCGGCGGCTCCCAACATTTTAGACAACAAGAAAAAAGAAGCTCCGGTGCGATAGGCCGTCTTGCCGAACCGGACATCCAGATAAGTATAAATAGAGGTCAGGTTCAGCTTATAATACAAAGGCAACAATACGAAAGCCACTACGAGATACCCAAAAAAGAAACCTACACACATCTGCATGTAGGTCATATCCACGTCCCGTACCATTCCCGGTACCGACACGAAACTCACGCCCGACAAGGAAGCCCCTATCATGCCGAACGCCACGGCCCACCAAGGCGACCGTCTGTTGCCCCGGAAAAACGTATCGTTGTCCCCCGCCCCACCGGCCTTACGGGAGACGACAAACAGCAGAAGGAAATAAAGAGCCGTTGTCAGTATGATATAAAATGCACTCATACGGCTCTTCTGCTTACGGTACCACGTTCATCCGTCGTCCCCGGAGGACAAGCGCTATTCATCCGTATTATCCTCTTCCAAGGTAAAGCGGCTGCTCCCGTCGAAACAATGCGTACATACCTGACATTTAGGCAAGCCTATGGCTTCTATCAGGTCTTCCAGCGTGTTGAACTTCAAGGAGGAGAGGTTCAGGCGTTCGGCTATCGTATCCACCATACGTTGGTATTCCGGCGACCCCGTCTGCGCGTATTTCTCCAAGTTCTTGTTCTCATCCCCCTCGAACTCCTTGATCAGCCGACGCGTAATCAACTCCATATCGCTTTTCGACGAAGTGAAATTGATAAACGGGCAACCGTAAATCAACGGAGGGCAAGCGATACGCATGTGCACCTCTTTGGCTCCATAGTCGAATAAGATTTTCGTATTGTCGCGCAGTTGCGTCCCCCTCACGATGGAATCATCGCAGAAAAGCACGCGCTTGTCTTTCAGCATGTCGCGGTTGGCTATCAGTTTCATCTTGGCCACCAAGGAACGCATCTCCTGATTGCTCGGCGTGAAGCTCCGGGGCCATGTAGGAGTGTACTTGGAGATGGCACGCTGATAGGGCACTCCCTTTCCTGCCGCATACCCCAAAGCCATACCGATACCGGAATCCGGTATACCACAGGCACAATCCACTTCCGCCCGGTCTCGCTCTCCCATCTTCTTGCCGCAGGCAAAACGGAACTCTTCCACGTTCTTACCCTCATAGCAGGACGTGGGGAAACCGTAATACACCCAAAGGAAGGAACAGACTTGCATGCGCTTGTGCGGACGGCGCAAACACTCCATCCCCTCGGCCTGCAACCGGACAATCTCGCCGGGACCAAGATAATACACGGTCTCGTAATCCAGATTGGGAAATGCCGTAGACTCCCCGGTTACGGCATACGCTCCTTCTTTCTTACCGACTACGACCGGCGTGCGCCCCCAACTGTCTCTTGCAGCTATAATGCCATCTTCCGTCAGCAACAACAAGGAACAAGACCCTTTGATTTCCTTATACATGTGTTCGATGCCTTCCACGAAAGTCTGTCCTTGGTTAATAAGCAAAGCTATCAGTTCCGTAGGATTAATCTTACCCGAACTGAACTCCGAGAAATGCATGCCCTGCTCCAGAAGCTTTGCGGCCAGGTCTTCCGCATTATTGATTTTCGCTACCGTCACGATCGCAAAACGCCCCAAATGCGAATTCATCAACAAAGGCTGTGCATCCGTATCACTGATGATACCGACACCGGCATTCCCTTTAAACTGCCCTAACTCGTCCTCAAACTTCGTCCGGAAATAAGTACTCTCCAAATTATGTATCGAGCGGATGAAACCATGCTCTTTACTATAAGTGGCCAATCCGCCACGCCGCGTACCTAAATGAGAATTATAATCTGTGCCGTAAAACAAATCGGCCACGCACTGCGTCTTTGAGATGACGCCGAAAAAACCGCCCATAAATATCGTGTATGTGAATTTGGGCACAAAATTAAGAAAAAACAGCGATACACAATATCCATTTTTATTATTATCTTTGCCAGTATCACTTTGAAAACCGATAAACGTGAGTTTCATACGATATATATTGTGGGGATGCATGCTGTCCTTTCCTCTGGTGATGCAAGCGCGCTTGGAAGCCGCCGACTCCATCATCAGCCGGATGCACCATGCCGCTTCACAATATATGGACTTCATCCACGAATACCGCGCAGAGCTATACATCAAAGCCCAACTGGATATCATCAAGAAAAACCGGGGATTCCGTTTCATTCCGGGATTGTTCAGAACTCCGAAAGACGCCAACCGTTTTATCGTAGAGACATACAGCGACCTGCACTACACCGCTCCCAACATATACGACCAGAAAATCAAGGCTTATACCGGCACGTTGGGCGAGGCTCGTGAAATACCGGGCATTACGGATTATTTCAACGTCAACATCTATGCCCCTTACCTGATGGGGCAACGTCTGCTCTCCCCTTTGGCTCCCAACAGCAATAAATACTACCGCTACGCCATCGACTCCGTGTCGTGCGACCGGCAACAACGCATCGAATACCACATTCGTTTTATCCCCCGTAACAAAAGCTTCCAGTTGTTGGACGGAAGAATGACGATTACGGAAGGAGTATGGAGCGTACGCGAGATTTCATTCAAAGGACAAGCCGATTTGTTGCTTTTCGATTGCCGCATCACCATGGGAGACATCGGTACCGACACGGAATATCTGCCGGTGAAAAACGACATCAACGCATCGTTTGCCTTTGCTTTCAATATCATGGAAGGATATTACGAATCCAGCCTGACTTATAAGGAAATACATCACCGTCGCAACACACCGGAAGACAGCATTTCCAAACCGAACTACAACCTCACCGCATCTTTTTCCCTACAATGTGACCGTCAGGCCTATACAAAGGACTTTGCCCGTTTCGACTCTCTGCGGCCCACTCCTTTGGACAACTCCGAACTGTATATATATAAAAGGTACAAGGCACGGATGGATTCCATGAAATACATACAGAAAGAAACGACCCAGCCTTTCAAGAAAAACATCTGGGGCTCGGTGGGCGACTTCTTCCTGACCGATAGTGACTGGAAACTAAGCAACAATGCCACGTTGCAGAACTCTCCCTTCATCAATCCGCTGATGTTCAGTTACAGCAAAACGACCGGCATCGCCTACCGGCAAGATTTGAAGTTCAACACCACATTCCGAAACAGCCAATCCCTTCACGTCGGGACACGCTTAGGATATAACTTCACTCACAACGAATTTTATTGGAATGTAGGTGCCGAATATCAATATTGGCCGGAACACATGGGAACGGTAAAAATCAACGTCGGAAACGGCAACCGCATCGGGAACAGCCGCATTATCGATGAACTCAAAAAGATTCCGTCGGACAGCATCATCGACTTCGACAAACTGAACCTGGACCTTTTCAAAGACTTGAATTTTGAAATCAGCAACCACCTCGAAATCACCAACGGCCTGTCCGTAGAACTGGGATTCATGTTCCATCGCCGTACACCGGCCGAGCATCCTGAAGAAAGTTTCCGACAGGTGGAACTTCCAGAAAACGTGGCAGAAGGCTTACAGGCCAACATACGGCCGCAGTATAACAGTTTCGCACCGCGCATTCGGGTGGAATGGACTCCCGGCCAATACTATTACATGAACGGCCGACAGAAAATCAACCTGAAGTCCCGTTTCCCGACTTTCATCGTGGACTACGAGCGTGGACTCAGAAACATATTCAAAAGTACAGGCGTTTATGAACGCATTGAATTCGACATGCAACACCACATCCGTACGGGCCTCCTCTCCAACCTGTATTACCGTATCGGAATGGGACTGTTCACCAATCAGGAAGAAACTTATTTCGTAGATTTCGTCAACTTCCGCAAAAGTAACCTCCCCGAAGGATGGAACGACGAAATCGGAGGAGTATTCCAAGCTTTAAACGGCCGATGGTATAACGCATCTCCCTACTACGTCAGAGGACACATCTCTTACGAAGCCCCGTTTCTTGTGCTACGCCATCTTATCAAATACACCAACCATGTACAGAACGAACGTTTATATCTCAACATGCTCACCATGGACCATTTAGGGCCTTATTTCGAATTGGGTTACGGTATCGGAACCTTCGTGTTCGACATGGGACTGTTCCTCTCTCTGGAAAACTTCAAACAAATAGGCTTCGGATATAAAATTACCTTCGAACTGTTCAGTAAATAATAACCGGAAGTCCCTACTTCTTTATCATTTTCCCGAACGGAGTGATATACATGCCTTCAGGCCATTCCTCCGGAATATATCCACCGGGACAAATCTCTCCCCTCTTTATGCCATCCGTTCCATAAACCGGCAAAAGGCAGCCGCCCATCCGAGTCCCTATCCCCTCCGCCCCGGCAGGCAACTCATTTTCAATCAAACGCACAGAGTGAAAAGCGGTTCCGGTATACACCAAATACCCTCTACCGGGTGCCACCCAGCTTCCAGCAGCCGCCCGCACAAAACGTGTACCGCTGTCATCCAACAGAAATACGGTCTTCCCGTCATCTTTAATATCATACCGACCGAACACGGCATAAAAACCGTCCGTTGTTTCCACGTCACTCTCCTGAGGTTGCACGACCGTGTCCTCTCCATAAAAGCAGACTACGGATTCACGAGGTTCCGAAGGTCTCCAAAGATACGGCATTCCGGCTTGCCAAGCCTCATCGGCTTCCATTTCCCGGAATACGGCTCCGTCACCGGTTATCTCTTCAAAACAAAGGCGTTCCGACGCTATGGTTTCTCCATCCGCATCTTCCCAGGCCACTTTCTTCACGGCATACGGCAAACCTACAGTCAGCCACCCTCCATCGTTCTCCGCCTTCCTGTACCACACGATTCCCGTTTCTTCCGGTACCGTGAAGGAATATTTAGGTCCTAAGGTACAACTGCCGCACCCCACCATCCGAGTCACAGCATTTCCTTGTATGTCCTCGTCTTTCCGGTCGATTTCAACCACGTTGGGCCATCCTTCCGGCAAACGTCCGGCCTCTCCCTTACGCACGTAGGTCCAGACATATCCTTTGGGCATCTTCCCGTCGCCCACCATACTTTTCCCTTGTGGTAGGGCTATTTCGGTAAAATCAATCCGTCGGGCTTGAGCATAATCCAATGCAAACAAAGAATCAGCCAGCCAGTCTCCTTTGAAAGTCCAGTCGCCGTCTTCCCTTCTTTCCAATGTTGGTGATTGCACCTCCTTATAGATAAATAAGGAATCACCATAATCCACTCGCCAATACAATTTAAAATTCGGCCCATATCCATCCAATGCCAAATGGAACTGCGCAGCCTTTGTTGAAGTATTGATTGCCTGCTTCGTCAATAAAGCCGTTTTACCTCCGGATACGAAATAATCACCCACTTCGAAAGTCTTATACCATTTCTTCGTAGATGTCGAAGCGTCCTTTAATTCTTTATCCGTCAATGTGTACAAACCAGCCGATGAAGAGCCGCTTACACTTCCTGTCGAGTACGCCAACCATGCATCCAAAGCTATATCACGAAACGCATAAATCTTCCCATCTACCGATAATTCAAAAACGGCAGTCTTCCCGTCTGCTATGCAGATTCTACCGTTTTTGTCTAAGGGAAGCTTGCGTGCAGCGCGGTTTTTCTTCCCCGTACCGGTTTTATCCTGCGATGCCATCACGTACAACGAGTCTGGATGTGCCGCACAATATCCGGCCAAGACATAATGCGCACCGTCCTCCAGTTCACGAACATTCTTTATACGCCTGAAGGTTTGTGCTGAAACGACTTCTCCTCCTAAACCCAACAGGAGAATACAACTATATAAAAAACATCTGACTTCCATGGTGTTATCATTTATGTCCAATCGACCGACCACCTTCTATATGTCCCGGCTGTGAGTCTATAATTATAGTATCTTTTTGAATCGGTCCCGGTTCCGGATCTGGGTCGGGAGTAGGTTTCTCCGGTTCTTCCGGTTCTTCCGGTTCTTCCGGTTCTTCGGGCTCTTCTGGCTCCTCCGGTTCTTCGGGTTCCGGATCCGGCTCTTCCACGTCCCCGCTATTCGTCAGCCACTCATGATAAGCTACGTTTTTCAGTCCGACCACTTTGAAATAAGTCTTCACCAATCCCAACAAACCTATCCGACGCCCCAAGGCCTCCGGATTATCCACAAGATTGGCTTCTTCCCGCACATCCGTACCCTTTTTAAGCTCTACCGGCATGCAACGCGAAGCATCCCTTTCATCTTTCGAATCCGCAATCAGAATGTTCGAGTTTACGTCGGCAGCCCGTATCTCGTCAATCGTAAACAGGGCATTCTTCAGCGTACGGTCACACGCCCCTACGATATACCCCACGACCATTTCCTCATAATCCGTATCCAAGTCTACCCCTTCATACTCCGACAATATCCCGGCTACCGTCCAGGCACCCTCATACTCAGGTGGCAGGGGAACCTCGTCTTCCGGTTCGTCTGCCCCTCCCGGTTCATGGCCTTCATTCCCCGGCTTATCGTCCGTTTGCCCGGGTTGTTCCGCCGTCCGATTATTCCGAATCGGGGAGAATGGCTGCTGGTTGACTGTTCTTCGGACACAGTATATAATTATGTGCCCGA
>ENA-UERT01001702-UERT01001702.1-human-gut-metagenome-genome-assembly--contig:-NODE-1702-length-12734-cov-9.881963_pt1 | contig 12734 bp, 9 predicted proteins | sample MGYA00242996_ERZ507997 | MGnify/ENA primary metagenome ERZ507997 (study PRJEB26167, sample SAMN06115458) | human gut metagenome | host: Homo sapiens | place: China:Neimenggu | collected 2014-11-07... | reverse complement strand
CCTTTGAAAGCAGAGCCGTAGGCAAGGCTTTTAAAGGTCTTGAGAGCACAACACTTTTAATGTTGGGGTCTTGGGTTCGAGCCCCAAACGAATCACTGAAAGAAAGACAGTTTTCATTTTTCAGAAAACTGTCTTTTTGTTTATAGATACTACATTTAGCCTTTTTATGTAGACGCCAATTATAAATCTATTAAAATCGGATTCACCTGCTATTTCTTGCGGGCTGCCACTGCCAAGATGACACCTAAAGCCACTCCCAACAAAGCCGCGAAAAGCACACGCACCTCTCCCGGCAAGAGGAAAGTTACCGTATGTGCAGGAAACCAGAACAAGGGTATCGTCTTCTTGAACACGAACTCCCATTGTACACGCCAATTCAATCCCTGCATAATCTCGCCCATAGGTATGGGACTGAACAGGCCACGCAGGGTACCACCGGTCATCAGGATATGCGTGTCGGTGATTTTGTGGAACGTCATGAACACGGGAGCAAAAATACTGTTCATGGTAACGGAGATGGCAAAAGCCAGTAACACTTTGCCCCAACTCAGTGCACCTTCCATAATGGCAGCGGGATTATCTACACCCAAATAGGCGGCAAAAGCAGGCACTCCGGTAGAAAACACCACGAAAGCCATATTGATACCCATTCCTAAAAAGCCCCATACCACAGCACGGGGCAAGACGCCGAACCCCTTACGGAAGTAATGCCCCGAACTGATACGTAGACCCAACAGCTCACCCATAGTGGACAGTATGGAGAATTTGACAAAGCTCATCACCATACCATGCGCAGCATTAAACGACTGATACCCTTCATAAAGCGTGCGGGACAAGAAAAAAGGTACAAAGAATGCGGCGGCCACCAAAGCAAAATATAAATCAGCGCGTTTCATGATATTCTAATTTTGTATTAATAAATTCTCCGGAATCGTATCTTTCTACGATTCCGGCATTCCTCTTAAAACTATTTCAACTCCACCAACTCATATTGCTGACTGCCCAACCCGATTTGCTCGGCATAGTCCAACGTATGCATGCCGTGCCGGGAGTCGATGCGTTCAATCAGGTGTATCTTTCCATGGTCTTCCGAAGCACGTACCTGGTCCACACAAGCCCGGTCGAGCGCCACGGGGTCGAGCGAAGCCAGGATTCCGATGTCCCCCATCTTCGGATCTTCGGGCGTGGCCACGCAATCGCAATCCACCGAAAGTTTATTGGCTACGCTGATATACAGGATACGGTCGCCGCAATGATCGGCCACAGCTTTGGCCGCTTCGGCCATCGACTCTAAGAAATCGTCCTGCGGAGGCAATTTGCCCCACACTTCTTTCACGCTCTTCGTTTTTCCGGCGGAATGAATGTAAGCCTTCCCCGAAGAAGAAGCGATACCGATGGAGATATTCTTGATAGCCCCACCGAAACCGCCCATCGGGTGACCTTTGAAATGGGACAACACTACGGTAAAGTCATATTCCGGATACGCCTTTCCCACAAAATCTTCTTTCAAATGCTTTCCCCCTTTCACGGGCAACGAAACTTCTCCGTCCGCATCCATGATGACTACCGGGGCTATGGCCGTAAAGCCGTGGTCTTTGGCCGCTTTCAGATGCTTTTCCGTATCGGAACGTCCGCCGCCGTAGGCCGTATTACACTCCACGATAGTGCCGTCCACCTCCTGCACCAACCCTTTTATCAATGCCGGATCGAGGTAATTGTTATTTCCGGGTTCGCCGGTGGAAAGCTTCACCGCCACTTTTCCGGTAGCCTTCCGCCCGAGCGCTTCATACACTTTCATCAGGCTCTCCGGACTGATTTCTTTTATCATATACACTTTGGCCGGTACTTTTTCCGACCGTGTCTCACAAGCAGTTCCCTGTCCCTTCACACCGGAAGCCCACAGGGAAAGACCTGCCCACGCGCAAACCGCGAATAAAAACAAACGTTTCATGACCCTATATTTTAAAAAACTCATTTTACACTCCATTCCACCACTTCTCCAATCATCGGACACAAGACTTCCAGCGAGCTGTCCTCAGCCAGCTTACGGACGTTCTCCAACGGTTCGTCCCAACGGTGGCGTGCCAACGCGTATTTGGAATGGTGCACCGTGAGCACCCGTCGGGCACCCAAAGCTTCAGCTTCCGCATGCTGGTATTTGGGCAACGTGTGGATATAACGCCAGTCTACGTTGTACTGCCCGTTCTCCAACACGGCCAGATCTATCCCTGGAAAACGTTTCCCGATGTCAGCATAGTGCGCTCCGTAGCCGCCGTCCCCACCGATGTACACCTTACGCCCCGCCGCTTCTACCAGAAAAGACGCCCACAGGGTACGGTTCGACCGCAAACCACGGCCGGAGAAATGACGGGCAGGCAAGCAATGTACCGTCACACCGCCGCCCAACGTAGCCGTCTCGTTCCAATCCAACTCCACCAACCGTTCCGGTTCGTAGCCCCAGTACTCGAAATGTTCGCCCACACCCAAAGGACACACCACCTTACGGACACGCCCCTTCAGGCGCGTCACCGTCCCGTAATCCAAATGGTCCCAATGGTCATGCGTAATCACCAGGCAATCTATATCCGGCATATCTTCCGGACGATAGATATCCGTCCCCGGAAAAGGCTTATTCAGGAAAGATACCGGAGCGGCACCGCAAAACACGGGGTCTACCAAAATACGCTTGCCGCCCAGTTGAAACAAATAGGAAGAATGCCCGAACCATACCAAAAGCTCCCTATCCGGGTCGAGTGCACGCAAATCCGTCTTCACCGACGGAACCGGATGTTCCGGACGCAATCCTTCCGGCGACTTTTTGAAAACGAAATCCAGCATGGCCCCCCATTTCCCCTTTTCCGAAGTCATCAGGACGGTAGGTTCCATGTTACGGAACTCCCCGTCCCTGAAATTCGGCGACCGCTTGATACGTTCCAACCGTTCGCCACGCGGCAAACGCCCGAACGACGGCGTCTGAAGGAAAAGGACCACAGCCACAATCGCCACGGCAATGACACACAATATGACGAGCAATATCTTTATCATTTTCTTCCGATACATGTCTTTTTTTAACTTTATCTCCTAATGTCCTGACAAAGATAAGCGTTCGCCCGGAAATATCCTATACCTTTTTTACTTGATTTACAACCGGAATTACTTCCCGGCCTTCCGAATGCGGATTCCGGTCCTCATCCTTTCATCATCCTGACATACAGCCACCCCGGTATATGACGATACACCCAAGCAGCCAGTCTCCAGCGTCGGGTGACATATACGACCTTACGCCGCCGGTCGATACCTCGTGCGATTTGGCGACAAGCCTTGTCCACCGGAGCGACCCAAAACAACCCCTCCCCCTTGGCCATGGCCGTATCTACAAAACCGGGACGGATGTCTGTCACCCCTATCGGCAGCCGCCGTGCGACCACACGCTGACGCAACCCTTCCAAATAATTCATCTGGAAAGATTTTGTGGCATTATAGGCCGGTGCCGCCCCACTGCCGCGCAGGCCGCCCACCGAGGTGACAGTTGCCAGATGCCCCTGTCCCCTGTTTTCAAAATACCGTATGGCCCAGTCCGCCACGCAAGTCCACCCCGTCACGTTCGTATCCAACGTGCAACGCTCTACGGCATAATCCAGCTCCGGATTCAAGTCTCCCGTCCCGGAAGAAAGCACCAGAATATCCACTCCTCCCAAGCGGGACGCCAAACGCTCCAATGCCACCGGAAGCGCCTCTGTGTCCGTCACATCACACACCTCTGCTTCAAACACATCCGGACGCGACGCACACAAGTCTTTCAAACGGCCCGACCGACGCCCCATCACTCCGATTTTCACCTCTCCGCGTTCCGCATACAAACGAGCCAATCCCTCACCGATACCGGACGTGGCTCCCACAATCAAAATTCTCTTCATTGTCGTTTACGTTTTATTTCCACTTTCGATTTTCGGGCAAAGTTAAAAGGGAGCCACCGGATTTTCCTTGAAGTATTTCAAGAAATTCCGGACTTCAACAATTTTTTCCGGATGGCACTCACCGTTTCGGGCGTCACGCCGATAAACGAAGCGATTTCTTTCAGCGGACGCTGTTCTTTCAGTTCGGGATAACGCCTCATCAAGTCCATATAACGCTCTTCGGGCGTACAACAATAACTGTCCATTAAACGGCGGTAAGTCATGACGAACAGTTGCTCGGCCACGACGCGCCCCAAACGCTGATGTTCAGAAGACATTTCCCAGTAACGCCTCAGCTTTTCGTAAGGCAAGACGTAAAGCGTGCTTCTCACGATAGCCTGCACGTCCGCCAACGCCGGACGGCTACAAAGGCACGAGGTGTATTCGGCCACGAAACTGTCGCGGAAGCTATACCCGACGATATGCTCCCCACCTTTCGTGTCCGTCCGCACGAAACGGAACATGCCGTCTTCCACATAGGCCACACGCCCCGACCGTTCGCCTTGCCGCACAAAATAATCCTGCTTTTCCAATATCCGCCGCTCCCCTTGTTCCAAAAAAAACCGTTTCATAGCCGAAAGGTCCAGCTCTTCCATATAATAGTCATTTATCGCATCCATGCCGCAAAATTAATATTTTCCGCGTATACCCGCACATTTACCCCACCCGACCTATCAATTTGTCAGATTGTCAACATCTCCCGCACAAGACTGCGCCATTCAGGCACAAAGGAAGGCACGGACGGAAATACGCGATTCTCGCACGGCAGGGAGGAAGCCGGTGTGTCAGCATTTGCTTTTTTAGGCTTACTTTATGACCACCGGGACATTCCGTCCTACGCACAAGTAAAAGGCTCGCGTCAACGAAACTGGGTATTTCCATGACATCATGCTTCCCCTTTTTTGTCCTCCGAAAGCCACCAATCAGTATCCAATAGGGTATCCTGCACACGTTTGTACGTTGCTTTCACCCCGTCTGTACACCGTCATGCGCAGTTTTCCGAAAAGTCTTGCGGAGAAAAAAAGTGTTTTTTCAGCCAAATGAAAAATGAATCGACTGAAATTGATTCTTAATTTTGCTTCAGGAAAGTGAAAAACGAGCCTAAAACCTTAAAAAACGTGTATAAGTCGGACTGAAATCCTTCCTGAAAGCACTTTTCCATGCGCTCCCGTTCTTCTAAAAATTGCCACTTTACTTTCCTTTCGTCACCCATTTCCCACATTTCCCTTTCATTTATCCAAAAAGCACAAATCCACACGACCGACGGAAAACTGCGGGACATGCCGCATGAGACCTGCCTCAACATGCAGGGTAGCCTACTGGAAAGCCCTTATTCTAAAAAGGATTTTTTAACGCGAGCGGATTGCATATATTTCCCCAATACCTTAACTTTGAACATTGACTTTAAAACCTTTTCGCCATGAAAAAGATGATATTGGGATGTTTTTTGTATGGGACGGCCATAGGATTATATGCACAAGCCCCACAAGGAGACTTCAAAGGCTCGATACAAATAGGGCAAACGACAATGCCTATCGTGTTCCACTTCGGACAACAGAACGGTCAACCGACAACCACCATGGACAGTCCTGCACAAGGCGTTTTCGGTTTCCCAGTACAATCGTCTGAATGTCTTTCCGACGGAGAATTAACCCTGAAAATCCCACAAATACAGTTCCGCTATGTGGGCAAAGTACGTAGCGACTCCCTGATAGAGGGGACGGTGACGCAAGCCGGGCAGTCCCTTCCGCTGAATTTGGTACGCACGGCCCGGAAAGCCGGTGTGTCGTCTGAACCGGAAAGGCCCGGCACTCCAAAACCGCCCTTCCCCTACCGGGAAGAAGAGGTAAGCGTCACGACAAAAGACGGCATAAAATTATCGGGTTCACTGACTTTGCCCGAAGGGGAAGGGCCATTCCCTGCCGTGCTCCTTATTTCCGGCAGCGGGCCGCAAGACCGGAATGAAGAGGCATGGAAGTACAAACCGTTTCTCATGATAGCCGACCGCCTGACCCGGCAAGGCATCGCCGTACTCCGCATGGACGACCGCGGAACCGGCAAGTCCGGAGGCCGCTATGCCGACGCCACCTTGCAACTCGCTGCCACGGATACGGAATGTGCCTTGGATTATCTTCTCCGACGGAAAGACATCCGACGCGGAAAGACCGGACTGGCCGGACACAGCATGGGCGGCACCATCGCTTTCCGTATGGCCGCGCAACGTCCGCAAGACGTGGCTTTCGTACTTTCATTGGCCGGAGCCGCCATTCCGGGAAAAGACCTGATGATGCACCAATGTGAAAAGATCATCCTTTCGCAACTCCCTGCCGCCGCAAGCGACAGCCTGCACACCCTGTACGAGGAACTGTACGGCACCATGGCGCTCCCCCTTCCGCTCGACTCCATACGCCACAGGAGCACTCCTCTCATGGTCTCCATTTGGCAGCATCTCGGCATAAACGAAGACACCTACCGGGAAAACCTCACGGACAGCATCCGCCGACGCAAGACCCGCCAACTCACCGGACAAGCCATAAGTCCGGAAATAGCCAGTATCATACAATATGACCCGAGCCATGACTTAAGCCGGGTGCAATGCCCCGTATGGGCCGTCAATGGAGCAAAAGACCTGCAAGTATTGCCCAAAGAGAACCTGAAAGCCATCGAAACGCTCGCAAAAGGAAGCCCGCAAGTCGTCACGCACATTTATCCCGGCCTGAACCACCTGTTCATGGAAGCCCCCACCGGGCATCCCTCGGAATACGGACTTCTAAAAGGGAATTTCAGCCAGGAAGTGCTGCAAGACATGGCGGAATGGATCAGGAAAACCGTAGGTGCACCCCAAACGGTCTTCTGACACATCCCACAACCGTAAAGGCAAAAGCCCTGTTCACTTCACGGTTTGCGTCCGCAAATACCTCTTGAACTGTTCCTCCGAACCATTGAATACGTCGATGTCCACATCACCTTGGATACCGCGGACCCGGCCGTCGGGCGAGAGCTGCCAGTAGAGCAAATGCACGTATGGCTTGTATTCCCCGTAACGGGCCACCCATACAGGATAGGCTTTCAACTCTTCCGGCGCGAACGGCATATAACGATTGACAAAATCCTGACTCACATATATAATAGGTGTGGTGCTGCTCCGGCGACCTACCTCTTTCAACCATACCAGCATTTCACGGAACAGCACGTCACGGCCTCCCATCGCCGCAATCCGCCTGTCGGACAGCTCCACGTCGAGCATCGGCGGAAGGTCGCCTTTCCGCAAGCGGGACTTCTTCAGGAAATAGTCTGCCTGGCTCATCGCCGGACGGGTGGAAAAGAAGTGATAGGCTCCGACCGGAAATCCATACCGGCGTGCGGCACGCACATCCTGCGTATAATAAGGATTGAACACCGTCAGCCCCTCCGTGGATTTAATGTACACGAAAGAGACCGGATAGTCCACCGCTCCCAACGCATTCCGGTCTGCCGTATGCCCCAAACGTGTAATGCGCAGGTTCCTCCAGTCTATACCGTACACCCGCCGCTTGTGCACATGCTGGTATTTGGAAATGTCGATGCCGTATATCCGTTCCGAATGGTACAGCATTTGTTCGCCCCGGAACCGTCCCTTCGCCCACACTCCGCACTTGACCACCTCGTGAGGAGCTACTGAAAAGCCGAAGCCGTCACGCCGCCCGTCCTTCCATTTCCCGACATAGTACCCTCCGTCGTTCGCCGTGAACTCTCCCTCGCCATGCTCTTCCATCCGTCGGTTGAAGAGACCTTCATACGTCCCCTCTTTTGCTCGAAGACGTCCGCGCCGCAAAGAATCCCCGCGCCAATATCCGCTGTACGTGCGCCCCAAGGAGTCGGTATACTCCCCGTATCCTTTCCGGATGCCCGCATGCCAACTGCCACGGTACACCCCGCCGTCGGGATAACGCATCACCCCCTCACCTTCCGGAAAGCCACCGGCCAACTGTCCGTAGAACAGCGTATCCCGACACGTATAAGTACCGTAGACCGGGCATGTTTCCGACACGTCTTTTTCTCCGGTAAAGTCAAAACGGAACCCTGTGCGCCAACCGGAAACCCAGGCTTTCAAATCTTCCCATACACACTCCGGCCAAGACGCATGGGACAAACTCAAGGCATACAACCCGGCAGCCGGATAAAAACGGCCACCGACCCACATACCGTTCAGATTCCTCCAAGGCCCGAACACAGGAGCACCCTCAGCCCCCTGAATTAAAGGAATTTCCGGACAACCGTCTCCCATCCGGATGCTCACCGGCGAAGCTTCAGCTTTTTGCCTACGGGACGTCACACCCGGCCATCCCCAATGTCCCCACCATGTATAATACGGCGAAAGGATATGGAACCAACCATAGGGAAACGGATTCAACCGGAAACGACGGCAACCGTCGGGCAACTTACCGCCTGCCGCCTGCCACACGGACGGACCTCCCGACCTTTGCGACAACCGTCGGCAAGCCACCGACACCTCGTCCGCACCACGGCCTGCCCTCGCATGAATACGCAACGTCCGCTCCTCACGCAAATACGCATCTTCTCCCCCTGCGGCCAGCAACCTGTCCAAAGCTTGCTTGCAACGTGCCAGTTCTCCACACTGCGCCTTCACCCATTCGTTATGAGCCATGACTTCATGAAATCCTTCGTCCACCACCGAATGCGTCCGGCCATAATACTCCATTTCCTCCAACATCCTCCGAAAACCGGCCAAACGCACAGACACCAGTCGCGACTCTTTCTGCAAGGCAGGAAGCAAGGTCTCACGATTCAGCCGTTCCGGTCTCGTCACGGAATCGGCAGCCGTCAGCAAACGGCCGGAATAGGAAATGAAAAAGGCATTGGCCCGAAATTCACGCTGTGCCGTTTCGCGCTCTGTAGAAAGCCCTCCCAAGGTGGAATCGGTACGTAAGACATTAAAATACAAGGTGTCGCCTCCCGGTACTCCCAATTCATACCAAGACACCGTGACAGTCTCTGCCACGCCCTCACGGCATGCCCTCTCCGAAGTCGGCCAAAAAAGCAGGCATCCACACAAAATGATTCCTACCGTCGCCGCCCACACTGTTTTGCATAATTTGCTCACGCTCGGCAGAGACGAGCAAGCTTGCCTCTGCCCTCGCTTAATCGCAAATTTCTTTTTATTCCACTTCATACATTTCCCGCACGAAAAAGCCTCATTGCTTTTCTGTCTAATTAAAAACAAAAATACAAAAAGCATTTAAAAGATGTTGCGGTTTTAAAAGAATATAAGTATTTTCGCAGCGATAAATCATTTATTAATTTAACTAACGCTCTATTGTATCATGAAAATCAACTCTCTGCTTGCAGGTGTAGCGCTCATGGCAACTTCGTACACGGTTTGCGCACAAGACAATACCGTGACCGTACAGACTAAGAAAATCGGAGCCGACATCCAGCCGACCATGTACGGTGTGTTCTTCGAAGACATCAACTTCGGAGCCGACGGCGGTTTGTATGCCGAACTCGTCAAAAACCGTTCTTTTGAATTTGCCCCCGACCATTACATGGGTTGGAAGATGTTTGGCAACGTCACGTTGCAGAACGACGGCCCTTTCGATAAGAATCCGCATTACGTCCGTTTAGGTTACGCTGGACATGGCGATATGTGGACGGGCATACAGAACGAAGGCTTCTTCGGCATCGGTCTGAAGAAAGATGCGGAATACCGTTTCTCCGTATGGGCACGCGTGCCGGACGGCAAGCCGGTGACGCTGATGGTCCAGTTCATCGACCAGAACACGATGGATGACGCACAGCAGTTTGTCAGTCAGGACTTGGTTATCGACTCGAAAGAATGGAAAAAATACACGATGGTCATGAAATCCAACCGTACCATCGCCAAGGCCAACCTGCGCATCTTCCTTTCCAATCCGCAACATCGGTCGGGTACGGGTACCGTAGACTTGGAACATGTATCTCTCTTCCCGGTCGACACTTGGATGGGACATGAGAACGGCATGCGCAAGGATCTGGCACAAGCTTTATACGACATGCGTCCGGGCGTGTTCCGTTTCCCCGGCGGCTGTATCGTAGAAGGTTCCAATCTGGAAACGCGCTACCAGTGGAAGCATACCGTAGGGCCGGTGGAAAATCGACCGCTCAACAAGAACCGTTGGGAGTCGACCTTTACCAACCGTTACTATCCGGACTATTTCCAAAGCTATGGTCTGGGATTCTATGAATACTTCCTGCTGAGCGAGGAAATCGGCGCGGCTCCGCTTCCCGTATTGAATGTAGGTATGGCTTGCCAGTACCAGAATTGGGACAATGAGAAAGCCCACGCGGCCTGCAATGCCGAGGATTTGAAGCCTTACATCGACGATGCCCTCGACCTGATCGAGTTCGCCAACGGTTCGACTGATACGAAATGGGGAAAGTTACGCGCCGATATGGGCCATCCGGAACCGTTCAACATGAAATACTTAGGCATCGGAAACGAGCAGTGGGACAAGTTCTATTTCGACCGCCTGAAATTCTTTGTGGAGGCTGTCCGTAAAGCCCATCCGGAAATCCTTATCATCGGTTCGTCCGGTCCCGACTCGGAAGGTAAAATGTTCGACCTCGGTTGGGAAGACATGAAGAAACAGAAAGTAGACCTTGTGGACGAACATTTCTACCGTCCGGTAGACTGGTTCAAAAACAGCATGAACCGCTATGACGACTACGACCGTAACGGCCCGAAAGTGTTCGCCGGCGAATATGCCTGCCACGACCACGGCAACCGCATGAAATGGAATCACGCAGGCGCTTCTATCTACGAAGCCGCTTTCATGACCACATTGGAACGCAACGCCGACATCGTGCACATGGCTACATACGCTCCGCTTTTCGCCCACGTGGAAGGCTGGCAATGGCGTCCCGACCTGATTTGGTTCGACAACCTCCGCAGCGTGAAGTCCGTAAGCTACTACGTACAGCAGATGTATGCCAAGAACATGGGTACGAATGTCGTACCGGCCACGCTCGCCACTCCCACTCCCAAAGGTGAGGACGGCCTGTTCACCAGTGCCGTGTTCGACAAGAACACCGGTGAATATATCGTGAAGGTCATCAACACGACGGACAAGGCGCAAACCGTGGACATCAAGTTCGACGGCTTGAAGAAGATAGAAGGCAACGCCACAACCGTTACCTTGGATTGCAGTGACTACACCTTAGACAACACATTGGATCATCCGAACGCCATCATTCCGCAGGACGGATGGGCAGCAGTAGAAGGCAACGTCATCAAAACTACCGTTCAAGGCAAGAACTTCGTGATTTTCAAGGTGAAGAAATAAAACCTCGGGCACGAATCTCTATAAACGTATTTTGCGGGTACTCCCTTTACCATGAAGGAAGTACCCGCAAACTTTTTGTCAAAGAACAAGGACGGTATGGGAAATCATATAATCCTTTTATATTAGCACGAATTAACATAAGGTATTTGCATTATTTCTGTTAAAACCTTAAATTTCGACATTTTTCATTGTATAACCTTTTAATTATTTATGATCATGAAAAGACTCGTTACGTTAATCAGTGTTGTTTTTACATTTTCCGGATTGCAGGCACAAATCAAGATGTCTTCCAATGGGAATGTGGGTATCCAATCTTCTGTTGTACCAGAGGCCGCTTTGGTTGTAGGAGGGAATGCAAGTCATAAAGGTACGGGATATAAGACTTATATCCAATCCGATGGGTATGTGTTGAATGTAAGGCGCGAAGGCAACTGGAAGAGTGCTTCGCCCTGGCTTGTGGCCAGCGAAGGCTATAACGAAGTGGACGGCGGTAATTTCTATATCGGGACAAAAGGAATCTCCATACATGGCACCCCTTTGGGAAAAGGAAGATCGTGGGGCGTAAAAGGCGAAGCGGGGAATTCCTCCGACGGTTACAATTATGCCGTACACGGTAATTTGAGAGGCAACCAAAGAGGGGCGGCCATAGTCGGGACATTAGACAATGTAGATATAAACGTACCCGGCCGCTATGTCGGTTATTTTATGGGCGACATCCGTACCACGGGAAATATTTACGGTACAGTACTGACACCCTCGGCTTCCCGTTCCGCCTTGATGGGGCGTTCGGCAGTGATGCCCCTGTCGGCGGAAAGCGATGCAATGAACAGCATGTCTGTGGTTGAAAAACTTTCTCAGTTGACCGCTGTGCAGTATAACCTGTCCGAACCACAGGCGGCACAGGCTTTTGCGACGTCGGGCGATACGGTGGCTGCCGCTCCCCGTTCCGTGACAGACGTGCAGGCATTGGAGAAAACACATTACGGACTGGATGCCGAGGTGCTGAAAGAAGTCTATCCGGACTTGGTCTATGAAAGTCAGGAAGGAGACCTTTGCATCAACTACACGGAGATGATTCCGCTTTTGGTGCAGTCCGTCAGTGAACTCCGCGCCCAGGTGGTATCATTGCAGGGGGCACAGACCTATAATGTGCGTGCCCGGAACGGAAGCGAAACGGGTGTCGGCAGTAGCGCATTGGATGTCCCGGTATTGGAGCAAAACGACCCGAACCCCTTCACGCAAACGACAGTGGTGCGCTATACGTTGCCGGAAAGTGTGAAATCAGCATTCTTATATATCTATGATTTGAACGGCACGCAGATAGACCAAAAGACGTTACAGGACAGGGGCAAATCTTCCGTGACGCTCGAAGCCGGAAGCCTCGCCCCCGGAATGTATCTTTATGCTTTGGTGGCCGATGGCAAGGTGATCGACACCAAACGTATGATCATTACCC
>ENA-UERT01001696-UERT01001696.1-human-gut-metagenome-genome-assembly--contig:-NODE-1696-length-12811-cov-7.030234_pt1 | contig 12811 bp, 13 predicted proteins | sample MGYA00242996_ERZ507997 | MGnify/ENA primary metagenome ERZ507997 (study PRJEB26167, sample SAMN06115458) | human gut metagenome | host: Homo sapiens | place: China:Neimenggu | collected 2014-11-07... | reverse complement strand
ATTATTTTGAAGAACGATTGACAAATGCTTCAGCGGAGTCGTTCAATGCTAAAATCAAAGCTTTTCGAAGCCAGTTAGGCTCTCACTGCCATGTATCATTGGCTGTTCGTGCCCCTGACACTGGGGCTCGGCGTTATACAGGCCATCATGGAGACCATCTATTACAAAACAGGTAACGAGTTCTGGAAAAAGACAGCGCAGTTCTGGATGAAACTGTTTGGTATTAACTTCGCTATCGGTGTTGCCACCGGGCTGATCCTCGAATTCGAATTCGGAACGAACTGGTCTAACTACAGTTGGTTTGTAGGAGACATCTTCGGAGCTCCCCTTGCTATCGAAGGAATTCTGGCGTTCTTTATGGAAGCGACTTTTATAGCCGTGATGTTTTTCGGTTGGGACAAGGTGAGCAAACGCTTCCACTTGGCTTCCACCTGGCTGACGATCATAGGAGCAACTCTTTCCGCCCTTTGGATCCTGATCGCCAATGCGTGGATGCAATATCCGGTAGGTATGCATTTTAATCCGGACACTGTGCGCAACGAGATGTTCGATTTCTGGGCGGTGGCCTTATCTCCTGTCGCCATCAACAAATTCTTCCATACCGTACTTTCCGGATGGATCGTGGGAGCCGTCTTCGTGATGGGTGTCAGCAGTTGGTATCTGTTGAAAAAGCGGGAGACGGAGTTCTCGCTCGAAAGCATCAAGGTCGGTGCGGTTTTCGGACTGGTCGCTTCCATACTTATTGTATGGACGGGTGATGGTTCGGCTTACCAGGTCGCCCAGAAACAGCCGATGAAGTTGGCTGCGATGGAGGGCTTGTACGAAGGGGGCAACGGAACAGGTCTGGTTGCCATCGGCCTGCTGAATCCCGACAAGACGAGTTATAAAGATAATGTAAATCCTTTCATCTTCGATATCAAGATTCCGAAACTGCTCTCCTTCCTTGCCGAACGCGATGTAGATGCATACGTTCCCGGCATCGTCAACCTGATAGAAGGCGGTTATACGACCAATAAAGGAACGGTTGCCCTTTCTGCTGCCGAGAAGATCGAGAAGGGGAGGATTGCCATCCAAGCTCTTGCTGATTATCGCAAGGCGGTAAAGGACAATGACCAGGTGGCTGCGGAGCAAGCCCGTAGCCTGTTGGACGAGAACTTCGCTTATTTCGGATACGGGTACATTAAAGATCCTGCCGACCTGGTTCCTCATGTCGGCCTCACTTTCTATTCATTCCGCGTCATGGTGCTCCTGGGCGGATATTTTATTCTGCTATTCATCGTTGCTTTGATCTGGAGCAAAAAGAACAAGTTTGCCGATGCCCGCTGGTTGCAATGGTCGAGCCTGTGGACGATTCCTCTGGCCTACATCGCCGGGCAGGCGGGGTGGATCGTGGCCGAAGTGGGACGTCAGCCGTGGGCTATCCAGGACATCCTGCCGACAGGCGCATCCGTGTCCAAGCTGGCCACTTCATCGGTACAGACGACCTTCTTCGTCTTCCTGTTTCTCTTTACCGTCCTGCTTATTGCGGAGATCGGTATTATGGTGAAGGCGATCAAGAAAGGGCCTTCGGTGAATTAAGAATTATGAATTAAGAATTATGAATTAAGAATTAAGAAATGAGTGTTATGGATAGTACATATATATTGTTACAGCATTACTGGTGGTTCCTTGTTTCCCTCTTAGGAGCGCTATTGGTTTTCCTGCTTTTCGTACAAGGCGGACAGTCCTTGCTCTTCACGATCGGCAAAACTGAATTGCAACAAAAGATGTTGCTGAACTCGACCGGACGCAAATGGGAGTTTACGTTTACGACCCTGGTCACTTTTGGAGGTGCGTTCTTCGCCTCTTTCCCGTTATTCTATTCGACCAGTTTCGGCGGAGCCTACTGGGTGTGGATGCTGATACTGGCTTGCTTTGTTCTGCAGGCCGTATCGTATGAATACCAGTCGAAGAAGGGGAATCTCCTGGGCAAAAAGACGTATCAGGTATTCCTGCTGTTGAACGGCATCTTGGGCCCGATCCTGTTGGGTACGGCTGTCGGTACGTTTTTTAGCGGAGCCGAGTTTGTCGTCAACAAAGGACAGCTGACCGATGTCGCGATGCCGGTGATCTCCACCTGGGCGACCCCCTGGCACGGACTTGAGGCTGCTTTCGTGTTCTGGAACGTATGTCTCGGACTGGCGGTGTTCTTCCTGGCACGCATCCAGGCATTGCTTTATTTCATCAACAATATCGACGATGCCGAGATTGTGAAACGCAGCCGCAAGCATTTGCTGATCGAGACGGTGCTGTTCCTTGTCTTCTTCCTTGTCTTCCTGGTGCATCTGTTGCTTGCCGACGGGTTTGCTGTCGATCCGGAGACAAAAGAGGTGTATATGCAGCCCTATAAATACTTTATGAACCTGGTCGAGATGCCTGCCGTATCGGTCGTGCTCTTGGCGGGCGTGGCCGGTGTCTTGTATGGCATTGCCCGTACGATCTTGTCAGGGACATGGAAAAAGGGCATCTGGTTCTGCGGGACAGGCACGGTACTCACGGTGCTGGCGCTGCTGCTTTGCGCCGGTTGGAACAATACGGCTTATTATCCTTCGGTAGCCGACCTGCAAAGTTCGCTGACGATCGCCAACAGTTGCTCCAGTCCGTTCACATTGGAAGTGATGAGTTATGTCTCCATCCTCGTGCCTTTCGTCTTAGGCTATATTTTCTATGCCTGGCGTGCGTTGGATCTGCGGAAGATCAGCGGGGAGGAAATGCAGGAGAAAGACACGCATGCCTATTGATACGATGCTACAGGCTGGTCCCATAAAACAAAGGAAACGGCGAAGCTCACGCTTGGCCGTTTCTACATTTAACCGTTTTAAACAAAAAGAAAAAGTTAGTTAAGGCTTAGATGAAAATATCTTAAGTCTTTTCTACTGACTCTAAATAGCTTCCATAAGGACAGCAAACAAATATATGGAATACCTGTGACCCTCGGAACAATCTCCCCGCTTTTTTTGTTATTTTTCACAGTACGCCAATGCTTTTGTATTATCTTTACACCCGAATTATCCGAAGGACCTTATGGCAGAATTTAACATAAACATATTGGGATGCGGTTCGGCGTTACCTACCACGCGGCATCTGGCAACATCACAGATCGTAGATTTACGAGACAAATTGTATATGATTGATTGTGGGGAAGGTACCCAAGTGCAGATGCGGCGGATGCGCGTCCGTTTCGGCCGTCTCGCCCATATCTTCATCTCTCATTTGCATGGCGACCACTGCTTCGGTCTGCCGGGACTGATCTCCACGCTCGGCATGCTGGGACGCACCGGCGAGCTGGTCGTGCACGGTCCGAAGGAGGTCGAGACTTACCTGCGTCCCGTGATGGATTTGTTCTGCCGGGGCATGGAGTTCGAAGTGCGTTTCAATCCTGTCGATACCCGCAGCCATTCGTTGGTGATGGAAGACCGTTCGCTGTCGGTCTACTCCATCCCGCTGAAGCACCGGATTCCCACCTGCGGCTATCTCTTTGCCGAGAAACCGAAGGAGGCGCATATCATCCGCGAGATGACGGATTTCTATCAGGTTCCCGTCCGTTGCATGAAAGATATCAAGCAGGGGCAGGACTATGTCACGCCCGAAGGCGAGGTCGTTCCCAATTCCCGTCTGACGCGTCCGGCTGCTCCTCCCAAGCGTTATGCGTTCTGTTCCGATACGGCCTATAACCGCTCGATCATCCCGATTATCGAAGGGGCGGACCTGCTCTATCATGAAGCGACTTTTGCCGAATGCGATCTCGCGCGTGCCAAAGAAACCTTCCATTCCACCGCACGCCAGGCAGCGGAGATCGCCCGTGACGCCCATGTGAAACGCCTCGTCATCGGTCACTATTCCGCCCGCTACGAAGACCTGTCCGAACTTCACCGGGAAGCCGAAGCGGTATTCCCCGGCACGATATTGGGGAATGAAGGAACGGTGATACCGGTTTAATCGAAAAAGAGGTGCCGTAGGAAGGTGTGTCGAAACATGGAATGGCCATCGATCATTAATAATACAGAACTTTGTGTATTATCCCAAAAAATATTCCTACATTTGTACGATCTTAGGGTTTGGTATATGAAGGTATTGATTACATTCGTTTTGTTGCTGGCTGCATGGGCCGGTTGTCCGCTTGAGGTGATGGCACAACAAGCGAATACGACCGTGTCCCGGACGACCGTCGCCAAAGACAAAGAACCGGATTCGGTTGAGATCAGCGCCTATGATAACAAGATCGTCGTCGAGAATGCTCCGGCCGGTAGCAAGCTCGAAGTCTACAGCGTGGTAGGCATCCGGGTGAAAGAGATACCGATGAAGCAACCCTCCGGCGAATATACGGTGGACCTTGCCAAGGGTTACTACATCGTCCGCATCGGCGACACGGTCCGTAAAGTGTCCATCCGCTAACACCCGTTCAGGCTCCCCATAAAGACATCCCCGTCGCGTATGCAATCAGCGCCCATCCCACGAAGGAGGAGGCTTGTCCCGTGCCGTTTGTCCGTACTCCGAGAGTGTCAAGAGGGCTCCTATACATCCCAGCACCACCTCTGAACGGTCCGCCCACAGGGCCATTATCCCGAGGGCGGCCAGATACAATGCCAATGCTGTCCGAAGGCGTATCGTCCGGCACATCGTCCGGCAACTTGCCCGGTATCGGGCGAGGCGGCTTTTCATTCTTCTCATCCGTTTTCTTCTTTTTCAGGTTCAACAAGAAGCCCAACAAGGCTCTGATAAATTCAAGGATTTGTTTTAGTTTGTTCATGATGGGATTTATGAATTATGATTTATGATTTATGATTTAATTGTCCATTGTTCATTGTCCATTGAAACAGTTCCAGTTGTTTCCCGATCTCTGCTTCGAGCGCGATGATGTTGCGGCGGTAGAGGTCGCGGTTGTCACCGTTTTGTTCGCTGATGTAGGGGCTGTAGGCGATCTCCTTGGCGTAGGCTTCGGGCTGGAAGCTGAAATGGTAGGCGCGGGGATAGGCGGAACGGATCAGGCGGGCGAAGTCGAGGAAAGAGAGGTGTGTGGCTTCGTAATGCCTGAAATGGTGCGTGCCGTAGGCCGTCTCGAACGTGGCCCGCTGTCCGTGCCAATACGCGTTGGAAGCGCCGTACCCCATCAGTCCGAAGAAATTATGATGTTCCGTCGCAAGCATGGAGGTTCCCCATCCGCTTTCGAGCGCACCCTGTGCGAGGATGATCCTGGCGTTCATGCCGAACAGCTTTTCCGCTTCGGCGGCAGCCTCCCGGCAAGTATGTAAAAAGTTGATCTTTTTATCCATTATATATCGGTATTTATTTGTATTTCAGATTGATAATGACTATATTTACATATTATAATCAAGAAGAAAAACGATGGAAAATTCACTGAATCAAAACAAAGTATGGGGATGGGGCGAACTGGCCCTGATGTACTTCCCGAATATCTCGCAGAAGAGCGCGACCATGCAATTGTTGAAATGGATACGCGTCAGCGACGAGCTGGTCGGTCAACTGGAAAAATCGGGCTGGCATCCTGGCAAGAAATACCTCACCCCCAGACAAAAGGATTACATTGTGGGACATCTCGGAGAACCCTGAAGAGGTGAAAGTTGAAAGGTGAAAGTTGAAAGTGATGCTTCGCGTTCGTACAAATAACTTTCAACTTTCACCTCTCAAAGTTCTCCCGGGCGGTCATCTTCGCCCCCTGCGCTGCCCTCGTCTGGAGCACCGGAAGCGATCTTCTCGAACGTGTAGTTCTTGATCGCATCTTTCAGCAGCTTGCCGGGGCGGAAGACGATGCGGCGGCTTTTGATAAGCGCATGGCTGAACTCCTTCTCGGTCAGCGTGCCGGTGCTGCCGAACTGCAACTGGAAGCTGCCGAGCTCGCCTACTTTGACAACTTCGCCTTTGCCGAGGTTGCGGCGCATCACGTTGACCAATTCGTCGAGGATCAGTTTCACATCGCCCGAAGAGGCGGTGGACTGGGCCGAGATCAGGTCGCACAATTCATACACGTCGCACGTGCCGGTCGTATTGGCACTGGCGTAATACAGTTTCGAACCTTCGGCGGCATCTTTGCGCATGTCTTTGCGCAGGACCAATTTGTACTTTGCTGGCATAACATCAGGATTTTTAGGTAAAACATTTGTTTCTTAATCACATAACAAAGATACAACCGCCCCCGTCGTCCCTGCGGAATGTGGCGGAACAGCGTGGCAAGAGGGGGAGGAGAGGGGCAAAACGGGGAAAGCCGGGGAAAGCCGGCAAGTATGCTTGGCTTTGAAATAAAAAAAAACTATACCCCACAGGGCAAAACCCTATACCTTTTTTCCGTGGAAGCTATGGCTTTTGGGGGGAAAAGGTATAGGGTTTTTCTCTTTCTGAAATCGGCTGCGGAGGGAAAAGGACAATTTGACCGCGATATTTTCCCTACACTTTTTGGGGGGGTGACGGTCTTGTTTTTCTGATACTCACCGTGGCTTATTCTATTGATGAACAGAGGGTTCAGCTTATAAATGAGGCGTCTGACCAGCCTTTTGTCCATCCCTTCCGCCTCACCGATGGTGTAAGCTTCAGCCAGGGTGAAGCGCTCCGGCAATTTCTCCAGCAGGATGCGTCCCTTGCGGGGGCAGGACAGTTCGGGAGCGCTTTCGTTGTGGCGCAGCTGCGTCAGGAGCAGGCGGCTGTGTTCGAGGCAAGTCTCGACGATGGCGAGCGCAGCCTTGAAATGCTCTTCGGTGCAATACTGCGAGTCCATCCCGTAGCCCTCCTTGCCGCATCGGGTGGCGGTGAAGATCATGCAGAGGCGGAAGGCGATCAGCCCGTGGCGTTTGATGACGCTGAGAAACTCCTCGTCGCCGAACAGGTCCGCTTCATGCAGCCATTTCTTGAAACACTGGTTCAGCCGGGCCCACTGCGACAGCGTCAGGCATACCTGCAACGGGCGCCGGCGAAGCGTCTTGGCGATGTTCATCAGTTGTTCGGAGAGTTCCGACAGCTTCTTCGGCATATCCATTTTGTCGCCTTCGGGCGAGACATCCTGCCAGACCGCCTCGCTGCGGCACGTATAGAGCAGCAGGCGGCTCAGGAGTCCGCTCTCGCTGTCGGGGATCAGGCGGGAGAACTGTCCCGGTGTCCCGGAGAGCAGCAGGGCGAGCCGTGGAGAGTCGATGCGGATCATCTCGTTGTCCGTCTTGCGCGACGAAGAGACCGGTTCGTGATGGAACGCCTTGCGGAGCAGGTCGTCAAACATCCCGTAGTCCTGTTTGCTGGCCGATAGGATCGTGTCGATTTCGCTGTCAGCCATCAGCCCGCCGATGTTGCCGTTGTCGCGCAGGTGGACAAGCATCTTGGCTTTGGTGACCTGCGTCGGGATGTTGAGGTAGGCCTTGGCGGCAGGTTTCGGAGCATCCTTTACCACGACGGAGCGGTGCTTCTGGTGTGCCTCCGCCTTCTTCTGCTCCCACTCTTCCAGGGCTTGCAGATATTCGGCTTCGGCCTGTCCCGTTTCCGTCTTGATCAGTTCTTCGTACAAGTCGGCGATGGCGCATGTCGTTGATGCACCCCTTGCCGTTGGCCGCGGGAGCCACCTCGACGGTGAAAATGTGGGGGAACACCCGTTTGCGGTGATATTTGCCGGACACTTCGGGGAGGCAGGCGCTTGCCACCGTGCACGCTCCGAGGAGCGCCATGTCGCGCTCGCGGTGCTGGGGATAGAAGGCGACCGCCTCGCGGAACAGATCGGGAAGCCATCCGTACACCTCGTCGGGAATGAGCGGGGTCCGCTCGCGCAGGACTTCGCCGCTTGTCTCGATTTCTTCCGTCTCTAAGGGATGTCCGGTTTTGAAAACTGTAGGGGAAATTTCGCGGTCAATTTGTCCTTTTGCTCCGCCATAGGTCGCATGCTCGTTTATATTTCCTTGATAAGCAGAATGTAACGCCTGTTCGATCTCTGTAGCCGTGAAGTCTGCCGCTTGCAGGCGCAGCGTGCAGCATGCGGCTGTTTCGGTGTACGAAAAGCCCCTCCGGTTTGCCTCGCAGCCGAGGCGGTAGACCGTCTGGTTACGCGCTCCTGCCAACGGCGGGATGCGGTCGAGGAAACGTGCGACAAACGCGTCGACACCCTTTTCGGCCGACTGCTTTTCGGGGATGTGGAAGACTTCCGCGTCCGGATTGTAGTACGCCTCCCCGTCGTCGCCCACGTAGCAGCAACGGCTGATGTCCTTGCACTTGGCATCGCTTGCCACACCGCCTGCCTTCTCGAAGAAGGCGGCGACAAGGGGATAGGCTTCGCCGTGGCGTTCCGCCGGGCAGTCTACGCGTACGAAGACCTTCAGCCCTTCTCCGCCGGGACTGACGAACATCGCCAGCGTGGAGCTCAGCGCCCGGAAGGCGAGGATCAGTGCCGGCAGGTCCTTCACATGGTCGAAATCCAGTCCGACGACCTGGCTGTATGTTTCGAGCGCACTCGCCTTATGTCCGCCCTTGAATACCCCCGAAGGGGTGAACCCCGGCAATCCGCCCTTCAGCTTCCGGGCTTCTTCGGCACGCCCTTCCGCCAGTGCGGTGCGGTAGGCGAGGATCTCATTTTTCCAGCGGCGGCGCCGGATCAGGATGATGATTTCTTCAAGAGTTAAGACTTTGCACTCTGTCCGGAACAGGCTGGCGTAAAAAGATACATGTACTTGTTTTTCCATGATATTATTAATTTAAGGCAAAATGGATTGCCGGTTTGTTTATGCGACAAAGGTAAGCTTATCCCAGTGTGCAGGCAACTATGCCAAAAGCGGATTTTTGAAATATATAATACTGGTTGTTAGGTGTATATGAATTTTGTTTTTGACGGAGCATATTGCTTTTTAACATTTTTATTTAGAATAAATTAACTGTTTGTCCGTTCTCTCTTCTCTTTTGAATAATAATAGGTGGCCAACGTCTTGACCACGACGCTGAAGTTGAAGATGACCTGCATGGCCTTGAATAGCCCGGCTGCCTTTTCCGTGTTTTTCTCAAATTCAGGGAGGTAGCGTATTCCGCTGAAATACTCGGCAAGTGTGCGTGCGTCGTCTACCTTTATCTGTATTTCTTCGATCCCTCCGACCTTTTGGAGCAGTTTGCGTATGCGTCCTTGGCAGGCGCGGATGGCGTCGGTCGTGTAACGTGTCGTTTTGACTCCCTCTATCTGTTTAGACTTGAGGATTTCCAGGCGGGTGTACAATTCTGCTATTTCTTGTGCTTCTTTTGAAAGCTTCTGTTTTTTTTCATGATGAATTTTTTTTATAAGATGGATAATATAAATGATGATTATCATCTGTTTTTAATAAATAACGAAGCCCCGGCAGTTTTCGTACTGCCGGGGCTTGTTTTTTTGTATGCCTTCGTCCTTCGCAGGGGAAAGGCAACTTGAACTTTAATTTCAATATACTTTAGTATTATTAATATTAAATCCGGTTGCTTGTTCGCCTCTCGCAGGTTAGTTGCCGTTTTACGGTACGCAACCGAAGAATTATTTGATTATAAAATGTCATTTGTATAAGGGTGGTCTAATAACCACCCTTACGATAGTATTGTTCAGTCTCGATTACTTGATGATAGCTTTAACAGCTTCTTCACCTTCTACAGCTACAACTACTACACCTGCCGGAGCAGCGATTGTTGCATTGTCAGAAGTGATAACCGTGTTAGCTACAACCTGGCCTAAGATGTTGCTTACAACAACTTTCTTACCGGCAGCACCAGCGATCGTTACGTTGCCTTCGCCAGCGATAACTGTTACTTCAGATGTGGCGATCTCTTCGTTGTCGGTAGCCATATCGTCAGCAGAACCCTTTTCGATGTTGAAGATAAGAGCGTTGTCACCGCCTGTCTTTGCTTCTTCGAATTCAGATTCTTCAGGATCAGATAATACCAAGCAGTTGTTCTGGTTCTTCAACCATGCTGCATTTGTCGGAGCGATAGATTCACCTTTGTTACCTTTCGGCTCAACATTAGATTCGATCAAGAATGCACGATCTTCTTCAACTTCGTTAGCAGCCTTGGCCGGATCGATGTAACGGAATGACCAAGTATAGTTGTGGTGAGTGTCTTCCGTAACAGCAACCTTCAGATTGATGCCTTTGACAACTTTCTTAATGTCTTCCATGCTCAAGTCTTTAGTTGCAACGTTTTCGAAATGTTCACCCAAGATATACAGAACGCTATCCTGTTCAACGGCATCAACAAAACCTACGCGATGGTATTTACCGAAGTGATACAGTTCTTCACCCTTGACAACATCCTTGGCTTCTGCAGAGTCAGCGAAGCTTACCAACAGTTTGTAACGGTTGAAACCAGGAACGGCAGGAGTTGCATGGATACAATCTTCCGGACCGCAAGGTTCACCATTGGCATTCATATGCTTGTGGTTGGTTGCGTCACAAGGTTTTCCTTCAGTTCCTTTGTTTTCTGTTTCACTTACATATACCAAATACTGCGGCTTAATCTGATACTGAGCAGATTTTCCGATATTGAACGGACGGACATTGAATGACAGACCTGCTTTGGCAATATTCTTTGCTCCAATGCCTAAATAGTCCATATCTTCACGCATGAAGTTCTTGTTGGTTTCATCCATCAGATAATCGCCGACATAAGCTTCTTTGAACTTCAACAGTTTAGTAGCATCTTCGTTACCTTCTACAGCTCCATCCAATTCAACGTGGTTGAAACGACGATACAGAGGTTGGTCAGCCAAACCGATTCTGAAAGCAGAAGTTCTTACTTCTTCAATAACCTGTTCCTGAAGTAAAGCTTTCAAGCTCTGGTCTGCAACACCTAATTTGTTGTTGAAAGAAAGAACATTTCCTTTCGTGTCTTTCTCTACATCGTCTGCATCGATAAATGCATAGTAGCAACCCTTTTCTGTTTCGTTGTTTTCTTTGAAGTAGAATGTAGCCGGAGCTAAGTTCTCTGTCAAGACATAGCGGTTTTCTTTGCCGACAGCGATCATGTTCTTACCAGCTTTGATCTGATAAGTAGCTCTTTCAAGCTGAGCCAGACCTTCGATTCTTGCCTGTACTGTTGCATCTACTGTGTAACCGTAAGCTACAGTCTTGTTGTCATTTTGCTTAACCAGTTCAAAGAAAGTAGCTTCTTCCTGCAATGCGTTCAAAGTTGTGTCTCCTTCAAGCTGTGCGATGTATTTGTCCATTGTGTACGGGTTGAAGTAGTTGAATGCATAGTTTGTGATCATCAATTCATCATCAGTCAAATATTTGTATCCTAAATATTTGTCACCCAAAATGTTTTTGTCTGTAATCTTTGTGATGACCAAAGAGTCGGAAGACAAAGCCTTGCAATAATACAGTTTAGAACCTTCTGCCTGAGTCAACTGCCAAGAAGCACCGTTTTTCAGAACCTTGTCCGTTGTATTATAAGCCGGGTTCTTCAATAACGGATATTCACGGTTTGTAACATTTACCGGAGAAGTAGACAAGAAATATTCAGAAGTCTTAGTCTTCAAAACAACCCACTGGTAAGCCGGCATGTGCATTACGTTCTGTTCTGCTTTATCAACAGTTACCCATTCTGAAGCTGCACCATCAACATGGATCGGAGATGCCAGATATTTGTTAGTTTCTGCATTCTGGATTACATACAGACCGTCTTCCAAAGAAACCTTGTCTGTACCAGCCTGAACACAACCGGTGAAGCCTAAAGTGATATCTGTTTCTTTTACGTCAGCGATAGTTACGATACGAATTTCATCTGCTTTAACCAGGTCTTGAATTGTAACATAGTTTTTAGCAGTTTTATTATTTGCGATAATCGTTTTGTTTCCTGCTGTAGTTAACGCTTTCTTCCAATCTTTAACAGATGCGCTTAAGCGAGTTGCCTGCTTAACTTGGATTACCAAAGAGTCGTGAGACGGGAAATAAGTAAACAAGAACTTACCTTGATCAGCCAAATCCGTACTCAAAGCCTTTTTGTAATTAAATGCCAAGAACTTATCGCTGTTTTTATTTGTATATGCTGTATCGACATGCAGATACTGGTTGTCAGCTTTTCTTGTTACATAAACAAAAGATCCGTCCTTAGTATCTTTAGCGATGAAAGCGACATCACTGAACGGGTTTTCCAAAGATGTGTTGTTGCGATCCGGATTGAATGTCAATTTAACGCCGTTAGCTGCATCCTGAATACCTAATTTAGTGTTGATTTGCTTTGCATTCAAAGCGATTCCGTCAGCTTCTACCAAAGTGAATGTGGCAAATTTAGCTCCTGAAATATCAGCGGCCTTACCACCAGCTTTCTTCAAACGTACATTAGTGCCCTCTAAAACTAAGCCGACAACAGAGTCTTCTTGGAAATAAGAATACAACGGTCTGTTAGTTTCCAAAGCATTAGCATATGTTCCAGAGAATGCCCAGCCTGCAATTTCACCTCCAACCAATGAGTTCTTGGTTGTTTGCATTGCATTTTTAGCGAAATCATCCATTGTTACAGACAATAAAGCTTCAGCACCTTTGTTTACGAAGTCATAAATAGGAGCTTTTCCTTGATTTTCAACAGTAACAGTTGTGCACCACAATGTGCTTGCAACGTTATCTGCTGTAACATTATCAACTGTAACCAGTTCTCCCTTCGGATTCACTGCCAAGTAGAGGTTACCAGGAGTCTTCAATTGATACAGTCCATCATTTGTTCCTTCAATTAAAGAGGGAACATTGTTTCCTGCAAAAGCACTTGTTGCCCCAAACAGTGCAACTCCTGCTAAAAGAGTAGATAACTTTTTGTTCATAATTCTAAAATGTTTAATTAA
>ENA-UERT01001695-UERT01001695.1-human-gut-metagenome-genome-assembly--contig:-NODE-1695-length-12811-cov-18.773127_pt1 | contig 12811 bp, 17 predicted proteins | sample MGYA00242996_ERZ507997 | MGnify/ENA primary metagenome ERZ507997 (study PRJEB26167, sample SAMN06115458) | human gut metagenome | host: Homo sapiens | place: China:Neimenggu | collected 2014-11-07... | reverse complement strand
AACTGTTAATAACACGGGTTCAAATACAGCTCATAATAATATGCAGCCTTATATCGTATGTTATATATGGAAACGCTCTGCATAAACGACTGTGGGGGAAATTCCAAGCCATAACCATACAGGTAGTATAAATACAGCAGGTGAACATACTCATTCGTTAACATTAAAAGCATTATGGGGTGATGGTAATGGTAGTGGAAATGGTTGGGCTGGAGATACACGAGATGGTGGAAGTAGAACAAATACTTTTTCTACTGTAGGCAATCATACTCATACAGTAACAATAAATTCTACAGGTTCTGGTCAACCACATAACAACCTTCAACCATATATCAGTGTATACATGTGGAAGCGTTCCACATAATGACTGTGGGGGAAATGCCTTCACATACACATACTGCTAGTACAAATACAACTGGTAATCATCATCACGGAACGGTTTGGACTGACGGCACCTATAGTGTTTGGGGTTTATATAATTCAAGCACTAATCATAGAGGAATGGGAGCTGGTAACGACAATGATAATGCTTTACCTAATACTTCAACGGACGGTAATCATAGTCACACAGTAACCATTAACAATGCAGGCTCTAATACAGCACACAATAACATCCAACCCTATTATTCTTGTTATATGTGGCACAGAACAGCCTAATGGCTGTGGGAGAATTACCCTCTCATGGTCATAGTGCCAGCACAAATACAACTGGTAATCATACACATACACATCCAGGTTGGCAAATGGGAGAAGGAACTCGACATCAAGATGGGTGTAGTGCTATCCCTCAACGTGGCGACCAAGGTGGTTATAATGGAACATATACTTTTTCTACTGCTGGAAATCATAGCCACACAATAACTGTTAATAACACGGGTTCAAATACAGCTCATAATAATATGCAGCCTTATATCGTATGTTATATATGGAAACGCTCTGCATAAACGACTGTGGGGGAATTACCTGCACATAACCATAGTGCTAGTACAAATACTACAGGTTCACATGCCCACACATATACATGGAGAAATTATCAGGGTTGGGCTGGTTCAAAATCAGCAACTTCAGTTTGGGAAAATACAGCTACGAATAATACAGGAAGTGCAGGAGAACATAGTCATACAGTAACAATTAACAATACTGGCTCTAATCAGGCTCACAATAATTTACAACCATATATTGCAGTATACATCTGGAAACGTACCGCTTAACTTATTCTTTTCCACATATAAACGGTTAAATATGGCTGAATATTATTATGAGCTTGATTGGAACCGACATCTGAAATAGTAAGTGTATGTGAATGACTTGCATTTATTGCAAAATTCTTTTTTGGACCAATATCTACTCCACCGCCTGATACATTTCCAGTGCTGACTGTTATAATACCATTACTGCTAGCATTATCTAATAAAGCATTATAACCATTACCGACTAAATTAATTGTATTCATGCTAATATTAGGTTTATGTTTTGGCAATTCCCCCACAGTGAGTTGATGAGTTGCCTCCCCACCAGTACTTCCTGCATTATAGGTTGTACCCCAAGAAGATTTACCTTGTGCTAATAATACACGACCTGCTGGCATTGCTTCCCATGTACCAAAGCCAAATAACGTAGCTGGATTAGTAGATACAGTAGACATGTAAATACTTCCAACTGGATATATTTTTTTCATTGTATCTAACATAGGTGCGTACTTTGCTATAGCATTTCTAACAAATCCACAAGTAGCAATTTGTGTATTATTCGTATCCACAGCAGCAGTTGGAGCTGTTGGTGTTCCTGTTAATCCAGGGCTTGCTTTTGGTGCTAGTGTAGATAAATCTACACTAACAGCACTTGCAACACCATTATTTATATATACTGGCTTGGTAGCACTTCCCACTGTAGAAGTTCCTAGTTTATTAGCAACACTTGAATTATTAGCATTTTCTGCTGTAGTAGCTTTTGCTGCTAAATCAGCATTAGCTGCACTATCAGCTTTACCCTGAAGATTACCTATAAATTTAGTAGCAGTAATATTATACCCATTGGCATTTATATTACCTTTCATAGTTCCGCCAGATAACGGTAAATACACATCTTTTGTTTTATTATCTACAAAATTAGTAAATGCAGTTGATATATCAGCTGTTAATTGTTCAACATCTTCATCACTAGCATTTGCACCTTGTGCTACCATAAAATCTGCAATAGCCTTTGCCATAACAGATACTTGATAATAAAGTTTATTGTGTAGATTTGGATAAGCAATACCAGGTGTTACACCTCTTGCTCTTTGGGTATTAGCACTATAATCCCCATCACTCATCATATTTTGTTTACCTTCATCAAATACTAAAAAATTAGTACTAGCCATAATTCACACTCCTTTTATAACCAACTACCAGTATCATATCCAGATATATCTTGTGTTTCTTCGCCATAACCAAAAATTAAACTTGTTTCTTCTTTTATCCAATTAGTAGTATAACCACCCAAAAATTCATTATCATAACCATAACTAAATATAGGTACATCTGCATTTTGTGCAATTATTATATAATTTATACGCACACCTTCTGGTTTTGGAACAACTAATCCGTTATATATTAAATCCTTCTCTAAAACAGAAAAATCTCCCGATACAATTACATCCATACTCATATCTTGATTATCCAATATTAAAAGATTCCCATTTGGAAATATTTCTTGCCAAGCAGTATATAATTCTGGAAGCGTACCTTTCCATTGATTCCAAACAATTTTAGCTTTCAATAATAATCTATAATAATCATCATCTAGTACAGAAGATACGTCCGCACGCGGTTGAAAATCTAATTGCCTAGAGCGACCTATTAATTTACCTATTATATCTAATTGCACACCAGTAGCTGTATCTAGATCAAAATTAGATATAATTTCTTGGGCAGTAGAATTACTATCTTGTAACTTTTGTATTCCAGCTTCAAGCCATTTCATAAATTTAGGTTGTAGGCGATACTGACTTGGTATTAAATTTAAATAATAAATATTTTCCAATGTATTCACCTACTTCAACTGACATTTACTGTTATATTATCAATATTTCCTTGTATTACTTCATTAAAATTTATTTCTATATCAGCTGTTCCCTGACTAGAACTATGTTTTCCTGCTGTTAAACTTGTTATCGAAAAAATAGGACTTGTTAAATTCGGATTTGCTATTAACGCACTATTCCAAAGTAAAGATGTAGGTAAATTATCTCCTATACCAAGTGAATTTAGGTAATTTAAAATATTATTCTTGATATTATCTACTACATTATCTGTATAACCAGCATATTTTTTAATATTAACAGTTATATCAACATCTACATATGAAGGTCGATAAAATCTTATTGGTGTAGTAATATCGTACTTATTTATTACTTGCACTTCTGTCGTTCCATTTGTCAAACACCCTACACCTTTTCTTATATAAATTTGTTCTGCTATGTCTGCATCTAATCCACCTTCTACTACAGCAGTTATACTATGTGCAGGTAATCCATATGGGTTTTCCTCAGTTTCACTATTGTCATTAGTATCATTTTCGTATACTCGTTGACGTGTTACACCCTCTACAGATACAATACCCGCAATAGTACCTTCCAATAAAGTTTGACTTGGTAATGCTGTACTTACAGCTTGCCTTGCTCTTAATTGTGCATCTGTTTCTACAGGTTGACCTAAAACGGCATTAACCTTATTAGTAACAGATATCCAACCTAATTGTGGAGTAGCTATTTTATTTATATCTCCAACTAAAGCAGATATTGAACCTAAGACTGTACATATAGCGGATACTTCAATTTCTCCTTCTTCTGGAATAGTTATATTACTAGATAAATTCCAATTATTACCCGAAATATCTTGTACTACACCACTTTTAATAACTGTTTGAGGTATTCCTGTTAAAGTTACTACACAAGTAGAATAACTAGCAGCTTTTCGTTTTAAACCATTTATTTTAACAACTGTATCCAATCCGGAACCTATAGCAGTAACTGGTGAACGGCTATTATATACATATACAATACTATTTAAAGTATCATACATTTTTAAAGCTATAGCAGATATATATTCATAATCCATACTATCATTTTCAAGATATATGTCCTCACCAAAAATCTTTTTCGCTTCAGTTACTAAATCATCTTTAATATCTTGATAAGTAGGGATATGTAATCCAGCGTCATCAATGTATGGTGCAAAATATGCCATTATTCTATCCCTCCTTAAACACTAACTGTAAGGTTTCCATAATCAGTAACCACTAAACAAGTAAAAGTATATTTTCTATCTTTTATTTCTGATATAAAATTCACTACACTATTTACATTAGTTGTTCCATTTATTCTTTCTTTAACAATTAAATCTAACACCTGTTTATTCTCATCACTGCCTACACTACCTATCATTCTTTGCCACAATGGCAATCCGTCTGTTAAATCTTCCCACCATTCGCCATATAATAAAAGAAGTCGTGTTTTTATTGCTTGTGCTACGGCGTCTACATCTGTTAAAAAGTTCTGACGATTTCTACCAAGTGTATAATCTCCACTTATATCAAGTCGTCTATATTTCACCCACTTACACCTCCTGTTATACTTCCGCCAGATTGTACTCCACTGTGTTTATGCCCCATAAACCCAATACCTTCAATTGTAGTTGTTCCGTTAAGTGTTATGCTAGATGATGTTATATCTATTCCACTATCTGAAATAGTTATTGCAGAACTTCCACTTGTATTTCTTAACTGCATAGCATTAGTGTTATATTCACCTACAACATTAGGTTGACTCCAACAACCTAATATAGCAAATGCGTCAGATAAATCATGCCTTCTAATCTCAATTTGATTTTGTGTTCCTCCAGATTGCCACCATGCATCAATACAACTATCTGCAAAAATAATAAGACATTCATCACCATTTTTTATAGGCATTGTAATAACAAATCCACCAGCACGTGGTAATACTATAGGAACATCTAAAAGTAACGGCAAATCAAGCCATTGCTGTTGGCCATTAATATTTACTAACTCTCTTATTGTCGGTTGAACTATAACTGTTTGTTCTAATGAGTTAAATTCTTTTATTATTCCAGGAACAGCAACTCTTATTTTCGTAGATGTATTACGTTGCAGTAATTCATCTTTTGCAGGTGTACCATTCATCATTTCTTGTAATGTAATCATTGTTTCACCTCTTATATACTGTTTGGATTAGAGCCAATTCCTTTCATCATTGCAGGAACTACATCTTTTCCATATCTACTATAAGCATTAACTGTTGTATACCAATCATTGCCTCTAGTATCTCCAGTATGTTCAACTTCATAAGCTTGATACATATTTTCTTCATCCAATTGCAGTGTCTGTGGTTGACTTTTTCCTGGCATATTCATCTGTAATTGCATACCGTTTATTTCTGTATTTTTTAACTGAACCATAGATAATACATTTATTTTAGGATTTAATAAACACCTAAATGAAACGCCATATTGTATTTGTTGTGGATATCCAATTAATCCATTCTTAGGAGTTAATATTAAAGCTTCATCTGTGTAAGTATCTGTAATTTTTGTAATATTTACCTGACCATCATTTATCCAAACATTAGCATTATTACCCCGTGCCACGTCTGTAAGAATATCTTTCGGTCTACCAAAATAAACTTTTCCTCTTGGTAATGTTTGCCCACTTATTGTTGGTGATACTCTATTTACTTGTGTTGGCTTCTCTGCCTTAGATACTACAGTATCTATTACATTTCGAGGATTTTGACCGCGAACACAACTAAGTGATATAAAGTTCATATTTAAAAAAGTATCCCCATCTATACATACTAAAGTAAGCACATAATCTGTATTATTTTCTTTACTTCTAACAGCCTGTACAATCTGACCATCAAATATTTTCCCATATTGTTTTGGCTGACTTTCTTGTATTTGCTGAGGATTATTATCTTCTTTCGTTTTATTTTTACTATCTTTTTTACTTACAAAATTAGAACCTACAGCCTTTTTAGTATCTTCTGGATTTAAATTTATTGTATTCAAATAACCTTCATATCCAGCGGAAATAATAAGCCTGTCTCCTTCTTTTATTATTTTTTCTTCGGTATCTTTGTTCAAATTATAAATTTTAACTTCAGCATGATTATTAAAATCCATACCTCTGCGAACTCTGAAAACACAATGCAAAAGCGATACGTCTAATGCATATTCTTTATTTTCATTAGACGTATCGCTTTTCTCATTTCCTTTTGTTGTTTGTGTATTGTCAATTTCCGCAGTTGAAGAAGCAACAACTATACGATATTTTCTAAGATATAAAAAATTACTCATCTAATACACCCCACAACAATAAAAAAGTTGAACCTAATGTTTCATTATCTGGATATTCAAGTTGAGTTTCACCAGATTTTACAATATAAGCTTCTCCAATATTCAAATATTCGTATTGAGCTAATATATTACTTGCTAATCCACCTCCTGGAACAAGAGGTAAATTTGCTATTAACATTTCACCAGTTTCTGCATTACTTATATCAACCGTCCAGTGATTATATTCCTCTAAATAACGCAAAAAAAGTTTTATGTGTATATTAGTTTTGTTTATATTTATTTTAAAACTAAGCATTTGGTTAGCTATATTTGTTAATGGTATTGTATATAACATAATCAAGCCCCCATTTCATACAGGGCACTTCCAGCTTGTTCGGTTGCTTGCGGTTGAACTTCACCTCTATTTGTAGTACCACTAGATGCCCAGTTTCGAGTTGATACTGTACCTGTAGCCACATTTACTACAAAAATTTCTTGTAACGTTACTGTACACCGTAAACCATATTGTGTCCTATAATTATCTGGTGCTGTAATATTTTGTATCAGCATATTGTCGTAGTGATGTAATCTGGTATGAACAGATACCGGTAGCCTTAAAGCTTGCAATTCTCTTAACTTTTCATATGCAGATACCGATTTTGTATAATACTCCGTAAACTGACCTTCTAGCATTGTTGCCATAGCGTCACTCATTCCTATTTCCATAGTCAACGTAGAAGGATTTAAAAAGCTATGGTCAGCTATGTTAGCGCCGGTTTGTACTGGGTGTTGTGTTATAGTAAGTTCACTATCATGTTGTTCATTTAAAACTGCATCAAAAAAGAAGCCTCCAATATTAGTTTTGACTAAAACTAATTCACTATTTGAACCACCTATTTTACTAGTATCAAATGCACCTGTTACATAAGCACCTAAAATACCGCCCAAAGAAAATCCTGTATCAATTAAAACATTATCAACATTGGTATTTTTTAATATATCAATTTGACCATTATCTACACCGCCAGCAACATTCCATTCTTTAGGTCGGTATCCTTTTGAGAAAAACCCTGTACCACCATTTGCTCTATCTACAGTTATTTTTCCTAGTTGCCATAATGCGGATAAAGTATTAATAGAGCCTGTAGAAAATAAACTCATACTATCACCCCACTAATATTTCTAATATCTCGTGCATTATTGCCAATACCACCAATATTTACATCTGGTATTACCTTTTTAACAGCTCCTGCTACATCTTTTGCTGTCATTGGCTCTGTTCCATTTGGTGCGGTAACATTTATCTGACCTATATTGACACTTGAACCATTATAATTATTAGCTGTTGTCATTATTGGAACACTGCTACCACCTATTAAACTATGAGCATAAGTCCCTTGACCTAAAAAACCACTAAATCCAGTCTTTTCAAAGTATTGACTATAATCTTCTTTTGGCGGTGTATAGAAGTCATCTACTTCTAATTTATTATTATTTAGATGTACTGGTCCACTAGATTTATTAGCATCTGTATAATCATAATTGTTGCTAGGATTTGTTTTATTCCATTCATCAAAAGCTGTTTCAGCTTTATTAATTCTATTAGAATCATTAGCTTCATTTTTTCCAGGACGTTCATATCCTTTTCTGAAAGCTACAGCAGCTTTAGACGGGCTATCTGTAGAATAAAAATCATCCCTAGCTCCCTCTATATTAAAAAATTCTCCACCTTCATTCATCTCCCAAAGTGCAAAATCAATTTGAGTATCTAAATCCGTCCAATCTTTACCTCGATTAGACGCAAAAGTTATTAAATTTTCACGCCTACTTCCTAACCATTGACCAATACCAGAAGCTCCTATACCATTTACAGTTTCTGGATTCAAACTTGATTCCTGTATCCAATTACCAACAATACCAGCAGCTTGAACTGGTGTAAGACCACCATTTATAAGGCGACGCATTATATATTGAGCTCTTTCACTTCTTGCATCATCAGAGGCATCTCCTACTTTTCCTTTAGTTACATCATCAAGAATACCTTCGCCAAAATTACCAAAAGCACGAATTACTTGTTTGAAAGCACCTTTAAAATCACCTCTTGCAGCTTTAGCTAATGCACTAAATAAATCACCTGTTAATCTTACAAGTCTTGTCATTAGTCTTAAAGTGTTTTCTATACCTTTACCAAAAGCCCACCAAACTTCCTTACCTTTTACACTTAAACCAAATAATTTAGCGATAAGTTCCAATATGGCTTCTACTAAATCAAGGACACCATCAACTAAACTAGATACACTATCTCCCATAAGCATAAATAATTCGATTACATCAAAATCTTGGAACATATATTTTAATATCTCCAATATACGGAAAAATATTTCAACCAAGTTATCCATAATCTGTTTAAAGGTTGACCACCAATTTTTTAGCTTTGGTAGTGCTTCAGTATTTATCAAGGAGATAATGTGTTGTAAATAATACTCCCCTTTTTCAAAATAAACTTGTAAATCATCCCAAACTTCAAGAAGTTTTTTCCATACTGGAGCTAAAGTTTTTGCTGATTTTCTACCATCAATATAAGCATAAAAATCATCTATAAGAAGTATCATTATACTCATTGCAGCAAAAAAAGGATTTAACTTTATAGCCATACCGATTATAGATATAAACTTAATAATCTTTTGTGCTCCCTCTGGTAGCATATTAAAAAATCTAGAAATGGTATCTATAGCAGTTTTACCAAAACGTGCAAGGTTCATACCTAAATTGACTACTATTGTTAATGCTTTAGCTATTTTGTTACCCCAGCTCGGCATATTCATTTTTAAATTTTCATTTATATCTTTTAATCCCTTACGAACTCTTTCAATAGGCCCTGCTAAATACTTTATTAAATAATAAGCTACCCATTCTTTTAACATCTTTATCTTAAGCATAAAAGATTGCCATTCATAACCAATTGAACGAATATACTTTAGTTGATTATTTGCATCTGCTGGAGTTTGAAGTTCTTGCATTTCTGATCTAAGGCGCAAGAATTGTTCTCTTAATTCTGGAATCCATGCAACATCTTCAAGTTTTGCCCCCATTGTATCCAATGCTAATTGTAGACTTTTAGCATTTTCCTTCGTGGTCCATATATCTTTAGCTAGTACTTGATATTTCATGTCTGCATCCGCTACAGATTTTATAGTTTTAGCTGTGGCAAAACCGACAGCAGTTATAGCAGAAGCAACAGCACTCAAACCTGTTACCATTTTGCCAAGTGATGTGGTGGTATCCATAGCACTATCACTTAATTTAGTTACAGCAGATTTAGCTTTATTAAGTGTATTGTTAAATTCGCTAAACTGTGCATTATTAACTATTGCACCTAGAGATACCAAATATTCTTCAATTACATTAGTATTTGCCATGGTTTCACCTCACTGACTATTATTATTTACGATACTAGCTCTATAATCATTAACTGCTTTTATATCTAGCATTTCATGTATAGCAATCAAATCATCTAAATCATAAGTACCGTCCCAAAGCTCATGCTGTTTCCATAAACCTGCAAGAACAGGTCTATAAAGGAATTCATTTAATGTATCTGCTTTTACTGTTTGGAATTGGTTTGCAGGGAGTTCGTCAAGCTCTGCAAGCCTTTTTCTCCGAAAAAACCCTCAACATTAAACATTACCACTTCAATCGTTAATAATATAATTGTCATAAAATCATTTTCTAATTCTTTATGGCTTAAACTACCATTATTTAATATTAAAGCTTCAGGCATTTCTGAACCATTTATATTATTCAGGATTTCTACAGCAGATAAACAATCTTTCTGTATTTCAATAAATTTATCTTTATCAATGCCACTTATTGCTTTTTGTAACATATCTACTTTATTTGTATTACCCGCATTAATTAAACCACCTGCTAAAGAAAAACCTATCTGCACGGCTATATAAGATGCTGTAAAAGCGTTTAATTTTTTAATTTTAAATTTATATCCATTTAATTCAATTATTTTTGTTTTATTAATCATAATTTACTCCTTAAAATAAAAAGCTACATCAAAATAGATGTAGCTTATTTAGAATTATGTTGAATATCTGCCGCCATTAAGGTCCATGTAATCCTTTGACCTTGTTGTTGATATGGTGTATCTCCCACCTTTTGTGGTGATATCCCTTTTATTGTATGACTTCCACCAGTAGATGTATTTCTTAATAACATTGATGTTGTAGCCCATTCACTAGTTGGCAAATTCCAAAGGGTATTATACCAATCAAGAAGCCAAAAATGTAAAGGGCTAGTTTGTTGTGCTGTAATAGTTATGGTACCATTATTGCCAGCTATTTTACTTACCATTACAGAACCATCAGATGCAACATCATGAGCTGAACGGTCTGTACTCATGGATATATTTATATCTCCAACACCTTCACCAGTAAATAAATATGAACCAATTGTAGGATGAGAGATAGAACCTGATAAATCTAAAAAAGAATATGTTGATAAAGCCATTAAATAACCTCCTATCTATTAACAGTAACACCAATAGTTACATGTTCAATAGCCCCTGCAAGTTTTGCAGATACATAAATTGGTGGTGATTTACGTGCATCTCTATCTGCTTGTGATTGGTCATTAACTGACTCTGCTTGAATAAGATATCCATCTGGTAAAGTATCTCCAGTTTTTAAATTTAAAATTGCTGAACCATTCCATTTACCAGGAGCGATAAAACCAATCTTAACAGCTTGGTCACAAGCAACCGCAGTAGCATTCATTATGCTAGTCACCCCAGCATCTGTTTGTGGCACTTTTGTTGATTGATACAATAAATCCATAATATTTAACTGAATATTATTACTTAACATATCAAGGTTTAAAATTTCATCAAATCTTGTTGCATCTGCCATAGTTCCTTGTTCTAATACATCATAATAATAACCACGATTTATATAAACATTGCCATAATTACCTTTTATATATTCAACTTGTGTATTAGTTAAATCATCAGTAGTTACTCCTGGTAATGTTTTATAAGCTAAAGTATACGCACTATTGGCAAGACTTGTATTATTTCCCATAGCATAACCCATAGTTGCTGCTACGGCATCTGGTGTATCTTCTTGTCCACAATATTGACCAAATGAACGACGATAATTTTTATCTTTTAAGAAAATAAATATGTCAGTGCTATTACCAGAACTAGATAATACATCTTCTGTAGCTACTGTATAAAAGTAAGTACTACTTGGTTCTGCTGTTTCTGTATATTGAGCTATCGCTTTTATATCATCATTAGTAGCACCACAAACTGTAAAAGCATACCATTCTGCATTAGCAATACGACAAGCACGAACAGCATCAACTGCTTCCTTATCATTTGCTTTATCCCAACACCCAATAGCAATACGATTAGGTGCCAATGGAGTTGCAGATTTCATTAATAAAGCCGCTTTATATTCTGGGCTATCTGTTGTATATCCATCAGATAACATATCATCTAAATCTGTATAAATACGAATACGTTCTGCTGTCGGAATTACTGTCTCATTTAAAGGTTCAGTTTTTGTAGAACTACCAATAATAAGACCTAAATTAAAGCTATTCCTAGGAGCAGAAACAGCACCTAATGTTATTTGCACATCTACAATAGGGGTAAGACTTAAAGATTTTGTTGTTGCCATAGATTAATCCCCTTTCGTTATTTCTCTATGATTTTCAATAACTGTTTCTCCACTAGCATTACCATATACATTAAGTGGAACAGTCTTAATTTCATTAATTTGTGTAGTGTATGTCATAAGACAGTTAAATCTTAAATTTAAATCTGCCCTTTCCCACCACTGTTGTAAAAAAAGCTCTGGCATTCTTAAGGGAGCATCAGAGCTTGGTATTAGATAGATTTTATTTTCTTTTAAAATTTCACTTCTATTAGCATGAAAGTAATTTCTTATATTAATGAGATTATCATATGAATTAGGACCATAAGCTATAAGATTTACTCTTAAAACTCTCGTTTGTCCTTTACTAATTTGGATATCTTCCGCTAAATCATTATTAATAATAGTATCTACAGGAATAGTTATATCTTGACCTGATTCATCAAATATTTTAAAAAATAAAATATCATCATTAATGCTCCAACCTGGTTGTCCTTGTTGTTGCCAACTTCTTCTAACCGGCGGATTAATAGACCATGCAGGATTATCTATTTCATATCCTAAAATAGACATTAACTCTTCCCATAATATATCTTCTAGTTCATCTAAGGTTGTAATCATATCAATAGCCCTCCATGCGAACAGCTATCGCTTGATAATATCCATAATCAATCCATGGATTAACCTGCATTATTTTATATTTATTATTTTGCCATTCAATGATATCAGATATAGCATTTGGATTATTTGTAGTAGTGTGTAAAGGTACTAAACTATAAAATACCATAGCACCATTTATTTTATCGCCTT
>ENA-UERT01001663-UERT01001663.1-human-gut-metagenome-genome-assembly--contig:-NODE-1663-length-13006-cov-2.714595_pt1 | contig 13006 bp, 8 predicted proteins | sample MGYA00242996_ERZ507997 | MGnify/ENA primary metagenome ERZ507997 (study PRJEB26167, sample SAMN06115458) | human gut metagenome | host: Homo sapiens | place: China:Neimenggu | collected 2014-11-07... | reverse complement strand
ACGAAAAAAGCCGGACTGCGCAGAGAATTCTCCGCTAATTTTCAATCTTTGCGGTGAGAGCTGCCGGTTTGTGCTTAAACGAAGCAGAGCGCGGATGGGTGTACCGAAGTACGTCCCATTCGCGCCCTGCAGGAGCAAGTGCAAAGATGCACCGTAAAATCAATCGTTTAGAAGTACTTGCCGCGCAGGTCCTGAATCTTGGCCATCTGCTGGATAGCCGGGATGGCGAACTGCTGGGCCATGCCCTCGGCCATGGCCTGGGCGCGAACTTTCTCGCCTTCGGCGGTCTGCTTGTCGTCGGTCTTGACATCCCCGACCTCGAAGACATAGACGCCCGAAAGTCCCTTCACGGGAGCCGACAGGGCACCCTTCTCGGCCGATGCGATGGCGCCCACCAGACGAGGCTCCATGCCCACGCCGTTCACGTAGAACGAACCGAAAGTCACATCGGAGAAGTCCTCCACCTCCGAGCCGAGACTTGCAGCCTGTTCGGCGAGGGTCGAACCCGAAAGGCTCTTGACGATATAATCGTATTTTTTGTCGCGAAGAAGCTGCGAACGGATCTGGGCCGAAACCTTATTCAGCGGTGCGTACTCATTGTCGTCGATCTCGGTCAGCGTGGCAATCACGTAGTCCTTGCCTACATTGAAGATCGCCGAAAGGTCGCCCTCCTTCGCTCCGTAGGCCCAGCGGGCCACCTCGCGCGAATCCTCAAGGCCGCGGATCGTACGGTCGCCCTGGGCAATCGCAGCCACGCGGGGCGTCACGGCAGCCGTCGAAGCGGCATCTGCGAATGCGGCGGCCGAACCCTTGGCGTTGACCATGAACGAACCGGCCTGGTTGTGCACGTCGCGGCGCGTGGCGGCCGAAGCCTCCACGGGATAGGTGATCGTAGCCACCTGCACGTGTTTCGAAGGTTTGTCGGCACGGTATACCTGCATCAGCTGGATGGCGTCGCCCGAAGCGATCTTCACGATGTCGCCCTGTCTGGCATTGGCCAAAGCGGCGGCGAACTCGCCCGTGAAGGCCGAGAAAGGCAGCACTCCCACTTCACCGCCGTTGGCGGCCGTAGCGTCGTAAACCGAATAACGGGCAGCGGTCTGCGCGAAATCGCCCCCCTTCTTCAGCACCGTCAGCAGGCTGTCGGCAAGCGCCTCCTGCGCATAGGGCAGCACGATATGACGTACGCCCACCGAGTCGGGAACCATCTTCGAATCGAGCGCGCGGGACATCGTCCACTCGTTGTTCTTCAGCACGGGACCGTACATCTCGCCCGCCATCAGCGCCTTGGCCTCCTCGTCGGAGAGCTGTGCGGCGGAAACGTAGCTGTCGGCGATCTTGCCGTTGCGGTTGGCGCGGACGAAGGTCTTCACCTCCTCGGCGGCGGCGAACTCCCGGCCCACCTCCGTCACGCTCTTCTCAAGCGCCAGCAGGTCGTCGTCCGTGGGGGAGACCTCGAATACGACATACGAAATCGTACGCGACGGGGTCTGCTTGAACTGGTTCTTATGGCTGTTGTAGTAAGCCTTCACATCACCCGACGACACCTTGACGAGCGAATCGGGAACGGCCGAGAACTTCTTGCCGGCCCACTTGCCCGAGAAAGACTTGTTGGCGGCCTCGACACCGCGGGCGACCTCCAGCGAATTGACGTAAACGCCGCCCTTCACCAGTCCGAAGTACTTCTGCACCTCGCGCTCCAGACGGGCCTGCTCGTTGAGCTGCGCCCAGGCATTGGCCGCCTCGGGGTTGGTCTCGGCCTGCGCGAGGAACTGGCTGATGGCAGCCACGCTGTACTCGCCCGTGCGGGGATCGGCGAAAGCATTGTAGAAAGCCTGCGAAGGATGCTGTCCGCTGACCATCGCCAGACGCTCCGGCTCGGTGACGCGAAGTCCCATCCGGTCGAAACCGGGCGTCAGCACGTGCTTGGCGATCAGCGCCTGCCAGGCGGCATTGGCCAGCATGGCCGACTGCTGCTCGTCGCTCTCCTGCATGTTGTTCTGCGACTTGATCGTCTCGTACTGGTCGTAGTACTCCGAATAGTTGATCTTCTCGCCGTCGATCACACCGACACGCGGGTCGTTGCCCGAGAAGCCCATTTCAGTCTTCAGAGAGAGGATGAATGCCAAGAGGGCCAGTGCGATGATGATCGAAAGCACGATGCCGAACTTGGTTCGTAAAGTGTTTAAACTTGCCATATAAATTGTTAATTATTCGTATTGTTTCGAATTATCAGCCAAAGGTAGTAAAATTAATTGTAAAAAGAACAGAATAAAAGTAAAAATATACGCACGCTTCGCCCCCGTAATCCCCGCCGGGGCGGGAATTTACCGGAAAGGCGGCGGAATCCGGCCCACGCTACAATTTCTTCACCCGCGCCAGTTCGATGCGCGAACGCGTCGTACGGAGAATCCGCAATTGCAGGCCGCCGATGAAAACCGTCTCCCCGGCGGTGGGAATACCCTCGTAATTGAAGATGATGAAACCGGCCAGCGTGTCGTATTCCTTGCTCTCCTCGATGCCGAGGTTGTATTTTTCATTCAGGTATTTCACCTCCAGGCGGCACGAGAGAACATACTCGTCGGGGCCGACCTGCTTTTCGGTGAGGTCCGGAATGTCGTGCTCGTCCTCGATCTCGCCGAAAATCTGCTCCAGCACGTCTTCGAGCGAAATGACGCCCGCCGTGCCGCCGAATTCGTCGATCACGACGGCGATGTTCGAACGGTGCTTGATAAAATTCTCCAGCATCAGCTGCAAAGGCATGGTCTCGGGCACGAAATTGACCTCCATCATCACGTCGGCGATCTGCCGGGGCCGCGTGAAAAGGCTTTTCGAATTGACATAGCCCACGATGTTGTCGATCGACTTGCGCCAGACGAAGATACGCGAATATTTCGAGTCGACGAAACGCGCCGTGAGCTGTTCGATCGAGGTGTCGTCGATGTCCACGGCCTCGACGTCCACACGCGGAACCATGCAGTCCCTGACGCGCAGGTCGGCGAAATCCAGCGCGTTCTGGAAGAGTTTCAGCTCGTTGTCCGGTTCCGAATGCTGCTCCGGGCTGTTCGAGTCGAGCAGCGCCGCAAGGTCCTCGCGGTCGAAACTCGGAGTGATGTTCCGCTCCTCGACGCGGCGGCCCAGAAGGTGCAGAATGCCGTGGGAAAGCAGCGTCGTGAAACGCGCCACCGGATAGAGGACGATGTAGAAGAAATAGATCACCGGCGCCAGCGCGCGGTAATAGAAATTGGGATTGTTCCTGAAAATCGACTTAGGGAGAAACTCGGCGAAGAAGATGATGATGACCGTCGAAACGGCGGTGTCCACGGCGACCGAGCCGCTCCGGGCGAGCTGCTCCCACCCCAGCGAGGCATAGATGCTGCGCAGAAGCAGCGACATCGCCAGCGAATAGACGACCAGTGCGATGTTGTTGCCCACGAGGATCGTGGTGATATACTGCCCCGGATGGCGGGCGAAAACCTCGGCAATCTGGTCGAACATGCGGTTCTGCTTGCGGTCGATCTCCAGCTTGAGACGGTTCTTGCTCGTAAAGGCAATCTCCATCCCCGAGAAAAAAGCCGACAGCAACAGCATTACGACAATCAGGACGACGGTGGTGAGCATCGCTTTCAGTTTTTGAGTTTGGGTTCGACGGAAACCTGCTCCTCCCGGGAGCCGTCCAGCATTTTCAGCGGCCGGCGCTCAACCTCCGCTTCGGGTCTTCCGACCTGCCTTTCAGCCGGCCCGGCGGGAATCTCCCGGGCCGGAGCGGCCCTCCCGGATTCGGACGTCCGGACGGCGGACCGACTGTCGGAGGGCCGGCTGTCGGAGGGTTTCGGAACCGGGCGCACGGACGTGGAATCCGTGGCCGCAGAGTCGGCGCTCTGCTTCATCTCGACCTCCATACGGCCCTTCATGCGGCGAAAACGCCAGTCCTTGAACTCCTCGTCCGATTCGAAACCTTCGCCGATGAAGACATCGCGGCCGTTGTTCTGCACGATCTTCGAATCGACGTTCGAATAGATTTTCTTGGTCCGCGCATTCCAGAACAACTGCTGGGTGTAGAGGGTCTTGCCGTCGGATTTCTCGACGACGACGTTGCCCTTGGCCTCCCACAGTTCGCGGTTCTCGTAATAGATGGCGTAGTTGGCCGTCAGCACGGCGTCCACCGTGGTCAGCGAATCGTTCTGGTAGGTAGTGATCTTCACGCCCTTGCGGAATTCGCGGTAAGGTTCGCGGGCCAGCGAATAACCTTCGAGCAGCGGCGTGACGAAATGGTACGACCGGCGGCCGTTCTGCGACATCACGACCGAAAGGTCCTCGCTGTATTCGGTCATCATCGTCTCCTCGGAAGCCGACGCGCGGCCCGCATCCTTGTCCGCACACGAGAATAGCAAGATAGCACTCCCCGTCACGGAGAGTGCTACCCTGATCGTTCTTGTCATGCGTTTTCCCATCGAAGCCTGTCGGGAGCGTGTTTTTTAGCGGGCACGGACGGTGGTGGTGATACCGGCGGCCGTTCCGCAGGTCACCGTATAGCGCGCACCCTCCTGCAACTCGTTGAAGAAGCACTCCTCCGAGCTGGGGAAAACCGAACGGAACTTGCCGAGGGAACTCTTGGCGTGCTCCATGTACTCCGAATCGGCCGGGAGCAGTTCGACCGCCTTGGCCATCGTATCGTAAGCGGCCCAATAGGTCGCCAGACCGGCGAAACCGCCGCACGAACCTGCCGACGAAGCATAGCACTGCGCCAGGATGAAGTACGGAACGCCGTCCTCGGGATCCAGGTCGCGGGCCTGGCGCGCAGCGGCGGCAGCGCCCGGAATGTCGTTGGACACGAGGCCCACCAGCGCGATGCGCACGAGCAGTTTCTGACGCTCGGCGGGGTCTTTCTCGACATCCAGCGCCTCGTTCAGGTAGGTCTTCGCCTTTACATAGTCCTTCTTGTTCTGGAAAGCCTGGGCCAGGAACATGGCCGTCTCCGACGAAGGCTTCACCTGATAGTATTTCTCGGCGATCGAGAAGTAGAAATCACCGTCGCACTTAGCGCGCGACATCAGAGCCACGGCCTGCGAAAGCAGCGCCTCGTCGTCGGGAGCGGCGGCCAGCTTGCCCTTGAAGAGTCTTTCGAGATTCTCGCAGCTTGCGGCGCCGCTCAATCCGAACGCAGCGTCGAACTGGCTCTTGTACTCGGCGGCAGCGGGGTTCTTCTCGAAGAACGGCGTCAGACGGTCGTACTCGGCGATGATCTCGTCGGGCATCACCTCGTCGGTATTCCTGTAATCGTCGCAGAGGTTCGAGAAATAGGCCACGACGGTCTCGGGATCGGTGTTGTCGCCGCCGGCCTCGATGGCTGCGCGGAACGCTTCGCGGATACCCTTGCGGTCGGCGGGTTTGTACATCAGATGCTCACGGGCCTTGCGGTCGAGGATATAGGGCGTGCCGTACTTGGGATGGTCGCCGAAATACTCGTTGCGCAGGTCGTAAACGATCATCAGCGAGTCGGTGTAGGTGTTTTTCTCGGCGATGCTCTTGGCGCGCGCGATCTTGTTCTTATAAAGCGTGATACCGCGCACAAAGGTATTCTGCGAAGCCTTCGGACATTTGTCGAGCAGCTCCTTGAGGTAATGCGCGGCAGCGTTGTAATCCTTGTTGTCGAGCGACTCCTTGAGGAAGTTGCTGTTCAGAATGTTCTGCTCCCGCTCCTGAGGAGTGTCACCCCAGACCGCGTACTTCGGATCACTGAAATCTTGCTGTGCCATCGCTGCGACTGCAAAAAGCGCACACGCAGCAGAAAGCAGGAATTTAACGTTTTTCATCGGTCAGATTAATTTTTGTGTTTCTATCTTTTATTTTTGCTTGCCTGTCACATTAATCGAACTTGGAGCGCATGAACCAATATTCGCCGTTCTCCATCTGTCCCGCGAAGAGCGTGAAGCCGATCGCAAACTTGAAATACTGCTGCCGGACCAGCCCCAGGCGGTCGGCGATGTTGTAACCGCGGCGACCGTACTCGACGCCGATGTCGATGGCCGAGAAGGCGCCGCGCCTCACCGGAATGCCGATGCCCGCCGTCACGGCGTACTGCACGAGCTTGTCCCCGTTGAACGTCTGGTTGTAGGCTCCGTAGCGGAAACCCGCACGGTAGGACCAGCGTTTGAGGAAGTGACGCGCATCGTAACGGTTCGGGGTGTATTCCACACCCATCTTGATCGTGCTCGTATTGGTGTAGGCCACCTTGTATTCCGTCTTGTTCTCCCCGCTGCCGCTGGTTCCCGTCATCTCGTAGCCCGAGTTGCGACCGCCCCAGTTCTGGAACACATAATCCACGCCGACGGCCCACCTGCCGGTCTGGTAATAGGCCCCCACGGCCAGCTGCCGGGGCAGCACCAGCTTCAGGTGCGTCGTATCGCCCTTGACGACCGTGTTGTACAGGTCGCCGATATAGAGTTTTTTCGTCACCTCCGGGTTCAGGTCGCCGCCGAAGTCGTACGTCGCGCCGAAGGTCAGGATGCGCTTCGCGTTCAGAATCGCGTTCCACTGCACGCCGACCTGCCCCTTGATGCTCGAAATGCTGTAATTGTCCTGCCCCACCGTCGAGGTGAAGGTTCCCTCGCCCGTAATGGCGGTCGGGGTCATCACGAACGTACGGTCGATGTCGCCCCAGTAATACTGTGCGGCGATACCCACCGAAAAATTCTTGAACGGCTCCCAGCCCAGGCCGACCTTGACCTCCGTCACGTCGCCCTCGCCCTGGTAGTTGTACTGAATATTGCCGACGTTGGCGTAAATGGGGTCTTCGGGATCGTATTCGTGATAATACTTGGTCCTGTAACCCACCGAACTGTAAGGCGTGAGGCTGAAACCGAGTCCCAGCCGCTTCGCCACCGGCATCTGGAAAGCGATGTCGTGAAAGTTGAACGTGTTGTAGGCCGTCCGTTTCCCGACGCCTCCGACCGTCTGGGCGTTGTAGTAGTTCTGCCCCTCCAACCCGAAGTTGAAAAGGAAAGTCTTCTGCGGAGCCGCGCTGTAAGCCGCGGGGTTGAGCAGGTTGACCGTACTCACCGAACGCATGGCCACACCCGCACCGCCCATCGAGCGCATCTGCAGCGTACCGGGGGTATTCTGTTCGCCGATGCCGTACATCGTATAGGGCGAGAATGCGTTAATACTGCTTGTCTGGGCCGAAACGGCAAAAGGAAACATCGCTGCAGCCGCGACAACCAGCTTAATCAAGGTGTTCTTCACTTGCATTGTACTCTAAAATTCGATCCAATCCGCAAAAGACCAGATTACAATTTGCAAATATCGTGTTTTTAATTCTTTTCGCAAAGTATTTCGCGTCCCCGCCGGTAAAAATTACGCATAAATCGTCGATTTTTTTCTCCATCCGGGCCATATAGCCCTCAATTTCGAAGGTCAGCGAGTTCATCACCCCCAGGCGGATGGCCTCTTCGGTGGTGAGCCCCTGCAACTCCCCGCTTTCGGTCGGACCGCACAGCGGCAGGCAGGCCGTGTAGTCGTGGAGCGCCCGAAAACGGGTTTTCATCCCCGGCGAAATGCACCCGCCGCGGAACGTGTTGTCGGCCGTCACCAGGTCGATCGTGACGGCCGTGCCGAAATCGACGATCAGCACGTTGCGCCCCGGGTAAAGCACCGTGGCGCCCACGGCGGCGGCCAGCCGGTCGCGGCCCAGCGTCTCGGGCGTATGGTAGGCGTTGGCAACCGGCACGGGGGTCTGCGAGGTGAATTCCAGCAGGTAATCCGCATAGGGCCTGACCGTTTCGACCACGTCGTCCGCTTCGCCGCGCGTCGAAGCGACGACGGCCTTCGCGGCCCTGCGGCCCTCCAGCAACTCGCCGAGCATCGACGGATGCAGCCGCTCCACGCAGCGCTGGGCGACGATCCGTCCGCCGTCAAAAACGGCCAACTTGACAAGGGTGTTGCCTATGTCTACGATCAGATTCAAAGCTGCTGCAGCGTTTTGTATGCGTCTTCCACGTCTTTGACATTCCTAACGGTCATCGCCAACCGATTATTGTGCTGTTTGAGCACAAATCGGTCGGGCCGCTGCGTAACCCGCTGCAACAGGGTCATAAAGGCCTCGCTCTTGTAGAAAGGCGAGTTCTCCTCGCCCACGAAATGCACGATCATCAGCCCGTTCTTGACCTTCACGCGCTCCATGCCCAGACGAATGGCCTCCCAGCGCAGGCGCACGACGTTCAACAGCTCCTTCGCGGCGCGCGGCAGGGGACCGAAACGGTCCGCAAGACGGCTCTCGAAGGCCTGCAAAGCCTCCTCGTCCTTCGTCGAGTCGAGTTCGCGGTAGAGTTTCAGGCGTTCGGCCTGCTGCGAAACGTAGGCGTCGGGCAGCGCGGCCTCGACCTCGATGTCGATGTGCGCGTCGTCGATGAAACGCATCTGCTCCACGACCTCCTGCTCCCCGTCGCTCAGGCCCGGGACATGAAGCCCCTCGGCACGCAGTTCGGCCACCGCCTCGTTCATAATCTTCTGGTAGGTCTCGAAACCGATGTCGGCGATGAACCCGCTCTGCTCGGCGCCCAGCAGGTTGCCCGCGCCGCGAATGTCGAGGTCCTGCATGGCGATGTTGAACCCCGAACCCAGGTCGGAAAACTCCTCGATGGCCCGCAGACGCCGCCGCGCGTCGGACGACAGCAGTTCGTCGGGCGGCGAAAGCAGGTAGCAGTAGCCCTTCTGGTTCGAACGCCCCACGCGACCGCGCAGCTGGTGCAGGTCGCTCAAACCGAAGTTCTGGGCATTGTCGACGATGATCGTATTGGCGTTGGGAATGTCGATGCCGTTCTCGACGATGGTCGTCGACACCAGCACGTGGAATTCCCCGTAGATGAAGTCCATGATGAGGTTCTCCAGCTGCTGGGCCGGCCTCTTGCCGTGCCCGACGGCGACACGGGCCTTCGGGCAGAGGCGCGTGATCAGCCCCTGGAGGGCCGGCAGGTCCTCGACGCGGTTGTGGACGAAATAGACCTGGCCGCCGCGGGCGAGTTCCGCCTCGACGGCATCGCGGATGATCTCCTCCGAGAATACGTGCGACTCGGTGAGGATCGGCTGGCGGTTGGGCGGCGGGGTCGAAATGACGGACAAGTCCCGCGAACCCATCAGCGAGAATTGCAGCGTGCGCGGAATCGGTGTGGCGGTGAGCGTCAGCGTATCGACCGAAACGCTCATCTCGGTGAGCTTTTCCTTGGCGGCGACGCCGAATTTCTGCTCCTCGTCGATGATCAGCAGCCCCAGGTCGCGGAACACGATCTGCTTGCCCAGCATCTTGTGCGTGCCGATCAGAATGTCGATCTTCCCCGAGGCGAGGTCCTCGCGGATCTGGCTGACCTCCTTCGTGGATTTGGTGCGGTTGATGTACTCCACCCTCACCGGGAAATCGCGCAGACGCTCAGTGAACGAGCGGTAGTGCTGCAAGGCGAGGATCGTCGTCGGAACCAGCACGGCGACCTGCTTGCCGTCGACAGCGGCCTTGAACGCCGCGCGGATCGCCACCTCGGTCTTTCCGAAGCCCACGTCGCCGCACACCAGCCGGTCCATCGGCTGATCCGACTCCATGTCCTTCTTGATGGCCGCCGTGGCCGACTGCTGGTCGGGAGTGTCCTCCCAGCGGAACGACGCCTCCAGCTCGTGCTGCAAATAGCTGTCGTGCGAGAAGGCGTAGCCCTTCGAGGCCTTGCGTTTGGCGTAGAGGGCGATCAGTTCGCGCGAAATGTCCTTGACGGCTTTCTTGGTGGCGTTCTTCAGCTTCTGCCAGGCGCCGTTGCCCAGTTTGTAGACCTTCGGCGGCTCGCCGTCGCCCGACTTGTAGCGCGAAATGCGGTGGAGCGAGTGCACGTTGACGAACAGCACGTCGCCGTCCTTGTAGACCAGCTTGATCGCCTCCTGCATGCGTCCATCGCCCGCGGCGATCTTCACCAGCCCGTCGAAACGGCCCACGCCGTGGTCGATATGCACCACGTAGTCGCCCGGGCGCAGCTGGTTCAGCTCGGCGACGGTCATCTGCTCGTCGCGCCGGATCTCGCCGTTGATGCGGTAACGCTGGTAGCGGTCGAAAATCTGGTGGTCGGTGTAGAGGCACAGTTTCAGGTCGTTGTCCACGAACCCCTCGTGCAGGGTCGTCGACAGCGACCGCACGACGGCCTGTCCGCGGCCGATCTGGTGGAAAATATTTTCGAGACGCTCGACCTGCGCCTTGTTCTCCGAAAGTATATAGGTATCGTAACCCCGCAGCGCACCCCGGATCATGTCGTCGGCCAGCATCTCGAAATTTTTATTGAATTTCGGCTGGGGCGACGTCGCGAACTTCACCGTTGCGGCCGCGGGCCGCTCGGGAAGATTGTCGCGCAGCAGGAAAATCCGGCTTCCGGAAAGGTCGGCCACGAGCGAGTTGCGGCTCGTCAGCAGCGAGTCGATCTCATCGGGATGCTCCATGTCCGAGAGCGTCCTGCGGCGGATGTCGTTGACCCTCCGCAACACGAAATCGGCGTCGTAGAACCACCAGGAAGCCTCCGCGCCCGCAAACCGCGCGAAGGAGACCTTCGCCGCGGCGGGCGTCCCGGCGTTCAGGTCGGGGATGATCTCCACGCGCTCCAGCCTGTCCGACGACAGCTGGCTCGAAATGTTGAACCGCCGGATCGAGTCGACCTCGTCGCCGAAGAAAGCCAGTCGGTAGGGTTTGCTCTCCGAATAGGAGAAGACGTCGACGATACCGCCGCGCACCGAGTACTGGCCGGGTTCGTAGACGAAATCCACGCGCGTAAACGAAGCATCGACGAGCGCCTGCTCCAGCACCTCGATCGAAATCCGGTCGCCGACCCTCACGGTGATCGTCTCCCGTTGCAGGGCTTCGGCGTCGGCGACCCGCTCGGCCAGCGCCTCGGGGCAGGTGCAGACCACCAGGTAGCCCTTCCCCGTGAAATTCCGCACGGCGTGCATCGTCGCCGTGCGCTGCACCACGCCCTGCGCATCCTCGGCGCCATAGGCCGCCGAACGCTTCCACGACGAGGGAAAGAAGTAAACCTGCCGTTCGTCCAGCAGGTTGTAGAAGTCGTTCAGAAGGTAGGCTGCGGCGTCACGGTCCTCGGCGACAAAGACATGCACGCCCCCGGATTCGGCCACGGCCGCCGCGGCATAAAACGAAAGAGCGCCGCCGACCAGCTCTTCGAGGTGGACGGTAGCACTCCTGTTTTTATATTCGCGGCACAGTCTGCCGAGGGCTTTCGACCCGGCGGCGAACTGCGCCAGCTGCTCGCGGGCGGTTGCCATGCCTTATTTGGTTATAAGGTCGTTATCCTTTTTGTCATGGTAGTGGATCTCGACGATCCCGATGCTCTGGTCCTCGGCGATCTCAAGGCGCACCTTGTACTTCCACTCCCAGCGGCGGCGCAGCGACCAAAGGCCCTTTCGGAGGAACGCCGCCACGTAAGGACTGACGACCAGCTTGATGAATTTGTGTCCGCGGTCCTGCGTGAGGAACGAAATCTGGTTCTCGATCTTCTTGTCCAGCAGCACCGTAGGTTCGATCTTGCCCGAACCGTTGCACGTCGGGCAGACGTCCGAAACGCTCTCGACGGCCACGGGACGCACCCGCTGGCGGGTGATCTGCATCAGGCCGAATTTCGTGAGCGGCAGCACCGTGTGCTTGGCCTTGTCGGTGGCCATCAGCTTCACCATCTCGTCGAACAACGCCTGCTTGTTCTGCGCCTTGTGCAGGTCGATGAAGTCGATGATGACGATACCGCCCAAATCACGCAGCCGCAGCTGGCGGGCGATCTCCTTCGCCGCGGCGAGGTTCACGTCCATGGCGGTCTGCTCCTGGTTGTCCTCGGCCTTGGTGCGGTTGCCCGAATTGACGTCGATGACGTTCATGGCCTCCGTGCGCTCGATGATGAGGTAGGCGCCGCGTTTGAGCGACACGTACTTGGCGAAGAGCGACTTGATCTGCTTCGAGATGTCGAAGTTGTCGAAAATGGGCACGTTGCCCTTGTAGAGTTTGACGATCTTCTCCTTCTCGGGTTCGATCTGGCGGATGTAGCCGCGGATTTCGTTGTACATCGCCTCGTCGTCGACGGCGATCTGCGAGAAGGAGCCGTTCAGCGAGTCGCGGATGATCGTGTTGGCGCGGTTCATCTCGCTCATCAGCTGCGCCGGGGCCGACGCCGCGTTCTTCTTGATCGCCGCGCAGGTCTTGCGCCAGCGGTCGATCTGGGGCTGGATGTCGTGCTCGATGTCCTCGTCCTTGGCCTCCATGGCCGCCGTGCGGATGATGACGCCGAAATTCTTCGGCAGCACCGCCGCGGCAATGCGCTTGAGACGCTTCTTCTCGTCCGCCGAGCGGATTTTCTGCGAAAGGAAAACCTTCGAGGTGAAGGGAACCAGCACCACGTTGCGGCCGGCCAGCGAAATGTCGGCCGTCAGGCGCGGACCTTTGGTCGAAATGGCCTCCTTGGCCACCTGGACCATGATCTGCTGCCCCACCTGGAGGTATTCGCCGATCTTCCCGGTCTTCTCGACGGGCGGTTCGAGTTTCATGCTCTCGACGCGGAACCCGCGTTTTCCGGGCTGCTGCGAGGCGACGAGTTTCTGCAACGAGGGGAACTGCGGCCCCAGGTCGAGGTAGTGGATAAAGGCGTCCTTTTCGTGTCCCATGTGGACGAATGCCGCGTTCAGTTCGACAAGCACCTTGTCCTCACACAGCGCAATGGAGATTTCTGTCGGGTTGACGTTAACGATTAATTCTCTGTTCATCTATCGTGTGTCGCGCTCCGGGAAACCGGGCGCGGTATGGCTGAAATTAGTACTGAAGCCGCGTTTTGCTGTGAAGTGGCGGCGAACTCCAAAGGGAAAAATGGATGCCGGAAACGTCCGGCGGAACGCGGGGCCCGGCGTCCGGAAAACCCGCGAAAAAGGCGGAAAAACCGCCCGAAAAATCGGAAACCCGAAAATAGGTAAAGCTAAAAGAACCCTTTGG
>ENA-UERT01001662-UERT01001662.1-human-gut-metagenome-genome-assembly--contig:-NODE-1662-length-13011-cov-8.209293_pt1 | contig 13011 bp, 10 predicted proteins | sample MGYA00242996_ERZ507997 | MGnify/ENA primary metagenome ERZ507997 (study PRJEB26167, sample SAMN06115458) | human gut metagenome | host: Homo sapiens | place: China:Neimenggu | collected 2014-11-07... | reverse complement strand
TCAACCTTTACGAAGATGAAAAAACTGATTCTATTTCTTTCGCTGATATTATCGGTCGGTTTTGCATCCGCACAGTCAGAAATCCCTTCCGATAGTATTCGTCGTGCCCCCTCGGCTAATATTAAGGAGTTTGGCGGCTTTTTATTGGATATGGGATTGATGAATGTAGCTCCTCCCAAACTTCCTAAATTCAGCCTGGATGTGCCGAATATGAGTAAAGACTATAATCAACTGTTCCGTCTGAATACGGATGCCACATACTCACAAGGATTCTCTGATGCTTTTTCTCCTTCTGCCTTTTCCGGTTTCGGATACGGGTATGGCTGGGGGCTGTCGTCTTCTCCACAGTTCATGCAAATGGGATCTTTTAAGCTGAAAAACGGTATGAGGATTAATACGTACGGAGATTATGACAAAGACGGTTGGAGAGTGCCCAACCGAAGTGCCATGCCTTGGGAAAAGAATAATTTCCGGGGAGCATTCGAACTAAAATCCGCAAACGGTAATTTCGGTATACGGATTGAAGTACAGCAAGGGCGAAACGGTCCTTACTAAGTATATGAAGGCTAGGTTTACTATTTGCCTGATTTAAAAGCCTTATCCGCAGCGTACATTGCATCCGCTATCCTATCACACCACTTATCAAACTCCAGATCAGGCGTTTGACTCTCAGGATGTGTAAGCATATAATGCACGGATTGTCTCAGACCGTCCACCATTGATACAGTACAGATAAAATCCGGGACAAGTCTCTTGATCTTCGAATTATCAAAAACGACTGTGGCAGCCTTGTCACCTAATAGTTCCCCTCTGAAATCATAAGTTTCTCCATGTCCGGCAAGAAAATCCGAAGCTACGTGTAACGCATTCAGCGGTTTTCCTAATGCATCGGCAATGGTTTCATAAATCTGATTCCAAGTCATACTTTCGTCGGTTGTGATATGGAAAGCATTCCCGATAGCATGAGGGTTTGCCATTAAACCGACATATCCTTTGGCAAAGTCCTTAGAATGTGTCAGTGTCCATAACGAACTTCCGTCACCGGGGATAATCACAGGCTTTCCGTCAAGGATACGCTTTAAGATCTGCCACAAAGATATTAATTCTGCCTTTGACTACCAACGTTGTATACAAATTACTGATTCTTGTACCTATATTACTGTTTTGCAAATATGATATAGATAAGATATTCTTAAAAGTTTTATCTTTGCCTATGATAAAACTGTAAGCCGTATGGATGAAATTACCAAAATTGAAACTATTGATCAGTACGACCAATTATTCGGACTGGAAACTTTGCACCCTTTAGTGAATGTGATCGACTTTTCAAAAGCGACAAAAACAGTAGAATACTATCACATGAATATCGGATTCTACTCTCTGTTTTTGAAAGACATTAATTGCGGAGACCTTAAATATGGGCGTAACTATTATGACTATCAGGAAGGAACGGTCGTCTGTATGGCCCCAGGTCAAGTGATTGGTATAGATAACCGGAAGAAAACTCCTCAACGTACAAAATCGATCGGGGTCTTGTTTCATCCCGACCTGATCCGGGGAACTTCTCTGGGACAGAATATCAAGAATTATTCTTTCTTTTCTTATGAAGTTAATGAAGCCTTGCATCTATCCGACCAGGAAAAAGAAATTGTAACGGACTGTATACATAAAATACAAATCGAACTGGAACATGCTATCGACAAGCATAGCAAACAACTTATTGTCCGCAATATCGAACTATTACTCGATTATTGTATGCGTTTCTATGAACGGCAGTTTATCACACGCAATCAGGTAAACAAAGACATTATCGTGCGGTTCGAACATCTATTGGATGAATATTTCCAAGGGCAGGTAGCACTGACCGAAGGGTTGCCTTCCGTGAAATATTTTGCAGACAAGGTATGCCTTTCTCCTAATTACTTCGGCGACCTGATAAAAAAAGAAACTGGTAAAACTGCGCAGGAATATATTCAGTGCCGTATCATTGAACTTGCCAAAGAACGAATATTGGAAGGTTCGCAAACGGTCAGCCAGATAGCTTATGAACTGGGATTCCAGTATCCTCAACACTTCAGCCGGCTATTTAAAAAACATGTCGGATATACACCGAATGAATATAAACAGCAGAACTAAGAACATACACCGGAGAGATCGTTAACGTCATGGGAGATAAAGTACTCAAAATAGGAACCGTGCATCAATGTAATTGTTGCCTGGGAAGTAAGACACTGCATCCGCTAGTCAGTGTCATCGACCTTTCGAAGGCTGACTTATCTCCTCATACGGACATTAAATTCGGATTCTATACGATTCTGTTGAGTGAATGTAAGTGTGAGGCCTATGCATACGGGCACCAATGTTGTGATTTCTCGGACGGAACTCTCGTTTGCCTGACTCCCGGAGAGTCAATCAGTATGAAGGAGAACAACAAGGAATTTCCTTCCAAGGGATGGATATTGGCCTTTCACCCCGACTTGATTTGCGGGACTCCGCTCGGATTCAATATACACAATTATACTTTCTTCTCTTATTGTCCGGAGGAAGCACTGCATCTCTCTCTACGCGAAAAACAAATTATTCTGGAATTCCTGGAGAGGATTCGGCAAGAGCTTGAGCGCTGCATTGACCGACACAGCAAAAAAATCATTTCAAAATACATTGAACTTTTGCTGGATTATTGTACCCGCTTCTACGAACGCCAGTTTATCACACGTAGCGAAGTCAATAAAAAGGTGTTCAGAGAATTCAATCATCTGCTTGATAATCATTTCAATGTGAAAGTAAGCCTATCAACTGATGTGTTATCCGATGAATATTGTGCTAATCTCCTGCATTTATCGCCTGCATATTTTAATGATTTACTGAAATATGAAATAGGAAAAGAGTTCAAAGAGTATATCCAGTTCAAACGTTTCGAGATAGCCAAAGGATGGTTGGTAAATACGGATAAAACGATCGGCCAGATTGCACAAGAACTAGGGTTCTCTAATTCACAGTATTTCAGCCGCTTATTCAAGAAAATCACAGGGTGTTCGCCAAATGAATTCAGAATGCCCAACTAAAATTATTTAGTTAACGGCAGAAATCCTTAATAAAAATAGAATCGGGAAACAAAACTCTTAATCAATGTTATAAAACATACTTTTTTTCTTGGATTATTTGCAGATTTCACAAAAGTGCGTACCTTTGTAATGTGTTTTTCATAGTATTAGATTTAAGGTTAACAAAGGTTGGAGCAAGGCGTTGCTCCTTTTTTTATGTCTATACCTCACATAAATCCTACAATCAGTTGTAGAAATCACTATTTTTTCAGTAGTTTTGCAGAAACTCTGATAATTTAATTCAAGAAACAAAATGAAGACAAAGCAAAAATATTATCATCTTATAAAACCAATCATCTTTGTGCTATTTCTATCTTTTAGCATGGCTTCGTGTGAAAAAGAAGATATTATTCCTGAATCGCCGGATATAGAAGATACAGAAAATCCTACGGATACTGATCCCAATGAAATTGTTCCTCCTATTGTACGGGCAAATAATGAGCAAACGATATTTATGTATCTCCCTTGGTCGAACAATCTGACTTCTAACTTCTATCAGAATATCAGTGACCTGGAGAGTGTAATCGAAAAGAATATACTAAAAAATGAACGTGTCATAGTATTTATGTGTACCGAAGCTACAGAAGCTACTCTTTTTGAACTCGTTTATGAAAACGGTAAAAGCGTGCGCAAGACCTATAAGCAGTATACTGATCCCGTATATACAACAGCCGAAGGAATTACATCTATCCTTAATGATGTTCGGGAATGTACACCAGCCCAACGTTACTCTATGATTATCGGTTGTCATGGTATGGGATGGATACCTGTATCAAATGCCCAATCACGCAGTAACCTTCGTGTCAACAAAATGCACTGGGAGTATGAGAATGTACCTATGACACGTTATTTCGGAGGATTATATCCCCAATATCAAACCGACATAACCACACTTGCTCAAGGTATCTCCAATGCCGGATTGAAAATGGAATATATACTTTTTGATGATTGTTACATGTCGACAGTAGAAGTTGCTTATGATCTTAAAAATGTGACTAATCATCTGATAGCGTCTACCTGTGAAATAATGGCGTACGGTATGCCATACGCAAAGATCGGACAGTATTTGATAGGAGAAATTAATTATGAAAAGATCTGTAATGGATTCGATGACTTTTATTCAAATTATGAGATGCCATGCGGCACTATCGCTGTCACGGATTGCGCAGAATTGGATCATTTGGCAACTATAATGAAGGACATAAATAGCCAATATACATTTGATACGACATTAACCGGGTCACTGCAAAGATTAGACGGCTATTCTCCTGTTATATTCTTTGATTGCGGAGATTATGTATCAAAGTTATGTTCCAACCAGGAGTTACTGGCTCAATTCAACGAACAACTTAACCGCACTGTTCCATTCAAAAGAAATACAGATTATTTCTATTCTATGAGTAGAGGAAAGGTAAAAATAGAAACTTTCTCCGGTATCACCATTTCCGATCCCAGTACTAATGACCTCGCTTCCGCAAAAGAAAAAACAGCATGGTATGCAGCTACTCATTAAATCTATTAAAAGAGAGATTTTCTAATTTGTAGATATTCAAGAACAACAGCTCTATACATCTTATAAAAAATCATGAGAAATATATTAATCATCGGTGCTAACGGATTCACCGGACGCCAATTACTGAAGGATTTATCTGCCCATAAACAATATAATGTGACCGGCTGTTCCCTGCACTCGGATATCTTTCCAGCTTTAGAGAATACAAAGAAGTATCGTTTCATTGAAGTTGATATACGGAATGAAGCGTCCGTAAAAGAGTTGTTCAAAGCAATTTGTCCGGATGTAGTTATCAACTGTTCCGCTTTATCTGTTCCCGATTATTGTGAAACACACCATGAAGAGGCTTACCTCATAAACGTTACCGCGGTAGAACAACTGGCACACCTTTGCAAAGAATACCAAAGCCGTTTCATCCATTTATCCACTGATTTCGTATTTGACGGAAAGATAAATGAGAGAACCGGACAGCTATATACAGAAAAAATACTCCCCGCTCCTGTCAACTATTACGGATTCACCAAATGGAAAGGAGAAGAAAAAGTTGCCGATATTTGTAGTAATTATGCCATTGCACGTGTAGAGATTGTGTATGGAAAAGCACTGCCCGGACAGCATGGAAATATCGTTCAATTAGTAATGAACCGTTTGAAAGCCGGACAAGAGATTCGTGTTGTATCCGACCAATGGCGCACGCCAACTTTTGTAGGAGATCTATCAGACGGGATACAACGCCTGATAGAAAATACGGCCAACGGAATCTTTCATATCTGTGGTGACGAATGTTTGACTATTGCAGAAATAGCTTATCAGGTAGCAGACTACATGAAATTAAACCGCGCGCTCATTCATTCTGTTACGACAGAAGAAATGCAAGAATCCACTCCCCGCCCGCGTTTTAGCGGAATGAGTATCGAGAAAGCACGAACAATACTCGGATACAATCCGCGAAAACTAAAGGAAGTCCTTCTGGATTGGAACAGCATATAATTATTGCATATTTATTTTGAAAATATACAAAAAGTTCATATCTTTGCACCAAAATTAAGAAGACCAATGATGAATCAGAGATTACAACTACATAACACTGCTTACTTTCTTGCGGAAATCCCCAATTTCTGTAAGTCATGTTGCGTGCACGTACATTGGTTCAGTGGATTCATCTAAATTCCCCTTTCTTTGATTATAGGAGCTACCTGCTGATTCACTCTGTTGCTCACAAGTAGCATTTATCCTGACTTTCAATAAGATAAATTATCTTTTTGGAGAATTATTCGTGTGGCTTATTCAAATGTATAACCTGACCTAAATATATACAATATGTTTTCTATTATATCTACCATGTTTCTAGGAATCGGAATCGGCTATGTATTGCGTAACTGGACTATTTTACAAAAGACAGAAAAGACGATTTCTCTTACAATATTCCTCTTACTCTTTATACTTGGCGTATCTATCGGCTCTAATAGTCTGATAGTAAACAATCTTGGTAAGTTCGGTAAACAAGCAATCATTCTTGCCATATCGGGTGTATTGGGAAGCTTGATTGCTGCCCGGCTGGTTTTACAACTATTCTTCAAGAAAGGAGGCGAACAATGAAAGGAAGTCTGATTGTAATATTATTCTTTTGTGTAGGCTGTATCATGGGAGCTCTCAATAAGTTTCAATTTGACACGCATACTATTTCTATGTACATACTATATGCGCTAATGCTTCAAGTAGGAGTTAGCATCGGTTCCAACAAAAATCTGAAAACAATCATTTCACACCTGCATCCCAAGATGTTACTAATTCCGTTGGGAACTATCATCGGAACATTATTATTCTCTGCTCTGGCAAGCATACTGGTAAGTCAATGGAGCGTGTTCGACTGTATGGCAGTAGGAAGCGGATTTGCCTACTATTCACTCTCTTCCATTCTTATCACCCAGTTCAAAGAACCGTCTATCGGACTGCAACTTGCCACAGAACTAGGCACAATCGCCCTACTGACTAATATCTTCCGTGAAATGATGGCACTTCTCGGCACTCCGCTTATCAAAAAGTATTTCGGGAAATTGGCTCCTATCTCTGCGGCAGGAGTCAATTCCATGGATGTATTATTGCCTTCTATCAGCAGATATTCGGGAAAAGAAATGATTCCGATTGCTATCCTACACGGCATTCTCATTGATATGAGTGTTCCGGTATTCGTTTCTTTCTTCTGCAAATTCTAAGAGCTTCAACGCCTAGCATCATCGGCTGCGAATACAAATCTGATATCGGCATAGGAGACCTCGTCTCCTAACGCCGCTTTTATTCCTGCCACTCCGGAATTCTCGTTCTTTTGCTGATACCGACGAATCTTCTCTATCTTTTCTACAGCTACTACTTGCTCCAATTTAATCTTTCTCATACGAACATAATGTTCTAAGTGCGTAGCAATTGTTCCCGTCACCAAATCACGTGATTTAGCTATCTCCTCCATACTCATTCCCTTACAAAACATCTCATAGCTCATCTGTTTCGTATCTTTCTTCGGTTCCTTTTTTTCTCCCCTCTTACTTTTTTCCGGAAGAAATATCTCTTTGATTTCCGGTCGTTTCACTTGATTCTCCCTCATATACTTACGGACAATCCCCAAAATTTCAAGTCCATATTTCTCCACTCCTTTCGCTCCAAAATAAGGTACAGCTTCCAAAGCTTGCGGAGTATCTGGCAAAAGATTTACAATGCCCATTAATGCTTTCTGTTGCATAATGACATAAGCAGGCATATTGGTTTCACGCGTCTTTTCCGTTCTCCATTCCGATAAAGTGCGATAAAGCTCCGGATGCAGAATATCCGTAGGAACTTCTACTTTTACTTTTGTAAAACTACTACGTGTACGTTCTACCCGTTCTTTTTTCTCTCTCAATGTTTTAGCGGTAGGAGAAGGAGAAGAAGAGTTGTCCTCAAGACTTAACATCACCTTAGCTTTCAATTTCAAATATTCAGCAACAATAAAAGGTTGCACACACATAGCTTTCAATAAGGACTCTTTAATCCACAATGCATCATCCAACGCTTGCAAACGTTCATTCAGTTGTTTCCTCAACTCCCTATTATCAAGAGGTATATTAGTCTTTGCAAACAAAACACGAATAGGTTCCAACTCTTTATGAAAATACACCGCACCGGAACGAATCCGTTCTTGCAACTCCTGGTCCGAAGCATAATCTTCACTCTCATTAATCAAACGTGTATACTGATTGCGGAAACGGTGGGCAACTTCCACTATCTTTTCCTTAATATGAGGCTCCAATAGCTTATATTCGGTAAGTAATTTAGGGTAAAGTTTATACAAATCTTCATCCAGCATACGAAGTAACCGTTTATAAGCCTGCTCGAGGGAATAGAAGTTAAACAAATCACTCAACAAATCGAAGAAATAAGCCTTCTGCATATCACTTAGCTGCTTGTTTCCCGGTTTATTCCGTTCCACCTCTTTTGTGAAGTTATCAACCACACTGTCACTAATAATAGCCTCCTTACGCAATGGAGACTCCAATACCAAGCCCTCCAAAGTCTTACAACGACTCAAAGCTACATATGTCTGTCCATGCGCAAAGGAATTGCGTGCATCAATAATTGCACGTTCAAATGTCAATCCCTGACTCTTATGTATCGTGATAGCCCATGCCAATCGAATAGGATATTGACGGAATGTTCCTTCTATCACCTCAGTGATTTCCTTCGTTTCCTCATTTAACACATACTTATAGTTTCCCCATTCCTCCGGCAACAACAGAAAATCCTCCTCACTCCCTTTTTCTTTCACATATATCTCAGAATCATTAACGGCTACCACCTCTCCGATCATACCATTATAATACCGTTTTTCCAAAGAAACATCATTTTTGAGAAACATGATCTGGGCACCCTCTTTAATAGTGAGAATTTCATCTGCGGGATATGTATATTCAGGAAAAGTCCCCGTCACTTCAGCTCGAAAATGATAAGGCTTTCCCGGTAGAGAAGCCAATTCACGATCATTTACTTGCTGTGCTTGATTGTTATGTGTTGTCAAACGGATATATCCTTCTTCTTTGGGCGGTTGGAAGCCTTGCTGATATCGCCGATTCAACTCATTCAACACTTCATCATCTGCTTTGTTCTCACGTATTTTATTCAACAGAGAAAGAAAAAAAGTATCGTTCTGACGGTATACCTTTTCCAGTTCAATTGTCATATAGGTCGTTTCTCTCAATGCACGGCTGGCAAAAAAATAAGGCGTTTCGTAATAATTCCTCAACAAACTCCATTCGCTGTCCCTCACAACAGGAGCTAACTGCTGCAAATCTCCAATCATCAACAGTTGTACCCCTCCAAAAGGCTTTTCGCGATTACGATAACGACGTAAAGTCGCATCTACTGCGTCTAGCAAATCCGCACGTACCATACTGATTTCATCAATCACTAATAAATCCATGCTTCGGATAATGTTACGTTTCTCTTGACTGTATCGGTATTGTATTTGCGCAGAGTTAAAAGTCGTTTCCGGCACAAATGGAGCAAAAGATATCTGGAAAAAAGAATGAATCGTCACCCCTCCGGCGTTAATTGCTGCAATACCCGTCGGAGCCAATACGACCATGCGTTTGGGGGTATGCTCTCTCAATCGTTTTAGAAATGTAGTTTTTCCGGTTCCGGCTTTTCCGGTAAGAAACAGGTGTGTGCCTGTATTTTCAATGAACTGCCAAGCAAGTTGTAGTTCAGGATTATTTTCCATGAAAGTATATTATTTTGTGCAAAGGTACGGAAAACTATATAGAGATTGAAATAAAAGTACTAAACTTTTCCGCATAAAATAGTCAAATGAGAATCAGACAAAAAGTCCCGGCTGTTTTTCCCGCTAGAAAGCAACCGGGACGACGGATCAAATTAGAACACTAAGTGATGTGCTATTATGTCCGAAAACTACTTCGTATATTTGTTTTGCTTGAATATAAATAAAAATTCAAGACTATTTCCAACGCAAATATATATATATAAATTCCCGTTTTTAAGTTTCACCTTAAAAACGGGATATTGAATCAAAAAATAATGTTATTAATTGTCGTAATTACTGCATCGAACCACCCACAATATCCAGCAATTCGTTCGTAATCGCCTGTTGGCGACTCTTGTTATATTGCTTGGTAAGGTCTTGAATCAATTCGTTGGCATTGTCCGTAGCTACTTGCATTGCTAATGTACGTGCTGCGTGCTCGGAAGCATTAGAATCCACAGCAGCAGTAAAGAGCTTCTGGCTTAATACAGTAGGTATCAAGTCGGCAATCAATTGCTCAGCAGAAGGTTCTACTATATAGTCATTCACAACTTCACGCTCTTCTTCTTTCTGTTTTTCCAGTTCTTTACCTTCTTCTACTGCACGTGTAAGGTCAATAGGCAGATAAGTCTCACGAAGTAGAATCTGCACACCCATTGATTTAAAATGATGATAAATCAATTCCACACGGTCAATTTCTCCCGCCACATACATTTTCATTAGAAGATCCGCCAGCTCGGAAGCTTCTTGATAAGTTGGTTTATCGGAGAGTGTCGGAGGTATTTCCCCCGGCTGGAATCCCATTCTCTTCACAGCTTCCTCCACCTTCTTTCCTATGGGAAAGATCAAAATATTATCCTGTCCCAGCGTACGGTATTCGCTGACAGTTTGCAATAACATCTTTATGACATTTGCATTAAAAGCGCCACAAAGTGATGTATTCGAAGAAAAAGCAATAATCGCCACACGCTTCACTTCCCGTGCTCGTATGTAAGGAGACTCTATCGGAAGATCAGCGCTCAAAAAGTTAGTCAGAATCTTGTTCAACTTCTTCTGATAGGGCAACATATTCTCAATGGCTCCTTGTGCCTTATGTAGTTTGGCAGAAGCCACCATCTTCATTGCTGAAGTGATTTTTCGGGTACTTTTGACCGAATTTATTCTGGTTTTTACTTCTTTCAGTGAAGCCATAGTTTTCTTGAATTACAAATATTGTTTAGCGACCATAGCAGCAGTTTCTTCAATAGCCTTAGTCACATTATCATCAATAACACCCGTTCTCAATACATCCAACACATCCTCCTGATGATTCAATTGCAGAGACTCGATGAAACTGCGTTCAAAATCCTGCACGTTGTTCAATGGCACATCACGGAGCAAACCATGTGTACCACAATAGAGGATAGCAATCTGTTGTTCCACAGGCATCGGACTGTATTGCGGCTGAATCAGCAACTGCGCATTCTTACGCCCTTTGTCAATTGTCAATGCCGTAATCGGGTCCATATCACTGCTGAACTTGGAGAATGCTTCCAATTCACGATACTGTGCCTGGTCTATCTTCAATGTTCCTGCCACTTTTTTCATCGCCTTAATCTGAGCATTACCACCTACACGGGATACAGAGATACCGACATTGATAGCCGGGCGGACACCCTGATTGAACAAGTCCGTTTCGAGGAATATCTGTCCGTCAGTGATAGAAATCACGTTCGTTGGAATATAGGCCGAAACGTCTCCTGCCTGCGTCTCAATGATAGGCAAGGCAGTCAGTGAACCACCCCCTTTCACAATACCTTTCAGGCTTTCGGGAAGGTCATTCATCTCGCGCGCCACTTCCTCCTGGTTGATAATCTTAGCCGCACGTTCCAACAAGCGGGAATGCAGGTAGAAGATATCACCCGGATAAGCCTCACGTCCGGACGGACGGCGAAGGATCAATGAGACCTCACGATAGGCAACCGCCTGCTTGGAAAGGTCATCATAAACCACCAGCGCGTGACGGCCGGTATCACGGAAATATTCGCCGATAGCAGCCCCTGCAAACGGCGCGTAATACTGTAATGCAGCCGGATCGCCAGCCGTGGCAGCTACCACAACGGTATAATCCATAGCACCATACTCACGGAGCGTATTTACAATAGAAGCCACGGTAGAACCTTTTTGACCGATAGCCACATAAATACAATATACAGGATCCCCTGCCAGGAAGTTGGTACGTTGGTTGATAATCGTATCAATCGCAATGGCCGTCTTTCCTGTCTGACGGTCACCGATAATCAGCTCACGTTGTCCACGCCCAATAGGAATCATGGCATCCACAGCTTTCAGTCCTGTCTGCAACGGCTGGTTGACAGGCTGACGGAAGATTACTCCCGGCGCTTTGCGTTCCAACGGCATTTCATACAAATCACCACCAATTAAGCCTTTACCGTCGAGCGGTTCACCCAGCGGGTCAATGACACGCCCCAACATACTTTCTCCTACGCGGATAGAAGCAATATGCTTGGTACGCTTCACAATAAAGCCTTCCTTGATTCTGTCAGTCGGTCCCAACAACACAGCACCCACGTTGTCCTCTTCAAGGTTCATCACGATAGCCTTAATGCCGTTGTCAAACTCCAGTAACTCGTTAGCCTCGGCATTCCGCAGTCCATAGATACGCACCACACCATCGCTCACCTGAAGCACCGTACCGATTTCGTCAAGCTGCACATGGGTATTAATACCTTCGAGCTGTTTACGCAATATATCGGAAACCTCGCTTACTTTAATATTTTCAGACATTATACAATTCTCCTATTCTTATCAATAAACTGTTGTTTTACTCGCTTCAACTGCGTAGCAATGCTTGCATCCAGTCGATAATCATTAATATCGAAGATGAATCCGCCCTCGATAGACGGATCTACCACAGTCTCCAGTTCCATTTGCGCATGCAGGATATGCGCTGCTGCGGAGCGGATACGGTCTTCCGTCTCCTTGTCCACAGGAACAGCCGTAATCAGTTTGCCTACCCCGATATGCTTTAGTTTCCGGTAAAGATCCAGATACATCAGGCTGATAAACTGTAAATATCCCTCACGCCTGTTTCGCAGTACCAAAGTAATAAAATGGACAAACTCTCTGGTGGATTTACCGTTGCCATCGGCAGCCGTACATACCAGCGCCAATTTCTCTTTGGTTGAGATAACAGGGTTATCCAGTGCTTCACGCAAACCCGGTTGGGCGCAAAAGCAATAAGACAGTGTGAGGAACTCTTGGTAGAGCTTGTCCTCCACTCCTTTCTCCTGTGCGTATTCAATCATCGCTTTGGCATATCGCATTGAGAGTATTCCGACTTCCATTTTCCTTAGTTCTTATTAGGGGTTAATACTTCATCCAGCATACGGTCAATCATGCCCATTTGAGCTTCTTTGTCCTGAAGACTCTTACGGAGCACTTTTTCGGCAATATCGACAGAAAGCACAGCCACCTGACGACGGATGTCGCGGATAGCTTCGTCTTTCTCCACCTGGATTTGTTGTCTCACCGCATCCAGTTCCTTCTGTGCGGCTATCTCGGCTTGCTTACGGGCCTCGTGAACAATCTTGTCACGTTCTTCC
>ENA-UERT01001637-UERT01001637.1-human-gut-metagenome-genome-assembly--contig:-NODE-1637-length-13186-cov-5.898619_pt1 | contig 13186 bp, 10 predicted proteins | sample MGYA00242996_ERZ507997 | MGnify/ENA primary metagenome ERZ507997 (study PRJEB26167, sample SAMN06115458) | human gut metagenome | host: Homo sapiens | place: China:Neimenggu | collected 2014-11-07... | reverse complement strand
CTGCTGATGCTCAACAATCTGGAGGCTTTCGGTATGATCTCACTTTTTAATTTTCTTTGGAGCGGAACAGGGAATAGCGTTCATTATCTCTTCTATAGCAATCTGGCTCATCGGACAGTTGCTTAATGAGGTTCCGTTGATATTGATTACCTGATCACCGAAAGATACTTGGTCTTTCATACTATCCCATATCGTTGTGATTTCAAATCGTTCGTTGCGTGGCAATATACTCACATTCCAAAGAACGGGAGCACCTCCCATATCAGTTTTCCCTTTTTCGAATGGGAGGAAGAAGAAGCGTTTACGCATATAGTCTATAATCACTTTTCCATATTTCAGCAAGTCTACTCCTATGATTGTTTCATTCATTACGCTTGTCGTGCAGCCTATGTTTGTGAATTCCTTATCCATGATACGAATAGAAGGTATGTTCAGTTTTTTGATTTCTACAGGACTTCCCAGTCCGGCTAATCCGGCAGATACAATCCCATGTGCATGATTTGTTTCTTTTATATCGGATATATCAGCCAGCCTGTTATAATCTTGTATCGAATATAGTAGAAAACCTTCTGCACCAGTGTCAAACAATATTTTCATTGTCTGTTCTTCTTGCTTGACAGTGACAAATGAGTGATATTCCGTTTCATCCAGAAGAGGAACTCCGTCTGTTAGTTTCAGTTTCTCGGGGCGATAGGGATAGTTGATGACCATGATTCTATAGCGAGAGTCGAATGTTACTACAGATTGTGAGAATGCGTCTCCACCGAGAATGCCGGCGACTCCTAAATCAGTGAAAAAAGGATCTTTGGGCAGCACCATTGTTTTTAATAGCTTGATTTGGTAACTATTGCCGATGGATACATTGGAGACATATGCTTCTTGATAGTTTTGTCCCTGTCCGTTCACATCAGAAATGCGTGTATATCCTGCAGCGTTTGCCTGCATTTCAAGGGCTATATCGTACATCGTTCCGGTTTTGCCACCGGTGTCGACGATATATTTCGTTTTAACGCCGTTGATTGTGACAGGAATAATGATTTTGTTGTGTACCAATTCATAGGGAATAGTGTCGCAAACCTTATTTTGGATTTGCGACATACATTCCTTTCCATAGATTAGAAACATTAACAGCCATAAACCGGTGAGTATCTCTGCTCTTTTCATATCATTTCTTTTGCGAATTCATTTTTTCTGCTTCTAGAATAGCTTGATAGGCGTTAACAATACCTCCGGAGATACATAAATCATCAAAAAGGAATAAATCTTGTGAAGGTCTGTCGTCTACTCGAATGCCTTTTTCTACTTCTACTCCTTTGCGTGAGGTTACACTTTTTAATAGAATATCACGGATTTGTGAGCCGGTAAGCTTTGGAAAATAAGATTTTATGAGTGTGGCTACTCCGGCTACGGTAGCGGCCGCTAGTCCTTCTCCTGTTCCTGTTCGGTAAGTGTCTCCCATGTATGCAGAATATATATCTGTTCCCGGAGCATAGATATCTAGTGTATTTGCTCCATAATTTGTATCCATAACCGGATTTCCTTTTTTATCAGAAGAGGCGACTATCATAAGATTGGTGAGTTCTTTGTCTTTACTCATTTTCCGGTTCGGGAAGAATTCTACTTTGTCCATATCGATAGATGTATTCCACGCGGGAACTATCACTATGGCTCCTTTCTTTTCCGCTTCTTTCAATTCATGGATTATCCATTGTTTTTGTTCCTCGGGGTATAACATATTCTGTTCAGGCAATACAATCACATCTGCTCCGTGGCTGACTGCATAATGAATGGCTAATGCCATATCTTTCAGGTAAGGTTCCCCTTCTCTTGTACAGATACGTAGCGTCATGATTTCTGCTTGATCGGCAATGCCATCGCTTCCTATTTTATTGTCACGTTTAGCAGCTATAATTCCTGCCTTCATTATGTTGGTTGCTGCATCGGATGTAAGTAGTATATTATTTCCATAATTGCTGTCATTTATGTCCATTGGGTTGTCACCTGTAATTTCTTTCCGTTGGTCCGTACCATATTTTCTTAAGGCTTCTTCGTAAGAGGCTTTAGCTGTTTCCACACTTTTCTTACCCATATTTTGGTATACAGGTTCCCATTTATCTGTATTATATAAACTGAAATAATAGGCTGTACATACAAAGGCTACTTCAGAGAGGCTGTCCCTTTCCGCTTTAGGGTCATAACAACTTTGAAACTCCTCGACGGTTAATTCTTTTCCAGGGAAGCGCTGCTTCATGTCTCTATTAAATTTTTCAACGTATTCTTCGATGACATAAGCAAGTTGCAGACCACTGTAAGTACTTCCTATTCTGGATTCGGGCATTACTTTATATCGATAATAGTTATATTCTTCCATGTTTTCCGGTGCAGCTACTTCCTGACGTGTTCCATTAATAATTTTATAATACTTTTTCCCATCAAAAATATAGTCTGCATATTTATCTTTCAAGCGGAAGAATTCACGTTCTCCTTCTCTCGTCAAAGACTCCACAACTTGAGCATCTTTGCCCCCGAGGAAGTTCCAACCATTAATATCATCAATGAGACCATTTCTATCATCATCTTTTTGATTTAATTTTTCTTTGGGATTGATCCATATAGCCTGTCTCAGATCTTCGTGTTCCACGTCCATTCCGGTTCCGATTAATGCGACAATCGGCCTTTTCTTGAGTTTCTTTTTGTTAGCATTCAAATATTCATAGGCTTTGTTAACTTCAGCGCCATATACACTGTCTCTGTCGAAAGAACAATTGTACCAGTCCAGTTCGGATTGTTTTTTTTGTTTTTCAACTTTTTGTTTTATTAATTGAGCTGATGTAATTCCACAAATAAGGCAGCATAAGATAAGGGATATAAGTTTTTTCATTGTAGGATGAGTTATGATATTTATATAGTCAGATTAATTTCTAGCTTTTAATATGGCTTCACGTACTTGTTCTCCGCGGACATTACGTGCTATTAGTTTTCCTTCTTTGTCAATGACTACAAGGAAAGGGATGGCATAAAAGCCATAAGCTGTCTGGATAGCACTTGGAGCTTCATTACTTTTCGGAAAGCCTGTTTTATCCCACAGCATTACCCAGGGAAGTTTTTCTTCGTCCAGCATCTTTTTCCACTTAGCTTGGCTATCGTCTAGTGATACGCTGATGAACTCCAAATCGTCAGCTTTCAGTTCATTATATATTTTTAGCATACTACGCATCTCCTTACGACAAGGGCCGCACCAGGAAGCACAGAAATCCAAAACGACAATTTTACCGCGAAAGTCTTTTAAATTGACCTTCTGATCATTGACATTCGTGAAAGTAAAGTCCGGACATTCTGCACCAATAATTTGGTGGGAAAGGATTTTGACTCTTTCTACCAGCCAGCGGGCAGATAAAGAGTTTCGCTCATCATCGGAAATCATATCCAATAATTTCTTATTAGAGTAATAGTCATTTACATTGGCCAGATAAGCAAGCGCGGATACCATATTAGGTGACAGTTGCGCGTTAGCTGGAAGAGAAACAGTTGCTGTGTCCGGGTCTTTATCTGCGGGTAAATATTCTTGCAGAGTGAGAAACGAGTCGATACCTTTAAACGACAGGGAACTTTGTTCGGGATTTGTCTCATCATAGTAGCCGATGATGTTCACTTCATGGTTCTCGAAATATATTTTTTCTTCCGTTTTTCCGATTCGCAATGTGTAGATATCGGGTTGAATCAGCTTCTGTTCTGTGGCGAACTCTTTATTGGGTTGGAGTTCACAGCTAAGAATAAGTGTTCCGTTCAGGTCATTCACTTGCAAAGTGGTTGGTTTCAGTATTCTTAACTTGCCTTTAATTTGTAGTCCATCTTTGCACCACGAACTTGTCGTGGCGCATAAGAAGGACGAAAAAAATAAAATGAAAAGTTTCTTTGTTGATATCATAGAATTGTATTTAAATAATAATCGTCACAGGAGAATAGTTACCAGTCAAATCCTGGCCAGGGATCGTCATCGTCTCCACCGTCTTCATCGTTGTTACCCGGTATTTCTGGATGAGGCTGAATATCCCAGTCATTCGGACCTTTAGCTATGGCTTCCAAATCAATTCCATAATTCTCCTTCATGTATTTGCGTACGAAAGCGAATTTCTCAATAATAAGCGGGAATTGACTGTATCTTTCGGTACTTTCGGCTTCCGTATAATATAATGATAGTAAGGCATATCCGGCAAATGTTGCTTCCCGGGTCGGGTTGCTGCCGTCATATTCTTCATTCAGTGTGAATTTATTTGTATTTACAGTACCTGGAAATCCCCTGTTCAAGTGAAAATCAGGACTATCTGTTTCCCAAAAATAGAATGATATAGGAGTCACGTAATCCAAACCACGGTTGAATTCTTCGGGAATGGTAATTAGCCTTTTTTCTACAGCAGCCTTTATGATATTACCGAGAATCATTTTCCGACGTTGGCTGAACGTTACTTGGTCGTCCGGCATAATATATTTGTCGGTCATTTCTGCCTGAGGTCCGAATAAACAGGTGCTCCAGTAATCCAGACCATTAATGATTTCGTGCATGGCATTATTTTGTTTGATAACGACTGCTCCCAAATCTATTTCCGTTGCTATATGCACATTATAAGCCATATACCAATATAACGGTAATAATTTGCTTGTAACCTTTTTACACTTTTCGTTATTGAGGTAGGAGAATACATGTTTCTTCATAAATTCCGTATAGAACTTCGCCATTTCATCGTTGATACACCCTTCCCCTTTATAATTTGTGGATGCACCTCCTGTCCAGCTACGATTGAAATCTTCATCTTGCAGATCTTTATAAATCAGATAGACGCCGAAATCTTTTTGTATTTGTGAGATGTCATCATCCCAGCTATTCGTTCCTTGGGGAACTTTGAAACGTAATTCAATGCCTCCTTCTGTGGGGGTAAGTGCATCTTCTTCATAGCATGAGGTGAATGCTATGCAAGTGAGGAGTCCCCATAATAAATATATATTTCTCATATTTGTTTCTTTTTTAAGTTACTGAAATTATTAGCATTAGTTTTCTCGTTTAGGAGCCAAAGGATTTTGTTCCAGTCTTTTATTTTTAATCAATACTTCATCCGGAATCGGCATGGTATAAGAAGGGTCGTTGGATTTTAGCGTATATGTTTTACCTTCCCATTCGTGTGTGATTTGAGGCATTCCGTAGCGTCTCAGGTCGAACCAGCGTTGTCCCTCAAAACAGAGTTCTTTTCTTCTTTCTGCCTTGATGAAGTTTTTCAACGTCTCACCGGTCAATCCGGCAGGGACAACTAACTTTTCTGGTTCGTATCGATTCTCCAATAAAGTTCTCATAGCTGAAAGCGCCTTACTTTCTTCGTTATTGTAGGCAGCAGCTTCTGCAAGATTCAGATATGCTTCACTCAGTCTAAAAGAGAGTGCAAAATTCTCTGAACCATTAGGCTCGCCCATTGCAGATAGTTGGTATTTCCCGAAAGAACTGTAATAGTCCGGATAAAAACTGTTATTTATTCTGTTATATTCTTTAGCTATGTATTTTTCTTTTCTTAAGTCTCCATCTTTAAAACTTTCCAACAGATCATCGGAAGCTGTGAAGGCTTTCCGATAGTAGGTAATATTTATTCCCCAACCGGGATAATCGGGGTCTTCCTCTTCACGAGATACTGTTTCGTTATTAAATTCTGTGAGATCAGATACATTTCCATATAGCCAGATTACTTCTGATGATTTCAAAGACGTGAAATTGTAATAAGGTTCTGCTGTTGACGTAGAAGGCAGATTATTCAAATTGATTAAAGAGAAAGACCACTCATTGATTACCTTGTCGGCATATATCGCTGCATCCTTCCAATTTTCCATGTAAAGGAAAACACGGGATTTCAATAATTGTATCATAGGAAGGCTGATTAAATAGTTCGGTTCGTATTGCTTATCTTTCGATAAAGTGAGAAACAACCGTTCCGCTTCGCTCAAATCTTCTATAATCTGGTTATAAACTTCTTCTACACTATTACGTGTCATTAATAAATCTTCTTCGGGCAGTAGGTTACTTGTCAATTTAAGAGGTACTCCCGCTGCTTGCTTGTCATAATTATAAGGTGCACCGAAGTGATTGACTAACATGAAGTAGTAGAATGCTCTTAGACCTAAAGCTTGGGCAATCACATAGTTCTTTTCAGCTTCTGTTCCGTTTACATCACCAATATAATCAAGTGCGGCATTTGCCCCTAAAATAAATTTATAGTAACCTTCCCAGATATTGTAAACAACGGGACTGTTCTTTTCCATTATGAAGAACATATCCGGTTGCCATGTGAAAACTGCTTTCTTGGATTCTACATATCCTAATGAGTTGGAATCGAACTCATACCCGGTTTTGTGGAACTGGACATCATCATCGAGGAAACTTAAAAAACCTAGTAAATTGTTGCCTGACTTATGTTGGGGGTAAGCACTGCCGATTAGCATCTCTTGGAGGGCGTTAGCGTCTTTAGGAACATATTCGCTTTGGGATTTCGGTTCCAGAAAGTCGGAGCAGGAGGACAGTGATAATAAAACGATTCCTATAATTGTATATATAAATTTTTTCATCTTTTATTTTTTTAGAAACCAATGTTAATACCTAGTGAGTAATTGCGCGGAAGTACACTATTGCTGATTTCCGGGTCGAACCCGTTGAAACGTTTGCTGGCGATAACGAAGATATTATCCATGTTGAAGTTGAGTGACAAGTTCTTCATGTATATCTTTTCGCACCATTCGCGTTTCATTTGCCAAGATAAACCGATATTACGGCAGCGTAGGAATGAACCACTTACAACCATAGCATCAGACTGCTCCCATACCGGGATTTTGAAAGTACTCTCTCCATTAGGTAATTGTATGAGAGACATATTGCCCTTAGGCAGTGAAGGTATGATAGTATGTGCTTCGTCTCCCGGCTCTTTCCAACGGTTTAACAAATCACGGTTTATATTCGTATATGGGTCTGGCATATAGTAGGAACTGCTAAACTGCGAGTAGGGCGAGGGCAGACGTTTTTTGTTGCCAAGCAAGAGTGAGAAACTGCTGTTCAGAGTCAGTGATTTATACCGGAAACTTAAACTTAATCCACCTGTAAAATAGGGATCTCTTTGCCCTGAATAAACCAGGTAGGTGGTCGGGTCTATCAATCGGCTTCGTTGGTCATCCGGAATATCCAGAAGGTTGAATTGAGGTTCTCCGGTTTGTCCATTCAGACCGGCAAATGAGTATGACCAGAAACTACTAAGGGGATAACCTTGTTTGAGTATGATATCCGAGCGTCCGTTCAGAAAATCACTAGCCTTGACTTCGATATCCGTATGCCCGCCCTCGTTCCAGTTTTTAGATGCATTCAGGCTGACACTTAATGCATAGTCACGTTTTTGTATCGGAGTAAAAGTCAATGTATATTCGATACCTCTGTTGTGGATAATACCTCCGTTACGTTTCATAGAAGAAATTCCATATTCATAAGGCAGGTCTAATTCGACAATCGCATTAGAGCGTCTTGTGTAATATTCCAGATTCATGTTGAACAGATTAAATAATTCCAGATCGATTCCGAAATTCCATGATTTGGTACGTTCCCAAGACAGAGTCGGGTTCGGAATCTGGGAAATAGTAGATTGATATCTATTGTATAGATCAGCTACTGTTCCTTGATTCAGAATTAGATCCGGGCTAAGACGTGTGAGTGCATTTCCCTGAATACCATAAGTGCCGCGGAAGTTTAAGTTAGTTATCCAGCCCACATATTTTCTCATAAACCTTTCTTCTGAAGCCCTCCATGAGAAACCAAATGAGTAGGTTGGGTCAATACGATGATTGGTATCTTGTCCGAAGCGGTTGGATGCGTCATTACGTACATTGGCATTTATTACATAGCGATTTTTGAATGAATAGGCCAGTGTGGCAAATACAGAGAAGAAATTATCCGTAGTATTAACTTTTCTCCAACCACCGTCATATATTCTTTGTAGAATGCCCCAACCGCTGTTTTGAGAACCGGTAATCGGTTCGAAAGCTTGTAAGGTGGTCGGGCTTGTGATGACTTCTCCTCTATCGGGAACATATCCCCATACCGTATTGTTGATTCCTTTGTTGGTAGTAGAACGCAATTCCATACCTACTAGTGCATTCAATCGGTTCTCATCATTAAAAGCCTTACTGAATTGCAACTTGTTCTGTATGTTGTAAGAGTATTGATGTGTGTTGTTAGTAAACAATTCACCACCAAAAGGAAGTAAGGCGGCTTTGAATTCTTTACTGGCTGGTGAAACCGAGTTAAAGTCATATCCGCGATAATTCTCGGCAATGTAAAATGTCCGTTCCGATTCCCATGCCTCGTTTGTACTATTATTATCCGAATATCCTCCGGTGAATTGATAAGTCAGCCAGTCTAGAATGTTCCATTTTAAGTCAAGTGAGGCGGACAGATAGCTGGATGCTGATTTTGAGCCGCTATTCTCCCGTTCATTAATGAAATTGTATGATAACGATCTTACTCCTTCATTATATGGATAGGAGGCTTTCATCTGATAATAGACATCAGGGTCTATTGAACGGTTAGTGGTAGTGGCATATCCTAAAGGATTGACTCCTCCCGCAAATCCTTTATTCGTGTTTACACTTCCATTGATAGCTGCATTTATGGTTAGTTTCTGTACCGGACGTATAGTAATAGCAAGACGGCCGGTCATGCGTTCACTATCATTTCCAATTTCTTGTCCTTCGCTTTTGGAATATCCCATAGAAGCCGAATAACTGTATTTGTTTGTTCCGCCGGAAACACTTAGATTGTGATTATGGCTGAAAGCGCGGCGGGTTAGTAGTTTGAACCAATCTGTGTTTTGTGTTTCCAAAACATTCCGTTGGGCAAGGAACTCTTCAGAGGATATATCATGTGATAAATACATATTCAATAATCCTTCGTACGTGTACATTTGTTTGATAGGTTCAGCACTGTAAGGAGTTCCCCAGTTGAAAGCTTCTTGTGAGAACAGTACCCTTTCTTTTGAATTCATATAATTGAACTGATCGTAATTAGGTCGTGTTCCTATTATAAAATTGGATGTGTAATTAACGCTTAAACGATCAGTAGTATTTTTTTTAGTGGTAATTTCAATGACACCATTAGATGCCTTTGAACCGTAAATAGCAGTTGCAGAAGCATCTTTTAGAATACTGATGCTTTCAATATCGGCCGGATTCAGCCAAGATATCTGGTTACCGATGATATTTTTTAAGTCATTGGTCATTAGAGAGGTCGCATCCAATTCTAATGGGTCCTCCTGAATAATTCCGTCTACTACCCATAACGGGTCCTGATTACCTAATAGTGTACTTGTACCACGAATCTGAATCTTGGGAGCAGTACCTACGCGGCTACTGGTATTGGTCACTATCATACCTGCCACACGTCCTTGTAACATTTGGTCAATAGTGGTATACGAAGGCATTATGATATCCTTGGCTTTGACGGTAGTGATCGAACCTACCAGGTCACGTCGCTGGATGTTCTGATAACCGGTTACCACTACTTCGTCTATTTCTGTATTTGAGGAATTGTTTAGAGTGACGTTGATGGTTCTCTTTCCTGTATATTTGACTGTTTTCTTTTCCATTCCGATGAACGAATAGGTCAATATTAGTCCTTCCTGTGCCGGAATGCTAAAGGTGTAGTGTCCGTCCAATCCGGCAATAGCTCCTTGCTTTGATCCTCGAACACTGACCGTAGCTCCCGGAAGTGCTTCACCGCTTGTGTCACGTATCCAACCGCTAATAGTGATTTTGTCAGTTTTTCTTTTCTTGATAACGATAGCACTACCTGAAATTTCGTAAGTGAGATTAGTTCCTTCCAGGCATTCGTCCAAAATTTCGGTAATTGTTTTGTCTTTTGCTCTTACACTGATATCAGTAATGTTAGCGATATCTTCAGTTGCATACATAAAGATAAATTTTGTTCGATTTTGCAGGTACCAGAGTACTGATTCTAAAGTCTCTTCTCTAAGATCAACCGATATTCTCTGGTTGTCTTGTGCCTGAATCATAAGTGAAGATAGAGAGAATACGCATAAAAAGCAGAGCTTGATAATATTTCTGCTCGTACGCGATATCCCTCTGAATAAGGAATGTGCTCGTCTTTTCATAAGCGTTAGTTATAATGTATTAGTAATTATTTATAAGAGATATGCAGAACGCCTTCTCTTTGTTTTATATCTACCAGGTTCAGTTCTTTTATCATGTCAATAATCGGATTCATATTTGCATATCGATTAAGATAGGCTCCAATTTTTACTTGTTTGACAGCATCATCTTCAAATGTGTATTTGAATCCATACCATTTAGAAAGATATGACATGACACTCTCAAGAGGGATATTTTTGAATATGAATGAACCGGATTCCCAAGATGTGTATAATTCTGTATTTACATTGGTTACAGTATTTCTTTTGGAATTCTTGTCAAAAATGAAATGTTGGTTGGGAGTTAATTCGAAATCTTCGTTTTTACTTTTAATTTTTATAGATCCATTAATAAGTGTAGTGCTTTCAATATTCTCGTCTGGATAGGCTCTGACATTGAAAGTTGTTCCTGTCACTTGAATAGAGGTATATGGTGTTTGGACAATAAATGGATGTTCACTGTCTGGAGCAACATCGAAATATGCTTCTCCTTTGATTTGGACAATACGTTGTTCGTTACTGAAGCATACAGGATATATCAATTGGGATTCTGCGTTTAAATGTACTTTGTTCCGTTCACCAATACACTATACTGATCCGTTTTAACCACAAAAGGAGTTCCATCTGACTGTTTAGTCACTTCGAAATAAGCTTCACCAGTTAAAAAGACTTCCCTGTTTTTAGAATTGAAGTTACCGGCATACTGTAAGGAAGAACCGGCATTCAACCATACAACTGTTCCATCCGCCAGTATCAGCTTGCTTTTTTCTCCATAGGCAGTTTCTAAAGCAAACCGGTTATCGGTGGCTTCCGTATTCCGATAAAGATAGAAACTATATGTTCCACTCAATAATAGAACACATGCAATTGCAGCGATTGACGCACCTGCATCCGGCGTTGCAACTGTTTCCATTCATTCGAAACTTCAGGAATCAGTTTATAGGAAAGCATCCACTCCTCCTCCCATTGGCGGAACATTCTTTCATTAGAAGGTGCATCATTCACAAACCGGAAAAGAATCTCTTCTTCGGAGGGAGTAATGCGTCCTTCAAAATAACGTATTGCCAACTGGTGATTATAGATCTCCTGCTCTTTCATAATTTTTGCTTTCTATATGATGTAACAACCCAAATGAATTTTACCCAACCCCCTTCCTGAAAAAAATTCCCCAAAACAAAAGAAACAGGACTTCGTTCATTCGGAAAGCAGCCAAGCTAATATCGCGATATAGACATCCAACGGATATTTATCTTTAAAATGTGCGGAAAAGCGTGCTAAGGCTTTGGCTATATGTTTTTCCACTGCAGTAGTCGATATTTGGAGAGCATCTGCGATCTCCCGGTTTTTCATTTTCTTAAAACGGCTCATCTCAAATACTTCACGGCAACGGGAAGGCAAATCACTCATAACAAGACTGATCTGTTGTTGCAATTCCTTATACAGAAGCGTATATTCCGGACTTAGGTTAAAGTCCCAATAATAAAGTTCTTCCTGCCCGACCACCCTATCCAAATGTTCCAGATTATGCTGCTCGACCAGTTGCAGATGCTTCAAATAATTCAGACAGGCATTCCTCACCATTGCGAAAAGAAGAGATGAAATGGAAACAGCTTCTATCAGATCACGTTTTTCCCAAAATCTCAAAAAGCTCTCCTGTATGATATCCCTGACTGCTTCCTCATCCGTCACAAAACGAGCAGCATATCCTCGCAACCGAGGATAATAGCTATTGAACAAAAATTCGAATGCTTCGCCGTTTCCGTTCTTTATCTCCCGAAGAAGAGTCTTCTCGTCTGTGAAGTTTTTCATAATGATTATCTATTATGTTTCATCTCCTTATTCTTGCAATTATAGAAACCCTCTATATAGATATTCAAATCTTTGTCTATCTCAATGACGGCAAAACTATTATTTTCGGGAAGGCTTCCTTCTATCATTCCTTTCATTGTAAAATAGTGGATTCCATGCCGAAAACTATAGTTCCCGGCATGATGGTGCCCTTGGATAACGGCTACTACCTTACCGCTTTGCTCAAGTATCGAAACGATCTCTTCCGCATTGCCGATACAAAGTTCCTTGTCGATCCCGGAGAAAGTATCCAACAATTCGTGGATAAAGATCACGACCGGCAAATCGTCTTTCTTCAGTTCCTGCTGCAACCATTCTCTTTGGCCAGCGGGGATAAACGCCTTGGTCCAATCGAAATTACCGGAATCATAATCAGAACCATCCTCGTTGCAGTTACCGTCAAGCACGATAAACTTAATCTGGTTCCGTACGAAGGAATAATAAGGTTTTCCTTTCGCACTCCCGTAATTGCTCGTATGTGCGAGAAATTCAGATTTTGAGATACTATCCATATCATGATTGCCCAACACATGATAAACAGGGCCGTCGAAGGTCTGAAACTTTGCTTCTATCTCATCTAAAAACGACAAAGTCTGCCCTCTTTCAGGAGTATCACCCATATCCTTCAAGTCTCCAAGTTCAATCATGAAATCTAATTTCCGCCTATTAAAAACGTCTATTGCTTCCGATAACTTTGTGATGGATTGTTCATAATAGCGAGTTCCGTGTACATTCCGATGAGCAAAATGTATATCCGTTACCAAGCCAAAGCGCAGTCTCTTTTCATTTTCCCGCGCCAACAAGCCCGGACAGGATAAAAGCAATGCCCCAGCACATGATCTCTTAAAAAATAATCGTCTATCCATGGTTTATCAGATTGATCAGGGCAAATGTAAACAATATTCCCGGAGAATTGGATAAAACTGTTTACCTTTGCCTTATCAAATACGAATCTGCCATATGAAACTAAAAGTAATTATCCTGCTTATCAGTCTGTTATCCGGCTCTATCGAAGCCCAGACAATTCATTACAATGCTTTCTCAGCACCTCGTTCATCTCCTTTACCTGGTAGTCCCCGTCCGCACCCCGTTTCTTCAGCGAGTCTATCAACCGCTGT
>ENA-UERT01001609-UERT01001609.1-human-gut-metagenome-genome-assembly--contig:-NODE-1609-length-13334-cov-5.822735_pt1 | contig 13334 bp, 8 predicted proteins | sample MGYA00242996_ERZ507997 | MGnify/ENA primary metagenome ERZ507997 (study PRJEB26167, sample SAMN06115458) | human gut metagenome | host: Homo sapiens | place: China:Neimenggu | collected 2014-11-07... | reverse complement strand
GCTATTTTTCCTTAATTTATTCTGTATAAAGGCGTCAAGACCCGCTGCCGCATAGATTGTTATCGCAAACAAATAAGGATAATGATAACGGGAAGTGATCACGAACAAAACCGTTACTGCTGTGCCTAAAACAGGGATCAGAAGATAGATATTCCGCTCTCGTAACAGATCGCGCCGGTTCGTCCAAACGTAATAAAAGAATAGTAAAAGCACCGTGTAATAGACAATGCTTTTCAACGCCAGGGAAACGATTAACTCCATTATCTTCAGATTATTACCCTCCACCTTTGAAAGAACTACTCTAAATCCCATATCCGGCTTTACACGCTCCGTCCAGGTATCTTCACAATACAAAGCAGCCAACTTGAAGGGCAGTTGGGAAACATACTTAAACGGATGCTCCGATATCCAGCGGACTGACGCACGCTTCAGCAGGCTGTCCCGCTCCATGTAGGTATAATCTCCGGGAGGAAGGCAAATATAATTGTCCGGATCACCGAAGCCGTTAAAATTGACTAAACCGTTTGCTTCATCAAAAGAACTCATCGCTAAGTTATAGCCTCCGGACACCGCTTGATAGACAAAATGGCCGGTTCTCTCCTTCGCACTCCGCCCGATCAGGAAAACAGTCAAGACAAGCGGCAAGGCCAATGCTGCATAAGACTGCCACCGGCGCTTTTGCACGATGAAAAGGAGCAAAATCACGAATAAAAAGACAATTGCCAGAGGACGGAACCAGTTAGCCACAGCGATCAGCACGCCGGCGACAGCCACAGGAAACAGCCGGCGAACGTTGCATAGCAGCAGGGCTGTCAATAGTAGGAAAGTAAAAGGCAAATCAGTCAATACAGCTATCGGAGCATATAGGTTCGAAAAAATCAACATATATAAAATAGCAGCGTAATACCCCGTTTTATTCGAAAACATCCGTCCGGCCAACTTCCGTATTTCAAATACCATTGCAATATTCATCAATAAATTCAGCAACCGGACAAAGGAGAAAGATCCGCAAAGATGATAGATCCCGATCAAAAGGTTTACATACCCCGGACCGAAAATAAAATCCTCATATTGGTTATGCACGTCCGGATACCAAGTGCCCCTCGCGATGCATTCCGAAGCCAGTTTCACATAAGCTTGGGCATCATCGTGGTTGGGCATATCCCAGTATTTTATTACCAGGCAAACCTGCAGGATCACCCATATGACAAACATGATCCGAAAAACGACCGGTATTTTTTTCCCTATCATTTCTTTAGCTCTTTTTGGGAGACAAAGATACAGCCTTTTCACCGGTAATCCGCCCGTGATAAATTAATTCTATCTGTACATTCGAGAAACAACGGGACGTATTTGCAACAAAATCAAACTCGGGATGGTTTCATTTTTAAAGAAACATAAAATAAAAACGCATTTAATATGACACGAGATTTTAAAGAAGCATTGAGACACCGCAGAACTTATTACCACATCACGAACAGTTCTCCGATATCAGACGAACAGATCAAAGAAATCATAGACTTCGCAGTCATGAACGTCCCTTCTGCCTTCAACTCGCAATCTACCCGCATCGTATTGCTGTTAGGCAAGAATCATAAAAAGCTTTGGGAGATAACGAAAGAGACATTGAAGAGGCTTGTTTCAGCGGAAGTCTTCAAAGGGACGGAAGCTAAAATAGACGGAAGTCTGGCTGCCGGCTACGGAACGATCCTGTTCTTCGAAGACAAAGCGGTAGTTGAACAGCTGCAAGACTCCTTCCCTACTTATTACGACAAATTTCCGGTTTGGGCACAGCAAACATCTGCCATGCACCAGCTGGCGATCTGGACAATGTTGGAAGATGCCGGCTTAGGCGTGTCCCTTCAACATTATAATCCGCTGATCGACGAAACGGTATATGCGGAATGGAAACTCGACCCGAAATGGGAACTGGTGGCACAGATGCCTTTCGGAACGCCGACGGAAGGACCCGGACCGAAAGAGATCAAACCGTTAGACAAAAGAGTCCTGGTTTTCAAGTAAAAGAGCACAAGCATGAATTACGATATTGCAATCATAGGAGGAGGACCGGCCGGCTATACCGCAGCCGAACAGGCAGCCGAAGGAGGCCTGAAAACCGTCCTCTTTGAAAAGAACGCCATTGGAGGCGTCTGCCTGAACGAAGGCTGTATTCCCACAAAAACGTTATTATACTCCGCCAAGATATTGGACAGTTTCAAAACATCCTCCAAATATGGCATTTCACCGGAAGGAACACCGTCTTTCGACATGGACAAGATCATCAGGCGGAAGAACCGGACTGTCAAAAAGCTAACATCCGGTGTGAAGATGCGGCTCACTTCAAGTGGGATCACGATTGTCGAAGGGACAGCCGTTTTGAACGGGGAAACGGATGGAATGATCCGTATACAATGCGGAAACGCCCTTTTCACCGTCAAAAACGTCCTCCTCTGTACCGGCTCCGAAACGGTAATCCCTCCAATCAAGGGACTTTCGGATACAGATTACTGGACTTCACGGGAAGCGCTCGACAGCAAAGAACTTCCCAAAGAACTTGCCATCATAGGCGGCGGTGTCATCGGGATCGAGTTTGCTTCATTCTTTACCAGCATGGGAGTAAAAGTAAAGGTGATCGAGATGATGCCGGAAATACTCGGCGCGATGGACAAAGAGGCTTCCGCCATGCTCCGGAGCGAATACGCCAAGAAAGGGGTGGAATTTCATCTGAACACAAAAGTGACCGAAGTCAACCCGAAAGAGGTCATTGTCGAAAAAGACGGCAAGACGAATGCGATCTCCGCAGACAAAATCCTGGTCAGCGTAGGCCGTCGGGCAATTACCAAAAATTTAGGTCTGGAAAGCCTTTCCATCGAGACGGACCGCCGGGGCGTCCGAGTGAACGAATATATGCAGACCTCCCATCCGCACGTTTATGCAGCCGGAGATATCACAGGGTTCTCGCAACTGGCCCACACGGCCTATCGGGAAGGTGAGGTTGCTGTCAACCATATTCTGGGGAATGAGGAACGGATGGACTACAGGGCTATTCCCGCCGTCGTCTACACCAATCCGGAAGTGGCCGGTGTCGGCAAGACGGAAGAGGAATTGAAGGCAAGTGGAGAATATTACAACCTTGTCAAGATACCGATGACCTATTCCGGCCGCTTTGTCGCCGAAAACGAAACCGGCAACGGGCTATGCAAGCTCCTGACAAACGTGAACGGCCAGATCATCGGTTGCCATCTGGTGGGAAATCCGGCATCGGAGATCATCGTCATTGCCGGTATCGCCGTCGAGCACGGTTATACGGTCGATGAATTCAAGAAAACCGTATTTCCCCATCCGACTGTCGGAGAGGCGATACATGAAAGTCTCTACCTCTGATAATGCTTTATATCAACAATCCATACACGGATGCCTGGTTCAACCTGGCAGCCGAGGAGTATCTGCTCAAGAACTTTTCGGACGACATCTTCATGTTGTGGCAGAACGAACCGTCCGTCATCATCGGTAAGCACCAGAACGTATGGGACGAGATAAACCGAAACTATATTCAGGAGAAGCATATCAAAGTCGTACGCCGTTATTCCGGTGGCGGAGCCGTCTATCACGATTCCGGCAACCTGAATATCACTTTTATACAAAACAGCAAGGAACTCGCATCCGGCACATTCACAACCCGGCTGATCGCCTTCCTTGCCACATTCGGCATCCGGGCAGAGGCTGACGAGCGGCAGGCACTCACAATCGACGGGTTGAAAATATCGGGCAGTGCGCAATCCATCCACAAAGGAAGGATCTTGCACCACGCCACCCTCCTTTTCTCCACCGACCTGTATCGCCTGACGACCGCCCTCAAAAGTACAGAACGGAGACCGGAAAGAAAAGAAATGAAGCCCGCTCCTTTTTATGTCAAATCCGTAAGAAGCCCGGTCACCAACATATGCACCTATACCCGTAAAGCGGTATCTATCGGAGAATTCAGAGACGCACTCCTGAACTATTTTACAGAAAACAAGACGGACACCCGTCCCTATTCATTCACTGAAGACGATTTGAACGCCATCCGGTCCCTACGTGACAACAAATACGCGACGTCGGCCTGGAACTTCAATATCAGAACATAAAATACACATTTAAACTATGTCGACATTTGAAATAAAAATGCCCAAACTGGGCGAAAGCATCACGGAAGGGACGATTGTCTCCTGGTCCGTCAAAGTAGGCGACGCTGTTCAAGAAGACGATGTCCTCTTTGAAGTGAGCACCGCCAAAGTCAGTGCGGAAATACCCTCTCCGGTTGCAGGAAAGGTGCTCGAACTGCTGTTTTCCGAAGGCGATACGGTGGCCGTCGGTACAACCGTCGCCCTGATCCAACTGGAAGGCGAAGAGGGAGAAGCACCCGAAAGTACCATTCCTGCCGCAGCTAAAAGCGACGAAAGCACAATGGTACAGTCTGTACCGGCAGAACCCGCCCAGCCCGTCAAATCATCCAAGGAAGAAGACGGAAGATGGTATTCTCCCATCGTGCTGAAATTAGCACAGGAAGCCAAAATATCGCAAGCCGAACTGGACGCGATTCCGGGAACCGGCTACGAAGGACGACTCAGTAAAAAAGATATTAAAGATTATATCACGACCAAGAAAAGTGGCATCACCCCACAAAGTGATACCGAAAACTTGCGTCAACCGTCGACGCAGCCCACCATCTCCGATCGACGTAACCCACCATCTCCGGTCGATGGTGTCCACCATCACCAACCGACGCAGCCCACCATCGACGATCGACGCAACCCGGCATCTGTTACCGAAGACGAAACGGTCGAAATGGACCGCGTTGCCCGTATCATATCAGACCATATGGTCATGTCGAAAAAAGTGTCTCCCCACGTTACAACTGTTGTCGAAGCCGACGTCACCCGTCTGGTAAAATGGCGCAACCGCACGAAAGACGCATTTTTCAAACGTGAAGGTGTAGCACTCACTTTCATGCCTGCCATAGCGGAAGCTACAGCAAAGGCACTGGCTGAATTCCCGCACGTGAACGCTTCGGTCGACGGCTACAAAGTCATTCTGAAAAAGCATATTAACCTGGGTATCGCCGTGTCGCTACCCGACGGTAACCTGATCGTACCGGTTATTCATGATGCAGACAAGTTGAATCTGAACGGCCTTGCTGCCAACATCGACACTCTTGCCGCCAAAGCACGCACGGGTAAGCTGATGCCAGACGATATACAAGGCGGAACTTTCACGATCACCAACTTCGGTTCGTTCAAGAGCCTGTTCGGTACGCCGATCATCAACCAGCCACAGGTAGCCATCTTAGGCGTCGGCTTCATCGAAAAGAAACCGGCCGTCGTGGAGACACCCGAAGGAGATACAATCGCAATTCGCCACAAGATGTACCTGTCCCTGTCGTACGACCACCGGATCATCAACGGAGCACTGGGTGGAGAGTTCCTGCGACGCGTAGCGGATTATCTGGAGAACTGGGATAAATGATGATTTATCTGTTACTTTTGGCTTGATCCAAAAGTAACCAAAAGATCAAGGCTTAAGCTGCTTCGCTACTTCGTTCCCTCCGTTCGCTGTCGCGTCTGAAACTCGCTTCGCTCAAACAGCAGACGCTCCGGACGCTCACTGCGGTCTCTGCGCTTTACGCTCACCAGCTTAGGCCGGAGATAGAGCCTAACGGCTCTTCAGGGATTGCCAATGCTGCCTGCTCCTTTGTGATCCCGCATCAAGTGCGGGAACAGGCTTGTCCCCGTGCCCCGCACGGGGCCGCAAAAGAACGATCAGTATCGGCAATCCCAAAAGAAAGCGGAGCTTTCTTGGAAAGGCCTAAGCGGACGGGCGTCAAGCGGAGGGTAAAGACGAAGCGTCCGGAGCCTGCCCTGTTTGAGCGAAGCGAGTTTCGCAGGCGACAGCGTAGTCTTTGCCCGGAGTAGACCGGACGGTTAAGCCTTGACTTTTTGGTTACTTTTGGGTCAAGCCAAAAGTAACATATCACAAAACAATTAAAACAACACACAAAATAATCAAGTATGAAACGATACGATATAAAAACGACCGATACCGAGACCCTCCGCAAATGGTATTACCTGATGAGTCTCGGCAGGGCGCTCGATGAAAAGGCGCCTTCTTACCTGCTCCAGTCCTTAGGCTGGTCCTATCATGCCCCTTATGCCGGGCATGACGGCATCCAGCTCGCCATCGGGCAGGTATTCCACCGGGGAGAGGATTACCTCTTTCCCTACTACCGCGATATGCTGACCGTCCTGTCTGCCGGAATGACGGCGGAAGAAATCATCCTGAACGGCATCTCGAAAGCGACCGATCCGTCCAGCGGCGGACGGCATATGTCCAACCACTTCGCCAAGCCGGAGTGGCATATCGAGAACATATCCTCGGCGACCGGGACACACGACCTGCACGCCGTAGGTGTCGCCCGTGCAATGGTTTATTACGACCATAAAGGCATTGCGATCACCTCGCACGGTGAATCCGCCACTTCCGAGGGCTACGTCTACGAAGCCATCAACGGGGCGAGCAACGAGCAGCTCCCCGTTATCTTTGTCTTGCAGGACAACGGCTACGGCATCTCCGTCCCCAAAAAGGATCAGACGGCCAACCGCAAGGTAGCCGACAACTTCTCAGGCTTCAAGAACCTGCGCATCATCCACTGCAACGGAAAAGACGTTTTCGACTCGATGAACGCCATGACCGAAGCCCGCGAACATGCGATCAATACGCATAATCCGGTGATCGTCCATGCAAATTGCGTACGCATCGGCTCCCATTCGAACTCCGACAAGCAGACTTTGTATCGCGATGAAAACGAACTTGCCTACGTGAAAGCAGCCGATCCGCTGCAAAAATTCCGCCGTATGCTGCTCCGTTACAACCGCTTGACCGAAGAGGAACTGAAGCAGATAGAAGCACAGGCAAAAAAAGACCTGAGCACAGCCAACCGCAAAGCGATGGCGGCTCCCGAACCCGATCCTGCAACGATCTTTGATTATGTCCTGCCCGAGCCTTACCAGCCGCAGAAATATACAGACGGCACGCATAAAGAAGAAAATGGCGAAAAAAGAACACTGGTAACCGCAATCAACGAAACACTAAAAGCAGAATTCCGCCATAACCCGGATACATTCCTGTGGGGACAGGACGTGGCCAACAAAGACAAAGGCGGCGTGTTCAACGTCACCAAAGGCATGCAACAGGAGTTCGGGCCGAAGCGTATCTTCAATGCTCCCATTGCCGAAGACTACATTGTAGGCACGGCCAACGGCATGTGCCGCTTCGACCCGAAAATACATGTCGTGGTGGAAGGAGCCGAATTTGCCGACTACTTCTGGCCGGCCATCGAGCAATATGTCGAATGTACACACGAATACTGGCGAAGCAACGGACAGTTCACCCCTAACCTGACACTCCGCCTGGCATCGGGCGGTTATATCGGCGGAGGGCTCTACCATTCGCAAACGATCGAAGGGGCGCTGACCTCCATTCCGGGAGCCCGCATCGTCTATCCTTCTTTTGCCGATGATGCGGCAGGACTGTTGCGCACCAGCATACGTTCGAAGGGCTTTACCATCTTTCTCGAACCGAAAGCGCAATATAACTCGGTCGAAGCAGCCGGTTTTGTGCCGGAAGACTTCGAAGTTCCTTTCGGGAAAGCCCGTATCCGCCGGCCGGGCAGCGACCTGAGCATGATCACATATGGCAATACCACGCATTTCTGCCTCAGTGTCGCCGAGAAGCTGAAGAAAGAGCATAACTGGGACGTGGAAGTCATCGACATCCGCTCGCTGATCCCACTCGATACGGAAACGATCTTCGCTTCCGTGAAAAAAACCGGCAAGGTGCTGATCGTACATGAAGACAAAGTGTTCTCAGGTTTCGGAGCGGAAATAGCCGGTATCGTCGGCACGGAAATGTTCCGATACCTGGATGCTCCGATCCAACGCGTCGGTTCTACCTTTACGCCTGTCGGTTTCCATCCGGTCCTCGAAAAGGCGATCCTGCCCGGAGAAGAACGGATCTACAACGCAGCAAAAGCATTATTGGAATATTAATGAAGAGGGTATGTCAAAATCTCCTTGTCCCCGCACTTGATGCGGGGCTGCAAAAGGACAGACCTTATCAATCAGATTTTATAGGGCCGGTTTTAATGCGATCCCGCGAGGGGCGCGGGAACAGGATAGTTTTGACACACCTTCTATAAACAACATACAAAATGAAGAAAATAGGTTTATTCTATGGTGGCACAACCGCTAAAACAGCCGTAGTCGCCTTGAAAATACAAGAAGCATTCGCAGAAAACGAAGTCGTCCTGATCCCGATAGAAGGGGCGACACGCAAGGAGTTCGAATCGTTCGACAATATTATTGCCGGAACTTCCACCTGGTTCGACGGAGAACTGCCGACTTACTGGGACGAGTTCATGCCGGAAATAGAATCCATCGACATGACGGGCAAGAAAGTCGCCCTATTCGGGCTCGGAGACCAAGAACGCTATCCCGACAATTTCGTCGATGGGATCGGCATTCTGGCGGAAGCCTTTACCAAAAGCAATGCGGAACTGATCGGTTTCATGCCTGTCAACGACTACCATTTCACCCAATCACGGGCCGTTAAGGAAGGGCATTTCCTGGGACTTCCCCTCGATATCGAGAATCAGTCCGAACAAACGGAGGAACGGATACTGAAATGGGTGGCGAAACTGAAAAAGGAGTTTCAATAATATTTGCATTTGTTTCTGCTCTTGGCAGGGAGCTGTGTCGAAGCAAAATTTTGCTTACTAATAGATATAATTTAGGCACGGATTTCACGGAAAACACGGAAAAAATAAATTCATCCGTGTAAATCCGTGAAATCCGTGCCTAAAAAGATTGTGATAAAGGTGTTTTCCGATTACTGCAAGCGACGAATGCCCACCGCCTTATTATACTGGGCGAGAGACGCTTTCTGCTGATACCAAGTCTGAATCAAGCTGCTATAGGACTGAATCCAGGAAAGCTGGGCGGAAAGGACATCGAGGATCGGAAGTTTTCCCTCTTTATAGCTGAACGTATTCAGGTCGAGATTTTCCTCAGCGATCTTGCAGGCTTCTTCGGCAACATCGATCTGCTTCGTGTTTTCCGTCAGGCTGGTCCAGGAATTGGCTACCTCCTGGGAAATCTGGTCGCGGGTGTAATCCATAACATATTCCTTACTGCGTAAGATAGCTTTCTGAGAATTCACCTCTTTGAAACGGGCTCCCCAACGAAACAAAGGTATCTTCAGGGAGGCGAACACGGCAGGTGTCCAAAGCTGGTCGGATCCTTTCACGTTCAACATCGGAGTGCCCCAGGTTCCCTGAAAACCGATAGCCAGTGTCGGATTATACTTTGCTTTTGACAAGTTGATCTGCCGCTTCTGGTATTCAACATTCAATCGGGAGATCGTAAAGTCCGGCCGGTTCTGCAAAGCGGCCTCTTCCCCTATGTGCATCGGCAACGGCTGCACCGTCGTGATGGCATCGGCAATCTCCACCGGTGTCATAGGAGGAACACCCATTAGCACATTCAGGTTCTGCAAGGCGATCTGATAATCTTTGTACGCAGCGCTTTTGTTCAATTCCGCTTCTTTCAAACGGGACTGTACCTGCAAGAGGTCGGTCTTACTGATCTGCCCGTCATTGAAACGGGTTGTCAGCACGTTTGCCAATTCCTGCACAATATCGACATACTGGCACATGACATCGTACATGCCTTTACGGGCAGCAGCAGACCAGTAGTTCAGGTCGGCGGCATACACGATATTATCCGTCGTCAGGTCTTCCGCCTCGGAAGCGATCTGTCCCTGTATCTGGGCGGCCTTGTAATTGTTGTAGATTTGTCCGCCGGCATAGATCGGCTGACTTACGGTAGCTCCCAAACTATAGGTGTTATGATCCATTTCGACAGCCATGCCGGGGCCGAAATCCAAATCGTACTTATTGATACGGTACTGGTAGCTGCCGGAGAAATCGACAGCCGGGAAGAAAGCGGTCTTGGCCGCCTTGATAGCATGCTGCATCGCAATACGCTCTTCCGCACTCTGTTTGATCTGGCGGCTATATTCAAGCACTTTCTGCTTGTAGTCCGCAGCCGTGACGGGCTTTTCCTGTGCTCCCACCGATAAAGCCCCCAACAGCATACAACCGATAATTATTTTATTTCTCATACTCATTATACCGATTTAATCTTAAAGAATATACAATAGGTCACCGGAAGCACGAAGATGGTCAGGATGGTCGAAACGAACAGACCTCCCATGATCGTCGCCGCCATACCGGCAAACATGGCATCGCCCAACAATGGCAACATACCCAAAATCGTTGTCCCCGATGCCATCGTCACCGGAACGATACGCGTCTTGGTTGCCTCGATCACCGCATTGACCGGCGCCAGACCACTGTCAAGCTGCAATCCTATTTCGTCCACCAGCACGATCGCATTCTTGATATTCATACCGATCAGACCTAACAGACCTAACATGGCAAAGAAATCGAGCGACTTGCCAAACACCAGCAACCCCAATACCACACCGATGAAGATCAGAGGCAACATACACATAATCAAGACCGGCTTCCGGTAGTATTTCGGGAAGAGGAACAACAGGGTGAGATAGATCAGACCGAACATCAACGGAATATTGGCAGCAATCGCCTTGTTACCTTTATCCTGTTCAGACTGTTCGCCGAAGTATTGCAGTTTGTATCCTTCGGGAACCTGCACCTCTTGCTGGATATCCTGCCACAACTGGCTGAAAGCAGCCATCGTATTGGCTCCGCGTTTCGGCTCGCACTGCATCATCATATAACGCTGACGATTATAACGCTTCACGACACTGTACTCATAATCAAGCGAGAAGTCGTCGATCACCTGCTCCACTTTGACAGAACGCCCCTTGGCGCTGTAGACAGGCAAAGTCTTGATATCGTTCAGGTTCATCGAATCGCGATCGGCATCTTTCAGCAGGATCGGCATAAACACATCTCCTTCGCGATATTCGCCTAAAGGCACGCCATTGGTTGCCGAACGAAGCGAATAAGCCATCTGCTGACGGGTGATACCTAAACGGAGACCTTTTTCCTGCGAGTACAACGGCTTCCATACCGGAACCTTGTTTCCCCAGCTGTTACGCACTTCCATCACCATGTCGTTCTTGCGGGCGATTTCTTGTGCACGCTGTGTCAGAGCCACCAACGTATCGATATTATCGCCAACAAACCCGATTTCAATTGCCGCATCAGGCACAGGAGACAAAGCAAACAAAGCTGAACGAGTCAAAATATCCGGATAGTTGGCGACCATATATTCATAGAACTTGTTTTCCTCGCTCTGTGCATCTTTCGCGTCCTTGGTTTCGATCAGGACATTGGCGAAGTTCGGCTTCGGACCGATAGACGAACTTGCCAGATAATAACGTACCGGCGAACCTCCCAGCGTGAACGAATAGGATTTGATCTTATCATTATTCTTGAGATACTCTTCTATCTTGATCACATTCCTTTCCACATCGTCGATCCCATACCCTTCCGGGAAGATCAGGTCGGCACGAAAATAGGGCTTGTTCATGATCGGGAAGAAGCTCTGCGGCATAATGCTCATGATGAACAAAGACAAGAACAAGGTTGCCACCACCGAAGTAAGCGTGAGATAACGACGTTTGATCAGACGTCCCAGCACATTTTCAAACTTATGGTACAGTTTGGTGTCATAGGGATCTTTGGATTCACCCGGTTTCGCCTCCTTCAAGATGAAATTCCCGAAAGTCGTCGTTTGCGTCAAAGCCAATATCCAACTTAACCCCAAGGATACACCAAGCACGATAAACAATGGCTTGACAATTTCGGCCACCGAAGCTGGCGCCAAATACATCGGCAAGAAAGAACAAACAGCGATAAAGGTCGCACCCAACAATGCCCACTGCGGTTTGGTGGCCCCATCGACCAGCGCCTGATAGCGTGACAGACCGCGCTTGATACCGACCTGCGCATTATCGGTCACCACAATCGCGTTATCCACCAGCATACCCATCGCAATGATGAAAGCAGCAAGAGACGTACGGTTCAGCCCGACACCCCAGATCAGCATAATCAGCAACGTTCCGCCAACCGAGAATAGCAGTGAACTACCCACCAGCATACCTGCACGCGACCCCATCACAAGGAAGATAATCACAATTACGATGAGCAACGATTCGATCAGATTCAGGATAAATCCGTTATTCGCCTCGTTGGCAATCTGATTTTCCGGATAGATGGTTTTCAGTTCCATACCGATCGGGAAAAGCTGTTCCATCTCTTTCAAATGTTCGGCAACAGCGTCACCGACAGCCACCACATCATCTTTCGCACCCGTAGCCACACCGATACCGATGGCCCGTTTGCCATCCACACGCATCAGGTTGGAAGGCGGGTCCATATAGCCTCGTTCGATGGTTGCGATATCACCCAGGCGTACTTCGCCTCCACCCTTTGTCACGATCAGCTGGTCGCGTATATCCTCTATACTTTTATAAGTACCTTCGGCACGTACACGAAGCTGGTAGGTCCCGGTCATGATCTCACCCGTATTGACCAGCAGGTTCTGGGTTTGCAGGACTTGCTGAATCGAATTCGGATCGATCCCCAAATTCGCCAGCTTGGGAACCGAGATACGCACATTCACGACCTGCGTCTGTTCCGCAAACAGATAGACCTTCTGCACACCCTGAATAGGAGTCAGCTCGGTCTTGATCTTCTGCGCCCAATCGCGCATATCGTCGTAGGTAAAACCTTCGTCGGCTGTCAGGGCGTAATAGATACCGAACACGTCCCCGAAATCATCACTCACATTGATGGCAGAGGCGCCACTCGGAAGGCGAGGCTGTATGTTAGCCACCTTACGACGCAATTCGTCCCACTTGACCGGCATATAATCCGGGGCCAAAGTCGGCTGCAACTCAATCGAGATCTTCGACATGCCGAAATAAGATTCAGACTTGATCTGAAAAACATCCGACATGGACTGAATTTCCCTCTCGATAGGTTCCGTTATCAATTTTTCTACCTCCTGAGGAGTAGCACCCGGATATTGCGTAACCAAAACAGCCTGCTTGATTACGAAAGGCGAGTCCTCCTTCTTCGGCAATTTAAAGAAAGAATATATACCTCCTATCAGCATGATAGCCAAAAAGAAATATATAATCTTCTTATTCTCTAAAGAATATACTGGAAGATTCATTATTTATCAGCTTAATCTGTTAATACTTTTACCTGTTGTCCTTCAACCAGGCGGGTAGCCCCGGCGGAAACG
>ENA-UERT01001584-UERT01001584.1-human-gut-metagenome-genome-assembly--contig:-NODE-1584-length-13525-cov-11.158016_pt1 | contig 13525 bp, 12 predicted proteins | sample MGYA00242996_ERZ507997 | MGnify/ENA primary metagenome ERZ507997 (study PRJEB26167, sample SAMN06115458) | human gut metagenome | host: Homo sapiens | place: China:Neimenggu | collected 2014-11-07... | reverse complement strand
AAATCAAAAGGAGTTTTTATAACATATACAAAGCTGTAAGCTTTTCGGAACCTCCCGCCTAGCGGGAGGTTTTCTTTCTATAAAAAAAAAATCCCGAAGCCTTCGCTCCGGGATTTTTCTTCACGCTATGCAACACAAGAAATTTGCCCTGTCCCACTCTATCTGGCAACAGGGCCAAAAGTATTAAGAAGCAAGGAAATGGGCGCGGCCCGCGTAGCGGTTTGGGGAAGGAGCGCAGGGATATTCTTTATATCCGGAGTGTTCCCCCACATTCTTCACATCAGAAGGTCGCTTCCTGCCCGGTGGCTTGGGCCAGCTCGCGGAAAAGGCGCAGGCTCTCTTCGGCCTCGGTCTTCTCCATCTTGTGCATGGCGAATCCGGCATGGATAATGATATAGTCCCCGATTTCCACTTCCTCGGGCAGCAAAATGCCGGAAACGGTCAGGCAGGTCGGCCCGTTGCCCACGGTGGCCTTCAACATGCCGTCATCAGACTTTTCAATGACTTTCGCAGGGATGGCAAGACACATAATGAGTCCTTTCGCTGATTTTCGGCCCCGCGGGAACGGAGGGTTTCACAAAACGGATGCCGTGCGGGGAAAATGATAGTATCCATCCTCAAGCGCCCAGGCAAGCCCGAACCTCTGATTTCGCATGAGATATCCCTGAAAAGGGCCATAGCGTATTATTGACATCCTTACCATTCGGCTTTATGGGTAAAGGCATGAATACGCTAAAGCCCATCAAAGACGCAACGACCAGCTTCTCCCGCTCCGTGCTGGGGACGCTGCTTTTTGCTTTCGGGCTTTTCCTGTGTTCCTCCTTTTCCGCGCAAGCGCACATAGACAACGATGTCAGCAGGCAGTTCGAAGCCCTCCTTGAAGCGGCCCCTTCGGCGGACGTCTTCAAGGCTCAGCACTCCGAACTGGAAGGCAATGACATCGGCCCGCAGCTCCAGCGCTTCGATGCCGTTGACGAAGATTCGGCGCTTGTCGAAGCGTCCAGCGGTTGGCGGCAGCTTGACGCGGCGCTTGCCCGTTCCGAAAGGAACCTCTTCGCCAGCATTTCCGAAACGCTCAACGGCAACATAAGCCAAACGACGGCCCGGACGCCCAAGAGCGTCACCGACAAGCCCCTGCCGCACTCGTCGGGGTATGCCGCCGCGTTGGCCTCAGCGCCTGTCCTGCCGCAGATTTCCGTCATCCCGGTGGCGCTGCCCATCGGCACGCCCCTTTGCTTCCTTCCCGCCGAACGCGGGCTCGTCTCCTACCCCACGCCTCCTCCATACGGTTGCTAGAGCTTCCGCTTTTCCGTCCTTCGCTTTCTGCGTGACAGAAAAGCCCTGACTCGCGCAGCCGGTCTTCTGCACTCCTCACACGTCTCCCGCGCAGAATACCCGGAACGCCCGAATCAGTGTGCGTCCTGTCGGCGGTTCCGCCGTTCCCGACAGCATTCTGCTCCTGCAACCGTGTGAGAGGCTTTCATGAAACTCTCGTTCCGATATGCGATTGCCGCCATTGTCATGGCCGGCGCGCTTTTCCTCCTGTCTCCGACGCTTATGCCGGAAGACATCAACCTGCCGGGCGCGTCCCGCATCAGTCTGGGCCTCGATCTCAAAGGCGGCGTTCAGCTCACGCTGGGCGTGGATACGGAAAAAGCCGTTCAGTCCGCACTCATCAACAGCGGGCAAGTGCTTCGCCAGAAGGCCCGTGAGGCAGGGATCACCGTCCTTGGCCCCCGCCAGATGCCCGGCGGCGTGCAGGAACTCATCATCGCCCGCGCCAACCAGGTCGATGCGTTCCTTGCCCTCGCCAAGAAGGACGCCCCTCAAGTCGTGCCCGGAACGCCCCGTACCGGGTCCGACGGCGCGGTCCACCTGCCCTACTCGTTCACGCCGGCCTTCGTTAAGCAGACGCAGGATCTGGCCGTGGATCAGGTGCTGCGTACCATCTCCAGCCGCATCGACCAGTTCGGCGTGGCGGAACCGGATATCCGCAAGCAGCAGGGCGACCGTATCCTCATCCAGCTTCCCGGCCTGACCAACGTCAACCGTGCCGTCCAGCTCGTCGAGAAGTCCGCCGATCTGTCCTTCCACCTCGTCCGCGACGACATTTCCCAAGGCTATCTGCCTCCCGGCGTCGCCTTCTATCCCATGACGGGCAAGCACGGCGAAGCGACCAACGCCAAACTGGCGCTCGACAGCACCCCGCTCCTGAGCGGCAAGGAAGTGGCCGACGCCCGCCCCGGATTCGACAATAAAAACACTTCGATGGTCAGCCTGTCGTTCACCCCTCGCGGTGCGGCCCTGTTTGAAATGGCCACCGGTGAACATGTCGGCAAGCGCCTCGCCATCGTGTTGGACGGGACCATCCACAGCGCTCCGGTGATTCAGGAAAAAATCGCGGGCGGCACGGCCAGCATCAGCGGCCAGTTCACGCCCGAAGAGGCGCAGGACCTCGCCATCTCCCTGCGTTCCGGTTCCCTCGCGGCTCCGGTCCACGTGCTCGAACAGCGCACGGTAGGCCCCGCCCTCGGCGAAGCGTCGATCACCAGCGGCATCCTCGCCGCACTCATCGGCACGCTGGCGGTCATGATCATCATGCCCCTGCGCTACGGCTGGTCCGGTATGCTCGCCAACGGGATGCTTCTCTGTACCCTCAGCCTGCTCATGGGCGGCATGGCCGCGCTCGGCGCGACCCTGACCCTGCCGGGCATAGCGGGCGTCGTGCTGACCATCGGCATGGCCGTGGACGCGAACGTCCTCATCTTTGAGCGAATACGCGAGGAGTTGGCCCTCGGCCTGACGCCTCCCAAGGCCATCAAGGCCGGCTTCGAGCGTGCCAACCTTTCCATTGTGGACTCCAACCTGACGACGATCATCGTCGCGGCCATCCTGTACCAGTTCGGGACCGGCCCGGTACGCGGCTTTGCCGTCACCCTGACTCTCGGCATCATCGCCTCCATGTTCTCGGCGATCTTCCTGTGCCGCATCGCTTTCGACGCGTGGATGAAGCACACCAACGGCACCCGCCTCAGCATGCACGGCCCCATGGAACTGCGCGCCCTGTCGGGTTACCTGTCCCACTTCCCCTTCCTCAAGCGCGTGAAGCACGTGGGCGTACTGACGCTTCTGCTTGTGATGGTGGCGGTTTCCGTGGGTACGTGGCGCGGCGGCCTTCAGTACGGCGTCGACTTCTCGGGCGGCGTTGCGGCGCAGGTCCGGTTCGAGCACCCCGTTTCGGACAAGCAGCTCATCGGGGCGCTTGATCCCATGCATCTCGAAGGCCTGATGACCCAGCAATACGGCGACAACAATTCCGTCTGGCTGCTCCGTTTCGGCCTGCCCGACATGCCCGCGCAACAGCTCGGCGAAGCCCTGCTCAGCCATCTCCAGACCGTGGACGACGGCGGGACGGTTTCCCTGGATCGTCTGGAAACGGTCGGCCCCAAGGTCGGAGATGATCTCCGCAGCTCGGCTCTGGAAGCCATCTATTATGCGCTGCTCCTGATCACCGTGTACATTTCGGGGCGCTTCGAACAGCGCTGGGGCACGGCCGCCCTGCTCGCCGGAGCGCTCACGGCCACCATGATCGCCCTGCAATGGATGGGCGTACCGACGGAAGGCCGCATCCTTGCGGCACTGCTGCTGACCCTGTTCCTGTGCTGGCGGTTCCGCCTCTCCTTTGCGGCGGGAGCGATGGCCAGCCTGATATTCGACGTCACGACGACCACCAGCCTGCTGGTCATCCTCGGGCAAGAAATCGATCTGAACATCGTAGCGGCACTTTTGACCATCATCGGCTATTCGCTGAACGATACCATCGTGATTTACGACCGAATCCGTGAAACCCTGCGGCGGGAGAACCCTGACTCGCCGCGCCCGCTGCCCGAGATCATTCAGGAAGCGCTTGGCGACACCATGAGCCGTACCCTGCTGACCGCAGGCACGACGCTCGTGGCGGCCCTCGCCCTGTTCCTGCTCGGCGGCCCGGTCATTTACGGCTTCGCATTGACTATGCTCATAGGTGTTTTCATGGGAACGATTTCCTCCCTGTTCGTCGCAGCGCCAATGCTTCCCCTGTTTGGCGACACCCTTTCGTTCAAGACGGCCGTTACCCTAGGCGTCTTTGAGCGGCCCGGCGAACACGGCGTGGTTTGATGGCGGGAAACCTCCTCTCCCCGCCTCCGTTTCCATGAATACGGGACCATCAACGCTCCCCTGTTGATGGTCCGGGAGGACAGGATTCACCCCTGAGATTCCGTCCTCCGAAGACGACGCGTCGGGCGTTTTACGGCCGCCCGGCGGGTTATGCAAGCGCGGATTCCGGGTTTTCTCCTCCACCCGGGCTCACCTTCTTTCCCCTGTGAAGGTGGCCGCGTTCGGGCAACATCCATCCCCCTGAGGATGTCGCCCCTCTCCTCGAACGGCGTCGGCACTACCTCCTCAGTGCCGGCGCCGCTTCTTTTGGAAAAGGGGGGAGGGAGGAAGGCCCTTTCTGAAGCCCCCCCTTCCTCCCCTCCCTAAACCCCACCCCTCCTTCCCAAAGGCTTTCATCCTTATCGAATCCCTCATGGGGGATATACAGGAGAAGACGAGGCAGGCTTCGGTAACTGGGCCACGCTGAGTAAAACCTGTTGGAAGGCTGAAGGTAATGATTGGTCAAAACAGGGAAAGCGGGCAATGGTATCTTCGTTGCTAGGGAAAGGGGCTGCCGGGGGAGGCAAGGGAATCGCTTCCAATCGTTTTGCCCTTGGGATACGTTCCACTCCACGCCGGATGCACAAGAGCGTTTTTTCTTTGGAAAGGATACCATGTTAGAGGAAGTCCGCATTTTAGGGAACTCTGGGAACAGAGACGCGATGCGAACAATCATCTTTTTTAAAATAAAAAAGATAGATGTGATACGGTTGGGTTAGCTGGGGGAGGGAAGGCTTTTTCAAAAAGGTCCCCTTCCCCAACGTCACCGGAGCATTTCAAAAGCTATTCACCCCTACCCCACTGAAAACATTCATATGGAGATGTGCCATGTCCACGTTTGCGCCGCCAGCCCTGCACGGCATCATCGGCTATCCTCTCGGGCACAGCATGAGCCCGCTCATGCACAATACGGCCTTCAGGACATTGAACCTGCCCGGCGTCTATCTTTCATGGCCCATTGAACCGGGACGGCTTCCCGCCTTTGTGGACGCCGCCCGGCTGCTGAATATCCGGGGCTGCTCCATCACGATTCCCCATAAGATCGACATCATCCCTTTATTGGACAAAACAAGCGAAAACGTAAGGGAGATGGGTGCCTGCAACACCCTCTATCGTGACGGCGAAAAAATCTGCGGAGAAAATACCGACGTGATCGGATTCACGGCTCCGCTGCGAAAGCGCTCATTGCCTCCGGAAACCCGCGTGCTGGTGCTCGGTGCGGGAGGCGTTTCACGGGCGGCCATTGCGGGACTGCGGAGGCTCGGCCTCGCCAATATTACCCTCACCAACCGCCGGAAAGAGCGCGCGGAAGCCCTCTGCAACGAATTCGGTTTGCTGTGCGCTCCGTGGGAAGAGCGCGGAGACGTCCCCGCTGACCTCATCATCAACACGACACCACTCGGCATGACCGGAGCCCAAGAGCATGAAACGCCCTACCCTCGGGCATTTCAAGATAATGGCATTGCCTACGATCTGATCTACACGCCGTTCCAGACCCGTTTTTTGCGCGACGCCGCGGCTGCGGGCTGGGAAACCGTCTCAGGCCTCGACATGTTCATCGGGCAGGGGGACGCGCAATTCCACCTGTGGACGGGGCACCATCTTCCGGAAGAAGCCATAACGGCGGTGACTTCCGCGCTTTATGGACAATAAAAAAACGCCACACACTTCCATTTCCCCATAAACCGGCTCATTTCAAAAAATACGGCGAAAAGATTAAACTTTCCGCCATATTGCTTTCCCAAAAACTGTTGTCCGGCAGGAACTCATGCTGGTCAGCCTCCCCACCAGTCGAGAGTCTTTGGAATGGGAAGGGGGAGGTTTGGAGGGGGAAGGGCTTTCTTCAGAAAGCCCTTCCCCCTCCAATCTTTCATTCATCCAACGCCCGCATCACCTGTTCCGGAGTAATGGACTGCATACACGCATGGTTGCGATCACAGTGCTTCTTGCCGTGCAGCGTACAGGGGCGACAATCCAGCTGCGACTCAAGAACCCGATCCTTCGGCCCCGCCGGGAAAAAGCCCCATTCTTCCGTCGTGGGCCCAAACAGCGCCAAAACGGGCGTGCCGACCGCCCCCGCGAGATGCATCGGGCCGGAATCTCCCGTGATCAATAGGGAAGAGGACTTCAACAACGCGCATGTCTCACGTAGGGATGTGCGATTGGTAAAATTGCGGGATGCGGGAATCCCCTCCATGCCGTTGCCACGGCCAATGACGATCCACGGTATGCCGCGCGACTCGAAAAGCTCCATGAGCTGACGCCAGTATGCCTCTTTCCATGCCTTATCAGGGTGCGTGGCATACGGATGCAAGGCTATGGGAGGAGTGCCCGCCTTATCCGGAAGCTGTTCCAGTAGGCGTTGTCCTTGCCTGATCTCCTCATCGGAAAGCCAAATGTGGGGCAAAAGCGCGGCACGGGGAGGAGGCGTAGCCTCCACGGCAAGGGCATAACGCTGCGGGACGTTCCATAGCCTGAGTTCATTCCGGAACAGCCGCCCTTTGCTCCGCAGGAATAAACGACGCTCAAGGCCAAGTTTGCGATAGCGTTTTACAGGCCCTTTCCACAATAGGGAAAGCAAACGGGTACGCAGGGTGCCATGCAGATCGAGCAACCCCTGCCCTGCGTGGGCTTCCGCCAGATCGCGGAAAACGCCAAGCTGACGCGGAAATCTCAAATCCTCCTTGGCGAGCCCAACAATGGAACACACAGCCGGGTGCCTTTCCAAAACAGGGGCAAACGCCTCACGAGTAATGACCGTGAACGTCCACCCGCGCGTGCGGTGCCAGTATTCGAGAACTCCAGTGGTCAAGGCAACATCGCCGAGGGCGCTCAGGCGGATCACAACCCATTCCGTAGGGGCTGAGGCGTCATGAAAAGATGAAGTTGTCATGCCCGGAAACTATCAGCGGCCATTCCAAAAGAAAAGGATTTCTCTGTGGGCCCATGTGAAGAAGCTCCCCTTCCAGAAGCGAGGACAAGGGATTTGGGTTCACCCCCTCTTGCTCTTTGTGCCATGATCCGCTAAAGTCTTTCGCTGGACGGAGAGGTAGCGAAGCGGCCGTAACGCGCTCGACTCGAAATCGAGTTACCGGTGATGAGCTGGTACGTGGGTTCGAATCCCACCCTCTCCGCCATTTGAATGTCCAGCCGGGTTTGATACAGTCCAAAGTTGCTGAAAAGACTAGCAAAAGCGACGGAGGTTGTCCAAACCCGGCTTTTTTCGTGCGTGGACACGCACTCTGTTTGGGGGTATTTCTGGGGGTATCGAAATACCCCCACGGAGGCGATACCCCCATGCCCTCACCGATACCACCTTGCGTGCTGTAAAAGCTACGGAAAAAGCCCAAAAACTCTTTGACGGCAACGGCTTGTTTCTTTTTGTGTCTCCAACCGACACCAAAAGCTGGCGGCTCAAATACCGTTTTCAAGGGAAAGAAAAGCTCCTGACCCTTGGCACGTACCCCCAGACCTCACTCAAGGAAGCCCGCGAACGCGCGGCTGACGCGCGTAAACAGCTCGATGGGGGTATTGATCCCGGTGAAGTCAAAAAAGAAGAACAACAGGCGGCTGATCCCATCACCTTGGAACAGGTCGCCCGTGAGTGGTACGAAAAGCAACTGCCCGCGTGGAGCAAGCGCCACTCCGAAGACGTGATGGAACGGCTGGAAAAGAATATCTTCCCCTTCTTGGGTGACCGCCCCATTGCCGAAGTCAACGCGCCTGAACTGCTTACGGTATTGCGCCGCATTGAGGCACGAGGAGCCATAGAAACCGCCCACCGGGTGCGGGGTATCTGTTCGCTGTTTTTCCGCTATGCCGTTGCCACATCCCGCGCCGAGCGTGACCCCGCCGCCGACCTCAAGGGAGCCATCACCAACCGCATCCCCAAACCTCGCGCTGCCATCACCACACCCGACGAAGTGGGAGCGCTCATGCGGGCTATTGATGGTTTTGCCGGAACCTACACCGTCAAGTGCGCCCTGCAAATGTGTGCCCTCACCTTCTGCCGCCCTGGGGAAGTGCGCACGGCGGAATGGACGGAGTTTGACTTCAAGGAAAACCTCTGGCGCATCCCCGGCAACAAAATGAAAATGCGCATGGATCACCTTGTACCTCTCAGTAGGCAAGCACTGGATATTCTGGAAGAGTTGCGCCAGCTCACAGGCAGCGGTAAATACCTCTTCCCCAGCATCCGCACCATTGAGCGGCCCATAAGCGACATGACGTTGATTGCCGGACTTCGGCGCATGGGCTTTGAAAAGGACGAAATGAGCGCCCACGGCTTCCGGGCTATGGCAAGCACCCTGCTCAACGAACAGGGCTATTCCGCAGACGTGATCGAAAAGCAGCTTGCCCACTCTCCCATCAACAAAATCCGGGGCATATACAACCGGGCGGAGTACCTGCCGGAACGTCGCAAAATGATGCAGGCATGGGCGGATTACCTCGTAGAATTGCAAGAAAGCAGATAGTGATTTCAGAGCGACGTAACGCCTCTATTATGTCACTATACCTGTGCATACCTGAACACACAGAGCCTTTTTTTCTCAAAACATGTCAAGTGGTATAGCAAAAAAATACACCATACCTGCATATACCTGAGCACATGAAAAAGCCCCACAAGGGGCTTTTTCCGTGTTTTGGCAAAAAGCCGTGGTACGGTTGCGACAAATCCACACCAACCCAAGGAGGTTGAATATGTCGTCTACTTTGCCCACAACCGGCTTTTTACGTCTTGCTCAAGTGTTGTCTTTGGTTCCCGTCAGCAAAAGCAACTGGTGGGAGGGCTGCCGTACAGGCCGTTATCCCAAGCCGCTCAAGCTTGGGCCACGCACAACCGTGTGGCGCGTTGAAGACATCCGGGCATTCATCGAAGGTGTACACCAGCAAACCGCTCCCGCTCAGAAGTAAGGCCCACGCGGATGAAAGCCCCTGCGGACAGTCCGGCCAGCATGGAGCCTGCCATGCACCCAGACATGCACCCTGCCGTGCAGGCATGTACGCTGCCATGCACCCCGGCGTGTACCCTGGCGTGTATGCACCCTGGCATGGAGTCTGCCGCGCATCCTGCCATGCACCCTGCTTCAGAACAGGGCTTCTGCCGCAAGGGGCTCTCATCCGTACAAATCAACGTAATCAGCCTGTTGCTTGGCATAGGCGCGAACGTCACCAAATATCGGGAACTGGCTTGTGCGCTGGAGCGTTGTTTCGGCATCCGGCGTAGCCCGGATGCTGTGCGCGGCATTGTGGAGCGCCTTGCCGGGCGAGGCATTGTGCGCCGCAAGTTTGCGCGGGAAGGCATGTTGCAGGGCGTTGTTTTTGAGATGGTTCACAGCAAGCTCTGCCCCCACATCCGCCCCACGCAGGCGGGCGAGGAACCCACCATGCACCCTGGCGCGAACCCTGCCGTGCATCCACTCATGCACCCCGGCATGTACCCTGGCCCCTCTATTCTTGAGAAGATAGATAGAAAGAAAAATCTATCTATCTCTTCTCAAAATCCACTTGAACACAAAGAGCGGCTGGAGGCTCTGAACGAGGAAGACATGGCCTTTCATTGGCCGGAGCTTGCCCGATCAGGCTTCGGCACTGCCCAGATACGCCAGATCATCCAGCGGCGTGAGCAGATTGGTGAAGACATCCGCCACGTCATGCAGGGCCTGACCTATGCCGAATGGGCGCTGGCTCACAATGCCATGCACGACAAAAACGGCGCGGCGGTCACACACCGACCAGTTGGGTTTTCAAAATTCTGGCGACCCAGGGCTACTACCCCAGACCGCCCGGCTATGTTTCACCCCATGAACAGGCAGAGCGTGACCATGCCGTGAACCTGAAAAAAGAACAGGAAGCCCACGAGGCGCGAATGACGGCGGCTTATGAAGCATGGGCGGCACAACTGCCCGCGCCGGAGAAAGCGGCCATTGTGGGGCCGCGTGAAGGCTCCCGCCTGCCTATGCCGGAAGGGGTACGCTTGCGGCAATATTTCCGTGACGAGGTTTGGCCTGCTTTGCAGGGAAACGGCCCACCATGACCACACACGCCATACTTCAGCAGGTTTCGCCACATTTCGCTCGAAAGTGAGAAAGAATGAAGCACTATGCAGCCGTATTGATTGTATTCGCCACGCTTTGCGAAGCACGGATACAACACGCCGTGTTTCTTCTTAGTGTGCAATGTTGTGATAGCAGATTCATTTGTTTGCGATTCATGACAAGGCATATCGATTTATTACGCAGTCTTTGGAGGCCGGACATGGAAAGTACAGTACCTGACTTTCCGATCGGCTCCCTACGCGGGAGGGCGGTGCTTATTCGCCTTCGTCTCAACGCTGAAATCAGAGAGGCAGAAAATGCTTAAAACAAGCCTTGCAGCGTTCGCGCTGATGCTGGTGCTTGCCGTAACGGCAGCCGCCGCAGAAACACAGGCCCCGGCCTGGCTCATTGAAGCCATTGCCCGCCAGGAATCCAGCCTGAACCCCCTTGCCGTCAATGTGGCGGGCAAGGATTACCACCCGGCAGGAGGCCGAGGCTATCATTGCCGCCGCCCAGGCCAGCGGCAAGAGCTTTGACGTGGGACTCATGCAGGTGAACCGCTGGTGGATAGAGCGGCACAACATCTCGCCCGCGTCCCTGCTTGATCCTGACGTGAACCGCCAGTGGGGAGTCTGGATACTGGAACAGGAAATCGCCCGACACGGCTTCAACTGGCAGGCCGTGGGCAAGTATCATTCGCCGGATGCAGAGCGCGGGCGGCAATACGCATGGAGAGTCTACACCGCCGCGCAGAAAAACAAGCCTGCCGTCACCGCGCCCACCCCAGCCACACCCAGCGCAGCCGCGCCCACCCCAGCCACGTCTACCCCAGCCACGCCAAGGACAAGCCATGCCCACCAAGAAAAAAGCCGTGACAACCTATCTGACGGAGGAGGAGTTCAGCGCCGTGCAGGCCAGCGCCAACCGGGCCGGATTGTCACTCTCTCGCTTCCTGGCCCTGACCAGCCAGGGCCAGCCGGTGAAAAGCCTTGAGCACCAGCGCGAACGCATGGAGCTTCGGCGCATGAAGGGCGAAATGGGCAGCATCGGCGGCCTGCTCAAGCAGGCCTTGGCCCAGAGCGGCGACAAGTCTCACATTTACCCTGTGTTGCGCACTCTGGACAACTGCTTGCGGGCCATGCAGAACCTGATCGCCAAGCTGTGAGGCCGGTATGATCAGCCGCCACATCCCGGTGGAGCCGGAAAACGACAATTACGGACGGCTGGCGCGCTACCTTGCCCGCATTGGCGAATACGCCGACGACAAGGAGCCGCCCGCCATGACGTGGTGCGCCGGTTGTGTGGGCGGGGATGACTACGCCGAGGGCATTGCCGAGGTGCAAGACACCCAGGTGCTGAACACCCGTGTGCAGTCGGCCAAAACCTACCACCTTGTGGTCAGCTTCAGGCCGGAAGACCAGGCCAGGCTGACCCCGGAAGTGTTGCGGAGCATTGAACAGCGTTTCGCGGCGGCGCTGGGCTTGTCCGAGCACCAACGCCACTGCGCCGTGCATACCGACACGCAGAACATCCATTTGCAGGTGGGTTACAACCTCATCCATCCGACCACGCTGACCCGCAACGATCATTCGTGGGATTACAACAAGCGCGATGCCCTGTGCCGGGAGCTTGAGCGCGAATACGGCCTGACCGTGGACAACGGCATGGAGCAGGAACGCGGCCAGAGGGAGCAAGCCGACCGCCTCAATGAGCGCGCCCTGGCGCTGGAAGCCCAGCAGGGCTTGCAGTCCTTTGACAGCTATGTGCGGGAACACAAGGACAGCATTCTTGCGGCATTGGAAACCGCCCCAAACTGGCAGAACCTGCATCGTACTTTGTATCGGCACGGGCTGGAAATCCGCCCCAAGGGCAACGGCCTCATCATCAAGAATCTTCACGGCAAACAGGCGGTGAAAGCCAGTGACGTGGACAGGTCTTTATCCAAGGGCAAGTTGGAAAAAGTGCTGGGAGCCTTTGTGCCGTCTACTCCAACACTGGATAAGGAAAAAAGCCGCTACCGCAGCAGGCCCGTGCAGCGCAGCCCGCAGGGTGAAGCCCTGTACGCGCGGTATCAGGCAGAAGCCGCCGACCGTAAACAGCAGGCCGAAAGTGAAAAGGCCTGGCAGGTTGATACCCTGGCAACCATTCGGGAAAAATGGCGGCTGAAACGGGCGGAAATAGAAAAATCCACTCTGCTCAAGCAGAATCGTCGTAATCTGATCCAGTATGCCCGCAAAAAAGAAGCGGCGGAGCTGGCCGAAGCCAGGGCGCGTTTGCAGCAAGAGCAGACCGTGCCGCGTTACGAGTCGTGGAACGACTTCTTGCGCCGTCACGCCGAACAGGGCGATGAAACCGCCCTGGCCGTCCTGCGCTCCCGCAAGCAGCCGGTGGAAGTGGAAGGCCCGCCCCCCGCACCCAAGCCTCCCGCACTGGCGGCACTTAAGGCCGAATACGCGGAAAAGCAGCTTGAGGTCTTGCACGACACCGACCAGACCCGCAAGGGCAAGAAAACCCTGCTTGCCTATCTGCGTATGGAAGAATTGCTCAAGGAGGGACACGGCCTGAATCTGCGCCCGGAAGACGTGACCCGCAGCGTGGACAATAAGGGTGCGGTGGTCTTCATCCTGCCCGGCGGCGGCAAAGTGCGGGACACCGGCAAAGAAGTGCTGTTTTCAGGTGCGGACGAGCTGGCCGTCAAGGTTGCGGAAGGCTATGCACGGAAAAAACAGGCCGGACGGGTACAATTTGATAGAGAGCACCTTGGTTTTGACGTGGAAATCAAGAAAAATCCGGCACACCAATGCAGCGCTCATGAGCGATAACACAATGATCTATTTCAGTTTAGCAAAAAATCACTAAAAAATATATGCTACCTTTTCTTTGTTGTTCTGCGAATATGACGCTCTTTTCTGCGAAGTTTTAACTCTGCTTTTTCTTTTTCTTTTAATGCAGCATCTCGTTCGGCTGTAAGCGTAGTGATTGTTTCATTTTTAGCTTCATTTAGTGCACTTATAACAGGACTAAGCTTATAGCCTCTCAATTTTGCAAATTTAATAAGTTGCGCGTACTCATCAGATTGAACATAAATTTTAATGTTTTTATCATCTGTAAAGCCTTGTAATAAATTGTGCAGCGCCTTGTCTATGTCATAACCGAGCCTAGTCATGGAGTAATCTGAAATATCAAATCCCAACTTGGCAAGTTTTTTAATATCATCCTTCATTTCGCTAGAAACGTAATGCGTAATTGGGTTAAAGATAAATTGAGACAATTCAAATTTATTTACAGGT
>ENA-UERT01001578-UERT01001578.1-human-gut-metagenome-genome-assembly--contig:-NODE-1578-length-13568-cov-7.710474_pt1 | contig 13568 bp, 4 predicted proteins | sample MGYA00242996_ERZ507997 | MGnify/ENA primary metagenome ERZ507997 (study PRJEB26167, sample SAMN06115458) | human gut metagenome | host: Homo sapiens | place: China:Neimenggu | collected 2014-11-07... | reverse complement strand
CATATCTTTGTGAAATAGATAAACTTGATACACATGCTTTTCGTTTACTCTGTGGTAGCGAGAGAGGAAGATCATTAAGAGATCAAATCGTACATCAAACTAATATTAAACTTGAGTATGATGAGTATAAAGAAGGTAGCAATAAAGAGAAGTTATTCATAGTGTTATATAAGGGTGAAATTGTGATTTGTTATAGAGAATTTATGAGGAACTTTGTTATGGAAGTTGTAGAAATGATTTCATCTATTTCACAAAAATTCATTCTCGACGAATTAGAAAATCAACTATAATGGGAAATGTAATAGACAATTCTCTATTTGTGGATGTCGAGAAATTTAATTTAGCGGTACGACAGTATACCACATACAATTTAATAACAACACAGCGTTAGAGCGTATGGGAAAACTGTACGCTCTCTTTTTTTATCAAAAATGGAGGGAAATCACATGGAAGAAACAAATGTAACAATGACTACAGAGGAAATGCAGGGTGAACCTGCAGCAAAGGAAAATGAGACAAAGGCGGAGAAGTTTATCCGTATTGGCGAGTACCGCATGAATAAGGCGGTTGATGCTATTGGCAGACTGGAGAATCTTGCAAATCGAGGTTCCTACGAATATACACAGGAACAGGTAGATGTGATGTTTCAGGCGTTAGAGGGGAGGGTTGCGGAAGTTAAGGCAAGGTTTACGCCTAAGAAAGCGGCTGAGAGTAAGACTTTCAGCTTTGGTACAACAGAATAGGAATGTAACGGGAAATAAAGGAAAGGCAGTCATGTAGTGTATGTGGCTGCCTTTTTGTCGTATCTATGACAGGAAGGAGAACTGTGTGAGAAAATATGATTTTATATCGGCTCTGGCAAAAGAGACAGCAGCCGAGGTTGTCAAAAATCGTGAGGAATGGATGAAATACCTTACTACAGCGGCGAGATTATACAAGTATCCGTTCCGGGAACAGCTTTTAATCTATGCACAAAGACCGGACGCAACAGCGTGTGCTTCCATAGAGTTGTGGAATGAGCGTATGCACTGCTGGGTAAACAAAGGGGCAAAGGGTATCGCACTTTTGGACGAGGATGATGCACATGGAAAGCGTCTGAAATATGTATTTGATGTTTCAGATGTCCATGCGGCAAGGAGAATCGGACGGTATCCGGAACTCTGGGAATTACATGAGGAACATAAGGAAGATGTAATTAAGCGTCTGGAGCAGACTTATGGTGCTACCGATGATAAGAAGCTGTTTGAAGAAAGACTTATGGAGATAGCTGAGAGGATTGCGGCAGATTATTATGAGGAATTGTTGCCGGATTTGCAGTACATGATCGAGGGCAGTTTTTTAGAAGGACTGGACGAGCAGAATGTCGGTATCCGCTTGAGGGAGACATTATCGGACAGCATTTCCTTTACACTTTTATCTGCCTGTGGTGCAGATATGCAGGAGTATGGTTCGGAATTTTCTTTCGATTTTATCCATGAATTTAATTCCATGGATACCCTAGTAGTACTTGGAGATGCAGCCAATGAGCTTGCAAAACCGGTACTTTTAGAGATTGGAAGAACCATAAGGGCATATAACAGAAGCTACGAAAAGGAACAAACAGAAAATTTAACGCAGAAAGGACTTGCAAATACTTCTGAAATAGACTACAATGCGTTAAAGCGTGAAAGCGAGAGCGGACATGAGGAATATATTGACAACAATCAAAACAGCGTAGAAAGGGGCAATAGCGATGAATCTGACATACGAAAAGAACGGGGATTATCTGATTCCGACATTACAGGCGGACATTCAGCCGGAGGGAACGGTAACGAAGTACGGAATGATGAGGGAGACTTATCTGAAGGAGAACCACAGGGGCGTGTACTCAGCGTTTCTTCTGAAAGGAACATTGAAAGAACACCTGCTGACGATCCAGAAGCAGGCAGAGGAGAGAATGGAGAAGCTGACGAGCCAGATGGCGGCAACCGAGGGAGTGACCGAACAACTCAAGGAAGCCGATCAGATGCTCTGGGTAGCGAAGATGAACAGCATTCGGAACCGAGCAGAGGAAGTGGTTCTGGGAGAACTGGTTTACAGTCTGTAACAGACACCGATGATCTTCTCCGGGGAGAAGCACCGGAACCCACCTTTACACAACTCAGCCTGTTTCCTTCTTTTGAGGAGCAGGTCGGAACAGTCGCAGCAGCGGAAGCAAGTATGAAATATACCATGCCCGCTGCTTTTTCTTTGCCACAGAATGAGCTTGAAACCATTCTTCGCAGTGGCGGAGGAAAACAGCACAGCAGAAAGCGTATCTTTGCAAAGTACACAGAGGGCAGAAATGCCGAGCAGATGGTGGATTTTCTGAAAAATGAGTACGGACAGACCGGAAAAGGTTTTGAAATCAATGGAAATCCCGTATCAGTGTGGTTCGATGAGCATGGTATGAGTGTCGGCTATGGAACACAGGCAAGGGAAACGCCGATTGTCACGATGGATTGGGAAGATGTGGAGAGCCATATCCGTTCTATGATCGAAAATGGTACTTATATGAGTGCCAGTGAAGCATTTCTTGTGGATACACAGGAGCGGAACCGTGTTGCCAACCAGATCTATTTCTTTCTGCGGGATGGCATGGATGAAATGCCGGAGGAGCTTGGATTAAAAGCCGGAAACTATCCGGAGAGTGAAGCAAAACTCATGGAACTTCTTTCTACCCATGAGGGCAGGGAGCAGCTTAAAAATATTTTGGAAGATGCGGCGGAACGTCTTGCATCGGGTGAAGCCGAATTAAAATGGCGGCATGTGAAATCACCGGAATATCTGTTATCGGAGATAGCAGACCTTGACAGAGAAAGGCTGGAATTTCCATTGCCAGATACTGTGGAAGTAGCACAGGAAGATTTTATTACACAGGATGAGATTGACTATGCACTAGGCAGGGGAAGCGGCTATGAGCATGGAGCTTTCCGCATCTATGAGTATTTCATGGAAGGACATGACCAGAAGGAAGCGGTAGCCTTTCTGAAAAAAGAATATGGCATTGGTGGTGGTTCCGGCGGACTGCCGGGTAATGATGATTCCCATAATGAACATGATGGAAAAGGTATCCGTCTGGAGAAAGGCAGTTATGGCAATCCGTATGCAAAAGTGCTTCTGAACTGGAATGTTGTAGAGAAAAGGCTTCGTGAGCTGATCAAAGAGGACAAATACTTATCTCCACAGGGAAAGGAAAACTATAAGGCTTACAAGGAAGAACAGGCAGAAAAAGCAAGACAGCGTGAGCTTTCTCGTCTGGAGCATGGACAGCGGTTAGAGTGTAAGAAAGACATTGATGCACTGATTGCTGAGAAATTCAATGGTTTTGTTCTTCCGAGGAATACCGCAGATGAGATCATAGATAAATATGGCATTGACTGTGTGGAATTTGTTCTTGCAAATACGGTTACGCATTTTGATTATGATGGTCGTTTTTCACGGAACAATAAGGACTGGGCAAAGGACATTGTTGCGGAAAATGAGTGGGAGAACAACGATCTGATTCTAAGCTCACATCCGGCAGTGCTGGACGGATTTACCAATCAGGCGAGAAGATATATCAATGTGATTCGGGAAAAAGAAAAGGAAGCACAGCAAAAGATCACGATTGATGGATATGAGTGTGTTCTGGTTGATGAGTGGGGCAGTGAAAAAGAGAAATATCTGCTTGGAAATGACATTGAGGACAGCAGTTTTTATTATGCACAGGTCAATGGGAAATCCTTTGAATACGACCATAAGCCGGAGCGTGGCGAGGTAGAAGATGATTATATCAATGCTTTGGCAGAGGAAGATATTGACAGGCACGAAGCAGAAGTGTTTTCACGCTTTGATGGGACGGATGGTATCGCTGAGCCGGATGAAACTGAGCCACAACAAGAATTTTCACAAGAGGAATCGCAGAAATTATTCTGGCATGTGGTACATGATGCTGATGATGAATATGGGAATCCGACACAGTGGAGTGCCACCTTATCAGAGGGAGTATTCCTTTGGATTGATAAGGAAGTGGACGGATATGCTATTTATGATACGGCAGACACCACCCGTCCGGCATTGGAGACATTTTCGACTTTGCAGGAAGCAATGGACTGGGGCAATGAGCTTGCAGAAAGTGGCAGGAAAGCAGAAGCGGAGTTTCCTGATGAAAAGGAACAGAATGTTGTTACAGAACAGACTGAAGATGAACTGGACAGTATAGATACGCAGTTTGCCCGTGAGCGTCTGGAGAATGGAGAAGCAGACCGAAAGACAGAGGAAATGCTGTCACAGGTGCTTACCGGAGAATGGGAGCCGCTTACACCTTCGGCAGAGGAGAATAAGACTGTACAGGAAATAAATGTGGCTGCACCGGATAAAAGTAACGCTGTCAATTTCCATATCAGCGATGACCGATTGGGCGAAGGTTCTCCAAAAGAAAAATTCCAGAGAAATGTTGCGGCAATTAAGTTGTTGGAGCAGATTGAGGGCGAAAACCGTTATGCTACACCGGAAGAACAGCAGATTTTATCCCAGTATGTCGGCTGGGGTGGTCTTGCCGATGCGTTTGACGAGAGCAAATCAAACTGGTCAGCAGAATATCACCAGTTAAAGGAACTGTTATCGCCGGAGGAGTACCGCATGGCAAGGGAGAGTACCTTGAATGCCCATTATACAAGTCCGGTTATTATCCGCCAGATGTATGAAACATTGGAGAAAATGGGATTTTCCAAAGGAAATGTACTGGAGCCTTCCATGGGTATCGGCAACTTTTTCGGTATGATGCCGGATTCCATGAAAGAGAGCAGGCTTTACGGAGTGGAGCTTGACAGCATTACCGGACGCATTGCAAAGCAGCTTTATCCGCAGGCAGATGTGCAGATCAAAGGCTTTGAAAAGACCGATTATCCGAATGATTTCTTTGATGTTGCAATCGGAAATGTGCCTTTTGGTCAGTATAAGGTGGCAGATAAGCAGTATGATAAAAACAATTTCCTGATACACGATTATTTCTTTGCAAAGACGTTGGATAAAGTGCGTCCCGGTGGTGTGGTTGCTTTTATCACAAGCAAGGGAACCATGGACAAGGCAAGTCCGGAGGTCAGAAGATACCTTGCACAAAGAGCTGATCTGCTAGGTGCAGTCCGACTTCCGAACACCGCATTTAAGGCAAATGCAGGAACCGAGGTCACTTCGGATATTTTATTTTTCCAGAAGCGTGACCGCATGGTAGAGCGTGAGCCGGACTGGGTACATCTGGGAGAGGATGCAGATGGCATTGCAATGAACGCTTACTTTGCACAGCATCCGGAGCAGATCGTAGGAAAGATGGAAATGGTATCCGGTCCTTATGGCGTGGAAAGCACCTGCAGGGCAGATGACAGCAGACCTTTTGCGGAGCAGTTAGCAAAAGCACTTGAAAATATTACAGGACAGATTGATACGATTGATCTGGATGAGGAGCTTGCGGATGACATGAGCAGGCAGAGTATTCCGGCTGATCCGTCCGTCAAGAATTTCAGCTATACCGTAGTTGAAAATGAGGTATATTACCGTGAAAACTCGGTTATGAAGCCTGTGGAAGTATCAGACACCGCAAAAGAGCGTATCAAGGGAATGGTGGCAATCCGTAACTGTACGCAGGAGCTGATTGATATGCAGCTTGAGGAATATTCCGATGCGGCAATCAAGGGAAAACAGGCGGAATTAAACACATTATACGATTCTTTCTCGAAAAAATATGGTCTGATCAATTCGCAGACGAATAAGAGAGCCTTTAATCAGGACAGCAGTTATTGCCTGTTGTGTTCTTTGGAAAAACTTGATGATGAGGGCAATTTCAAGGGCAAAGCGGATATGTTCACGAAGCGTACCATTAAAAGGGCAGAGGTGGTCACAAGTGTGGATACTGCAAGTGAAGCATTGGCAGTATCTTTAGCAGAGAAAGCTAAAATCGACCTTGATTATATGGCAGAGCTGACTGAAAAGGACAAGGATACGCTGATTGAGGAGCTTCGTGGTGTTATTTTTCAGAACCCGCTTACCGATGTCTGGGAGACAGCAGACCAGTATCTCAGCGGAAATGTGCGTGAGAAACTTGCCATTGCAGCAACCTATGCAGAAAATCATCCGGAATATGCTCCAAATGTGCAGGCTCTTACGCAGGTACAGCCGAGGGAGCTGGACGCATCGGAGATTGAGGTGCGTATTGGTGCCACATGGATTGATCCAAAATATATCAATGATTTCATGCGTGATACGTTCCAGACACCGGAGCATTTATTCCGCAGAGATACGATTGGGGTGCAGTTTTCGGGTGTGACCGGAGAGTGGAACATTAAAGGGAAAAACGCTGATTTTGGAAATACGCTTGTCAACATGACCTATGGTACAAGCCGGGTAAATGCCTATAAGATACTGGAAGATTCCTTAAATCTGAAAGACACAAGAGTTTATGATACCATTGAGGAAGATGGAAAGGAAAAAAGAGTTCTTAATAAAAAGGAAACCATGATTGCAAGCCAGAAGCAGGAAGCGATAAGGGAAGCATTTAAGGACTGGGTATTCCGTGATCCGGAGCGCAGGCAGACACTTGTGGCAAAATATAATGAGCTTTTCAATTCCACCAGACCAAGAGAATATGACGGTTCACATCTGAAATTTCCGGGTATGACACCGGATATTGAATTAAAGCCGCATCAGAAAAATGCGGTTGCCCATGTGCTGTATGGGGATAATACCCTGCTTGCACACTGCGTTGGTGCCGGAAAGACCTTTGAAATGACAGCGGCGGCAATGGAAAGCAAGCGTCTGGGACTATGCCAAAAGTCATTATTCGTGGTGCCGAACCACCTGACTGAACAATGGGCAAGTGATTTCTTACGGTTATATCCAGGAGCAAATATCCTTGCGGCAACGAAAAAGGATTTTGAACCCGCCAACCGTAAGAAATTTTGTTCCCGTATTGCAACAGGTGATTATGATGCCGTTATTATCGGGCATAGTCAGTTTGAAAAAATCCCGTTATCACAGGAAAGACAGGCAGCCACAATCGAAAAACAGATTGATGAGATTGAGCTTGCTATTGATCAGGCAAAAAGAGACAACGGGGAGCGTTATACCATTAAGCAGATGGAAAAATCGAGGAAAGCATTGCAGGTGCGGCTTGACAAGTTAAATGACCAGAGCCGTAAGGATAATGTCGTGACTTTTGAGCAGTTGGGTGTAGACAGGCTGTTTGTGGATGAGAGCCACAATTACAAGAACCTGTTCCTTTATACGAAAATGAGGAATGTGGCAGGTATCGCACAGACAGAAGCACAGAAGTCATCTGATATGTTTGCCAAGTGCCAGTATCTTGATGAAATCACGGGCGGCAAGGGTGTAACTTTTGCGACCGGAACGCCAATTTCCAACAGCATGACGGAGCTTTACACGAATATGCGTTATCTTCAGTATGGAACGCTCCAAAAGCTGGGACTGGGACATTTTGACGCATGGGCGGCTTCTTTTGGAGAAACACAGACAGCCATAGAGCTTGCACCGGAAGGAACCGGATACCGGGCAAAGACAAGATTTGCGAAGTTTTTCAATCTGCCGGAGCTGATTGCACTTTTCAAGGAGAGTGCGGACATTCAGACACCGGATATGTTAAAACTTCCTGTGCCGGAAGCAGAATATGAAAATGTGGTTCTAAAGCCGAGTGAGTTCCAGAAAGACATGGTAGCGTCACTTGCGGAACGTGCCGAAGCAGTCCGGGACAGGCAGGTACAGCCTTACGAGGACAACATGTTAAAGATTACCAATGACGGAAGAAAGCTGGCACTTGACCAGAGGCTGCTCAATGATATGCTTCCAGATGAGGAAAATTCCAAAGCGTCAACCTGTGTGGAGAAAGCCTATAAGATATGGGAAAATACCAAAGAGCAGAAGTCAGCACAGTTGATTTTCTGTGATTTATCGACACCGAAGGGCGATGGCACTTTCAATGTGTATGAGGATATAAAAAATAAGCTCATGGAAAAAGGAGTGCCGGAGAATGAGATAGCATTTATCCATGATGCCAATACAGAACTCAGAAAAGCGGAGCTGTTTGCAAAAGTAAGAAGCGGACAGGTTCGTTTTTTATTAGGTTCCACCGCCAAAATGGGAGCCGGTACGAATGTGCAGGACAGACTGATTGCATTGCATCATTTGGATGTGCCTTGGAGACCTTCTGACATTGAACAGCAGGAGGGAAGAATCTTACGACAGGGCAACCAGAATGATAAGGTCAAGATATTTCGTTATGTTACGGAAGGTACATTTGACAGTTACTCGTGGCAGCTCATTGAGAATAAGCAGAAATTCATCGGACAGATTATGACCAGTAAATCTCCGGTACGAAGCTGTGAGGATGTGGATGAAGCGGCACTTTCCTATGCGGAGGTCAAGGCACTTGCCACAGGCAATCCCTACATAAAAGAAAAAATGGATCTCGATATTCAGGTATCAAAGCTGAAACTGATGAAGGCAAACCATACCAGTCAGAAGTACAGGCTGGAGGATAACATCACACAACATTATCCGCATCAGATCGCCATTTTCAAGGAGCGTATCGAAGGCTTTACCGCTGATATGAATAAATATGCGAAAAATAAGCCGGAGGATAAGGAGCAGTTCTTTATGCAGGTGGGTGGAAAATCATACACCGACAAAAAGGAAGCTGGAACTGCAATCATAGCCATGTGTAAGGAGATTAAAGGCATCAATGCCAGTGCGGATGTAGGTGAATATCTTGGATTTAAGCTGAATGTAACCTTTGATTCTTTTAACAATAAATTTGTGATGAATGTCAAAGGAGCCATGAGCCACCCGATGGAAGTCGGCTCTGATCCGCTTGGAAATATCACAAGAATCAACAATGTACTGGAAGCCATGCCTTCACAGCTTGAGGAAGCACAGATGAAGCTATCCAATGTGAAACATCAGCTTGAAACAGCAAAAGCAGAGGTAGACAAGCCATTTCCACAGGAAGCAGAACTTGCCGAGAAACTGGAGCGTCTGGCAGAGCTTAATTCTTTACTCAACATGGATGAAAAGGGCGATGATGCGATTGGCATGGATGACGAAGCCACGGAACCGGAAAAACCACAGGAAGATGTGAAAAAAGTGGATAACCGGGAGGAAGTGGTTGCGGATATGCCAATCAAGCAGAGCAATTTGGAAAAAGCAGCACCAGAAGGAGAACGCAGACTTGCAGACCGACCTGCAGAACGGACTTCATTGCAAGAAAAACTCGCAGCAATGAAGGCAAGGGTGTCCGGGACACCTGCAGGAAGGGATGCAGTGGATAAGGCAAAGGGGAAAGATCAGATTTTATAAAAAAAGTTTTATTCCCAACTTTATTCCCAACCTGTCAGCACTATTCGGGTTGGGAATAAAAGCAGGATTATTAAAAATGTTATAGCAGTTGATGTAAAGGCAGTCAGTGGTGGCTGCCTTTTATCGTACAAAATGGAGGTCATTTATGGCAGAAAATAATACAGAAAAACAGCGTGTGCAGGAGCTTACGGATAAACTGGAGCAGGGATTGCAGGATTTATTCAACAGTGACAGTTACTGCAATTATCTTAGAACGATGTCAAAATTTCATAATTACAGTTTTAACAACACGCTCTTAATTGCGATGCAAAAGCCTGACGCTACGTTAGTGGCCGGATACAAGGCTTGGCAGAAGAATTTTGAGCGTCATGTAAATAAAGGGGAAAAGGCAATCCGTATCCTTGCACCTGCACCCTATAAAATCAAAGAGGAACGGGATAAGATTGATCCGGTTACACAAGAGTTGTTGCTTGATAAGGACGGAAATCCGCAGAAAGAGGAAGTCGAGATAACAATTCCGGCATTCCGGGCAGTATCCGTTTTTGATGTGGCACAGACAGACGGAAAGCCGATACCGGAACTTGCGGCAAAGGAGCTTCTTTCAGATGTGGAAGGGTATCAGGATATGATTCGTGCAGTAGAAGCCATTTCACCAGTACCGATTGAACTGGAGGAGATAGCCGGAGATTCCAAAGGCTATTATGATAGGGAAGCAAAGCGGATTGCGGTACAGGAAAACATGAGCGAGAGCCAGACCTTAAAGACAATGATCCATGAGGTGGTTCACTCCAAGCTGCATAGCAAGGAAGTGGAGCAGGATGAGCAGATGAAAAAAGACCGCAATACCAAAGAAGTGGAAGCTGAGAGCATAGCTTATACAGTATGTCAGCATTTTGGTATAGATACCTCTGATTATTCTTTTGGGTATATTGCAGGTTGGAGCAGCGGAAGAGATACCAAAGAACTTAGATCTTCCATGGATACGATACGCAGGACAGCTTCGGAGTTGATTACCGGGATAGAGGAACAATTACAGGAATTACAAAGGAACAGGGAAGTATCACAGGAACAGACAAAGGAAAGTATTCTCCTCATACAGAATACTGACCTTTCAGAGTTCAGTCTGCTTGATGTATATGGCATGGACAGACCAGAACTGATGCAGGCATTGTCAGAAATGACAGACGATGACAAGTTGAGCATACAGGCATATTTGGAAAGCAGGGGTGCATGGACAACGGAAATCGGCAATCAGGATTCCAGAGAGTACGGAGAGTATCATCTGGATGTGCGTTATAACACGGATACAGATGAGCTGATTGATATGAAGGAGAGAAAGGCGGTCTATGATAAGGCAATGGAGCCGATCAATGCCGATGATGTGGTTGTTAAGTTCGCTTCCATTTTTGAAAGCGAATGGGAGGTTTTGAAAATCACAAATATGTTAAGGGATGATGTCGGAAAAATGCTTAAAGATATGGCTTCTCTTGATGAAAAAGAATGGGATGGCAATTACCTTTCATATATGGAAAAACAGGGAGCGGAAATCACATTACTTGCGTCCAGTAGTAAGGAATTAAATGGAAATATGACGGACTTTTGGGATTATGAATACGATTTTGATGCAGGTCTGACGGATGCGGAGGAATTGTCTGTCATGCAACAGGCAGAGCATATCATTAACCGGTTGGAGCATGGACAGCCTGCCTTTTCCGATGATGAAAGAAATCTGATTGTGAATTATGCGTATAAGCTGGGGGATATGGAGAAAACAAGGGAGCTTGCAGAACATATCTATGCACAGGAAGTGGATGGAAATCAGGATGTTGCATTAGCAATGATAGATGCACAAGCAGAAATCGACGCACTTCCGGATAGCATGGTCGGAATATCTGAAATGCAGGAGTATGGCTATACATGGATTGAAATGCTTCCACTAACACAGGAAAGGGCATTGGAACTATTTGACCATGACTTGCCTGTGTATCTTTTGCATACGGATGGTTCCGAGAGTACTGTAGCTGATAGAAAACAGATTTTAGAGCATGATGGAATGTGCGGAATAGAAAAAGGGGACTGGCAGAATGAACGGAAACTTCTCATGATGCAGGAAGAACTTACAGAGAGTAATTCCAACAGGGAAGCACTACTTTTATATGGAAATACCGATAAATACGGTATTTACCAGTTAAAGGATAATCCCGAACTGGACAAGTTCCGCTTTGAGGGAACGGAAAGCCTGAAGCGTATGGGAATAACCAAAGACAATTTTGATGCGGTATTGCCGGAAAATTATAAACTGGTGTATTTGGGCGAATTGTCAGAATTGCAGGGACGGACGCAATCGGAAACACTGGAAGCAATCTATAAAAAGCTTAATATTGACCATCCGGCAGACTACAAGGCACATTCACTGTCGGTCAGCGATATTGTGGTATTACATGAGAACGGGGAAAACAGCGCACACTTTGTAGATTCTTTTGGATTTACAGAACTGCCGAAGTTCATGCTGACACTGGAGGGCAAGGAAAATGAGATAGAGACGGAGCTTGCGGTTCATATCGCAGACCGTTATATCCTGATGCATGAATGTGATGAGGGATACGATTACTCCATTCTGAATGAGCAGTATCATTTACTGGATGGCGGTGTCTACGATAACCCGGATATTACGATTCAGCGTGCAATGGATATGGTGATTGCGGATTTGAAAGAACCGAGGTTTTCAGCGGTCACAGAGCAGTATTATCGTGATGAATTTTTGCAGGGCGAGGTGTATGCAGGTTCCGAAGCAGAGATTGTTGATTTTGAGGAACTTTCGGAGAAAGCCGAGGAAGTGGAACAGACAGATTTGGAAGCAAAGCAGGCAGAATTCAGAGAGAACAATCCGGATGTGGTTGCAGATTTCCGGGCAAAGACAGAAGAATTGTTTCATAGTCTGGACGGACAGAGTGCGGACGATATAGAAAAAACAGTGTATGCTTATGTGCAGTCGCAGATTGATGAATACGGTCTGGATGCGAAAATCGTGGATGTAGTGGTAGTCGGGAGCCGATGCAGAGGTATTGAGCAGGAAAATTCGGATTTGGATGTGGTTGTGGAATACACAGGCTCCACCAGAGAAGATGACCTTTTTAATATGCTCCATGAGGACAGCATTTATATTGCAGGCATACAGGTAGATATTAACCCGATTACAGAGAGCAGAACCGGAACATTGGAGACTTATCTGCCAGAAGTGGAAACCTATCTGCAGGAGAAGGCACAGCAGGAACAGGTCAATACACAGCTTGTAACACAAGGGCGGGAACAGGAACCGACAGAGCAGACGGAACTGGCAAATGAACCTGTTATTGAGCCGGAGACCGTCCATGTGACATTTACAGTGGCAGAATGTGGCGAATTTCACAATATTGGAGAATATCATGAGGGGATAGAAACGATTGAGGAAGCCATTCAGATTTATCAAGCCATTGATCCGTCCCGGATGAACGGTATCCATTCGCTTGGTGTGAATATGCACATCGAGGGAACAGAAGAATGGGAAGATGAGCAGGCGGACATTTTGAGTGGAAAATGTATTGATGTTGATTTCCTGAATTACACACCGGAGCTTCGGGACACTCCGAAAGTGCAGGATGCACTAAAGAAATTGATTGCAGCCTTTCCGGAGAAAGAGGTCAATGACCGGGAAACAAAAGAGCAGAAAATACAGGCACTTGCGGCAGAACTTGATCAGCTATCTTATGAGATTGATACATATGGATATAGAGATTCGGTATCAGACAGAGAATCACAGATACAAATGATTGCTGATGATATAAGAACTGGAAATGTGAAACCTCTAAGTATTTTCTTACAGGCATCTATTGACGAGGGGATAGACGAGGACAGTGAGAGACAGGCAAAGGAACTGCTTGTGAAATTGGCAGAGTACAAGCCGCTTGCTAAGATTGAGGAACTGGAGGAGCAGAATTATAACATGATTGATGAGAGGCTCAACAATGGAGTGGAAAAATTCAATCGTGAAGAAGAAAAGAAAGAACAGCAGGAAAAGCCGGAAGCACGTTCTTCCTTAAAGGAGAGATTGGCAGCCAAGCAGAAGGAAGCGGCACAGGGAAACAATAAGGATACGACAAAGAGAATGAAAAATATAAAAACTACATAGGGAAGATTTCATACGATCAGGATTGTACTTATCGCCG
>ENA-UERT01001570-UERT01001570.1-human-gut-metagenome-genome-assembly--contig:-NODE-1570-length-13618-cov-4.196514_pt1 | contig 13618 bp, 10 predicted proteins | sample MGYA00242996_ERZ507997 | MGnify/ENA primary metagenome ERZ507997 (study PRJEB26167, sample SAMN06115458) | human gut metagenome | host: Homo sapiens | place: China:Neimenggu | collected 2014-11-07... | reverse complement strand
GTGTGAGACGTTGACCATGATTCTGGTAATTGTCTGGGCACCAACTACCGCGTTGGGGATCGATATCGTCTCTAAAATCGGCATTCCAATGATCCTCGGTAGCGTCTGTATCGGCTTTATTGTGCTTCTGGTGCAAAGCGTTGAGGGCGAAAAAGAGGCCAGCGCCGCGCGGCAGGCCAAGCTGGCGCTGGATATCGCCAACAAAACGCTACCGCTGTTTCGCCATGTCAATAGCGAGTCATTACGCAAGGTCTGCGAAATTATCCGCGATGACATTCACGCCGATGCGGTGGCAATTACCAATACCGATCATGTGCTGGCCTATGTTGGCGTGGGTGAACATAACTATCAGAATGGCGATGACTTCATTAGCCCGACTACCCGTCAGGCGATGAATTACGGAAAAATCATCATTAAAAACAATGATGAAGCCCACCGCACACCAGAGATTCATTCCATGCTGGTGATCCCATTGTGGGAGAAAGGGGTCGTGACCGGAACGCTGAAAATTTACTACTGCCACGCGCATCAGATCACCTCGTCATTACAGGAAATGGCGGTCGGTCTGTCGCAAATCATCTCCACGCAACTGGAGGTTTCACGCGCCGAGCAGCTACGTGAAATGGCAAATAAGGCAGAGCTTCGCGCCCTGCAAAGCAAAATTAATCCCCATTTTCTGTTTAACGCTCTGAACGCTATTTCATCGTCAATCCGTCTGAATCCGGATACCGCTCGCCAGTTGATCTTTAATCTGTCGCGTTATCTGCGCTATAACATTGAATTAAAAGACGATGAGCAAATCGATATCAAAAAAGAGCTGTATCAAATTAAAGACTATATTGCCATTGAGCAGGCCCGCTTTGGTGACAAGCTGACGGTTATCTATGATATTGATGAAGAGGTGAATTGCTGCATTCCCAGCCTGCTGATCCAGCCGTTGGTGGAGAACGCCATTGTCCACGGTATTCAGCCTTGCAAAGGTAAAGGCGTTGTCACCATCAGCGTTGCAGAGTGCGGAAATCGGGTACGCATTGCGGTGCGAGATACCGGGCACGGCATCGATCCAAAGGTGATTGAGCGGGTCGAAGCGAATGAAATGCCGGGCAATAAAATTGGCCTGCTGAATGTCCATCATCGCGTGAAGTTATTGTATGGCGAGGGGCTGCATATCCGCCGCCTGGAGCCGGGGACGGAAATTGCGTTTTACATTCCTAACCAACGCACCCCAGTCGCCTCACAGGCTACGTTATTGCTTTGAGCCGGAGTGATATTGTGAAAGTCATCATTGTTGAAGACGAATTCCTGGCACAACAGGAACTGAGCTGGCTAATTAAAGAGCACAGCCAGATGGAGATTGTCGGCACCTTTGACGACGGTCTGGACGTGTTGAAGTTTTTGCAGCATAACCGCGTCGACGCCATTTTTCTGGATATCAATATTCCGTCGCTGGATGGCGTGTTGCTGGCGCAAAACATCAGCCAGTTCGCCCATAAACCGTTTATTGTGTTCATCACCGCGTGGAAAGAACATGCGGTAGAAGCGTTTGAACTGGAGGCGTTTGACTACATTCTCAAACCGTATCAGGAGTCACGTATTACCGGGATGCTGCAAAAACTGGAAGCGGCCTGGCAACAACAGCAGACCAGCAGTACGCCTGCCGCGACGGTAACGCGTGAGAATGACACCATTAATCTGGTGAAAGATGAGCGAATAATCGTCACGCCAATTAACGATATCTATTACGCCGAAGCGCACGAGAAAATGACCTTTGTCTATACGCGGCGTGAATCCTACGTAATGCCGATGAACATTACCGAATTTTGCAGCAAACTGCCGCCGTCGCATTTTTTCCGCTGCCATCGCTCATTTTGTGTCAATCTGAACAAAATACGCGAAATCGAACCGTGGTTTAATAACACCTACATTCTGCGACTGAAAGATCTGGATTTTGAAGTGCCGGTCAGCCGCAGCAAAGTGAAAGAATTTCGCCAGTTAATGCATCTTTAATCGGGAACTTTCATGAAAGCACCAGGCTTGCCCGCCGATCAACAATTTTTCGCCGATCTGTTCAGCGGCCTGGTGCTTAACCCGCAACTACTGGGGCGCGTCTGGTTTGCCAGCCAGCCTGCCTCGTTACCGGTGGGCAGTTTATGTATTGATTTTCCCCGTCTGGATATCGTGCTGCGCGGCGAATACGGCAACCTGCTGGAAGCAAAGCAGCAGCGAATGGTGGAAGGAGAAATGCTGTTTATTCCGGCACGCGCGGCTAATTTACCGATCAACAACAAACCGGTGATGCTGTTAAGCCTGGTGTTCGCACCGACCTGGCTTGGGTTATCGTTTTACGATAGCCGCACCACGTCGTTGTTGCATCCTGCTCGCCAGATCCAGCTTCCCAGCCTGCAACGCGGTGAAGGTGAAGCGATGCTTACCGCCCTCACCCATCTTAGCCGTTCGCCGCTGGAGCAGAATATCATTCAGCCACTGGTGTTAAGTTTGCTGCATCTTTGCCGCAACGTGGTGAATATGCCGCCGGGTAATTCGCAACCGCGCGGCGATTTTCTCTATCACAGCATTTGTAACTGGGTTCAGGATAATTATGCCCAGCCGCTCACCCGCGAGAGCGTGGCGCAGTTTTTTAATATCACGCCCAATCATCTGTCAAAACTGTTTGCTCAGCATGGAACGATGCGTTTTATCGAGTATGTGCGTTGGGTGCGAATGGCGAAGGCGAGGATGATTTTGCAGAAATATCATCTGTCAATTCATGAAGTGGCACAGCGTTGCGGTTTTCCGGACAGCGACTATTTTTGTCGCGTTTTCCGGCGTCAGTTTGGTCTGACGCCGGGAGAGTACAGCGCCCGTTTTCAGGGCTAACGTCAGAAGGTTAATTCCGTTTCCAGCAGCGTCAGGATGCTTTGCGCATCTTGCGCGGCAAACAATGACTGGCGGAAGTTTTTATTCACCAGTTTACGCGCCAGCTGCGAGAAGACTTTCACATGGTTCATCCCTTCGTTAGCACCCAACGTCAGCATGATCACCAGTTCGACTTCGCCCATCTCTGACTGCCAGTCAACCGGTTTCACCAGCCGGGCAATGCTGATACTGGAATGACGGATCCACTGAGATTTGGTGTGCGGGATCGCCACGCCAAAACCAACGCCGGTAGTGACAATCTCTTCCCGCTGCCAGACATCTTCTTCCAGCTCAAACGGATGTTCAGTGCGCCCGTTAACGCCGAGGTTGCCGCACAGGAACTGGATCGCCTGCTCTTTATTGCTAAAATCCTGATCAACAAAGATATTCTCCAGCGCCAGCAGTGGGCGAACGTCTTCTTCCGGCGTAAAGGCGGTGAGTAACGCTTCAATTTCCTGCGCACTGCGGCATTCACATGCCTGACGCGCCAGTTCCCGACACGCCTCGCTATCCAGTTGACGAAGCTGGCTTTTCACCGCCGGAATACGCGGGCTACTCATACTCAGCTCATCCAAGCCCAGCCCAAGCAGTAGCGGCAGATAACGGCTTTCACCGCCCAGTTCACCGCAAATGCCTACCCATTTGCCCCGCTGATGCGCAGTGGTAACAATCTGCTGCAACATGCGCAGGAACGATGGCGTAATCGGGTTATACAGCGGCGATACGCGCGGGTTATTACGATCGACCGCATACAGATACTGGGTCATATCGTTGGAGCCGATACTGAAGAAATCGACCTCATCGCAGAAGTGATCGATGATGTAGCACACCGACGGCACTTCCACCATGATCCCCAGCGTAATCGTCTCTGCATGACGCAGGCCATCGCGCTTAAGCTCAACGATCGCTTTTTGGATCTCGCCCTTCACCCATAAGATCTGATCGAGACTGTGGACCATCGGGATCATCAACTGGGCGTTGCCAAAACTGGCGGCGCGCAAAATCGCCCGTAGTTGAGTGCGGAACAGGCCAGCAAATTCCGGGTAAATACGTACCGCGCGATAGCCGAGGAACGGGTTCTCTTCCTGGGGAATATTCAGATAAGGAATGCTTTTATCGCCACCGATGTCCATTGTGCGGAAGATAATCGGCTTGTCGCCCGCTGCCAGTAGTACCTGCTGGTAGGCTTCAAATTGCTCCTGCTCGTCCGGCGCGCTGTCACGATCCATATACAGCATTTCAGTACGGAACAGTCCAACGCCTTCCGCGCCGTTGGCAAACGCGCCTGGCGCTTCCAGAGCGGTGCCGATATTCGCCGCAATATCAATACGCTTGTTATCACGGGAATAGGCCAGCTGCGCGGCGGCCTGCGCCTGTTGTTTTTGGCGTTTATCCGCCAGCGTCTGTGCGACCTGATAATAACCGCTCACCGCGTCATTCGGGTTAATCGCCAGCACGCCGCACTGGGCGTCAAGCACCGCCGGTTGCCCGGCATAACGGGCAATCGCATCCAGCGGCAGGCCGCTCAGTACCGGGATCGCCGAGGCGCGGGCCAGAATCAGGGTATGCGAGGTGCGCCCAGTTTTCTCCAGAATCATGCCTGCAAGATTTTTTAAATCGAGGCTCAAAAACTGGCTTGGGGTTAAATCCTCGGCTACCAGAATAGTCGGTTTTTCCAGCACCAGATTGTTGCGCGGCTTCAGTTCCGGCCAGGTGATATGCAGCAACTGTTCGCTAATATCGCGAATGTCGCTAACACGTTCGCGCAGATAATCACTGGCAGAAGCAGAAAGTTTGGCGCAAACCTGCTCCATATTGCTGATGATCGCCGCCCCCAGCCCTTGATGCTGTTCTGTCATCAGACGACGGATATTGCCCGCGAATTCATCATCCTGAATCAGCGACAAATGGGCGCTGAGGATAGTTTTGCTTTCGCCGTCACGCTCACGCAATTGCTGGTTCAGTTGCTCGGCAAGCGTTGCCAGGCTGTGCTCCAGCCGGGTGGAATCTTGCGCACTGGCGGGGATTGCCCGATAACTGTCGAGGCTGTCGCTTTGTAACAGGGTCAGCGTACCCACGCCGACGCCGCTTGCCAGCACATTGCCGTACAGTAAATCCGGGTTAAGGCGGCTTAATGAACGCGGCAGCGGATGCGCCGTCAGTTCTGCCTGCGTCGGCTGAACGCTGTCGCTGTCGATAAAGCGCACCAGGATGTACTCTTCCAGCACGCGCCGCGCCTGCTCTTCATCGCTGCCGCTAATGTTCAGGCTGCAACTGTCATTAAATAAGGTGCCAGTTCCAATCAACGCCAGCGAGCTTTTAGCATCGGCCTTTGCGTTCTGGCGATGGTTGAAAAAGGTGATTTCGCTTTGCCACTGGCTGCACTGTTCTTTAAGTTCCCACGCCGGACGAGCATGTAGACCGTTAGGCAAAGGACAGAGAAATTGAATCGTTAACATAACCGCTCCGGGTTAATCAGGAGATCATCTGAAATCCGTCAGTTGAACAACCGTCTCACGCGTAAGACGTTGAATAAGGGCAGATAAAAGTTGCTCCATCTGCAAAATGTCGCGGCAATCGGCAATCGATGCCGCGCAATGTCCGTGGCGGGTGGCAGGCCCCATTACCACTGTGGGTACGCCAGTACCGGTTAAGTGCACCGCTCCGCCGTCCGTGCCGCCGTTGCTGAACATATCTGCCTGCAACGGTACGCCAATTTCAGCCGCCACGGTTTCGATCCAGGCGGTAAGTTTTGGCGGCGCAATCAGTGACTTGTCGCTTAACACCAGCATCGGGCCGTTACCAATCTGGCGATGGTTAGCCGCGCCATAATCAAAGTTTTTCGCCCAGCAGGCGGTATCCAGCACAATGGCGACGTCCGGCGACACCGCGCGGGTAGCGGTTTGCCCACCGCGTAATCCCACCTCTTCGCTGGAACTTGCCACCAGCCACACCTCCGCAGGCAGTTCGGCATCGTGCAGCTCACGTAGTAACGTCACCAGCAGATAGCAACCGAGGCGATCATCAAAGGCTTTCCCCATCACCCGCTGGTGAGGGAGAACCTGAAAAGTTGTATCAAAGGTGACGCGATCGCCTGGACGAATTCCCGCCTGCATCACTTCGTCATACGAGCGCGCACCAATGTCCACGCGCATGGCGCTGACGTCATTCCCCTGCCGGTCGCCGTCAAGCAGGCCTGGAATTTTGCACTCTTCACGGGTGGTGATGCGCACCGGCTGCAGCTGGCGGGCAGCCATGCGCACGTTGCCAACCGGCAGCACATCAATTGCCCCTTCGCGGGAGATGCTACGCACCATAAATCCCACTTCGTCCATATGGGCGCAGATCATCACCTTCGGACCTGTCGATTCATTGAGGCGGATCAGCACCGATCCCAGACCATCAAATCGCACTTCTTTTTGCAGGCGATCCGCTTCTTCCAGCAGGATCTGCCGCACTTCCTGTTCCGAGGAGGCGATCGCATCTGCCTCGCTCAACGCTTTTAATAGCGATAAATCCATTATGCCTCTCCCGTGAGCAACACTGTTTTCGGCATGGCGTAGAGCACTTCTGCGCCTTGCGGGGTAACCAGCACAACATCTTCGATGCGCACGCCCCCTTGCCCTGGCAAATAAATCCCCGGCTCCACGGTCAGTAACATGCCTGGCTGTAGCGTCGTGGTGTCCCGCGGTGAAAAACGCGGATCTTCATGAACTTCAATGCCGATAGCATGACCGGTGTTATGACCGAAATAGTGGCTAAAACCTGCCTCGGTAATCACTTGGCGCGCGGCATCGTCAACCTGCTGGCAGCGCACGCCGGGGCGAATTGCAGAGATTGCTGCGAGCTGTGCCTGCAGGACAATCTGGTAGACGTTAAACAGCGGGTGAGATTCGGCGCTCACCCCTTCGCCATTCACCAGCAAGGTGCGCGTCATATCAGAGCAGTAGCCCTGATACAGCGCACCAAAATCGAGAGTGACAAACTCGCCCGCTGCAACAATCTTGTCGCTGGCTTTGCCGTGCGGCAGCGCCCCGCGCCAGCCGCTGGCGACAATGGTGTCAAAAGAGGCTTTTTCTGCGCCCTGCTGGCGCATAAACCACTCCAGTTCAGCGGCTATCTCGCGCTCGCTCATCCCCGCCTGAATAAAGCGGCGAATATGCTCCGCTCCGCGATCGGCAATCCCACAGGCGAGGCGGATTATCTCCACCTCCTCTGGCGTTTTGATTTGCCGCAGCACATCCGGCGTGGCGCTAACCAGTTTCGCATTGAGTTCAGACTTCCAGCGGTGCGCGGTTTCCCAACTCACCTGCTGGCCTTCAAAACCGAGCGTTTGCAACTGCTCATCGGCAATGATTTGATTGACGATAGTGGTAAGCGTGTTCGTCGCGTCAAGCAAATGCAGCTGGTAGCCTTGCGCACGGGCTTCCACCTCAACGAAATAGCGCGAATCTACCAGAATGTGCGCACTTTCACGGCTAATAACCACATAGCCTGATCCGGTGGAGATCCCCAGATGCGGCTGTTTGTTCTGCCGTGAGGAGAGAAGCACTGCATCCAGTTGTTGCGCCTTAAGCCAGTCGCGCAGCGAAGCGAGTAATGTCATCTGGATTTTCCTTCTTACAGGCTATCGATTAACAATTTGCCTTTACGGAACATCATCAGACGCAGGAACACCACCATCAGCGCAGTTATGACTGCCCCCAGCGCGATCCCCGCCATATAGACGCCCAGGTTAGTGACCAGCGGCCATGCCCAGATAGCGGATTCCGGGAACCATTGCACTGCGCCCAGCCAGACAGCGGCGGTTGAGCCGACAATCGCGCCGACCATATACGACGGAATGGCGGTGATGGGGCTTTCCAGCGCAAACGGAATCGCACCCTCACTAATCCCCATAAAGGCAAGGAACATCGCGGTCTTACCCTGCGGATAAAGTTGAGCGTTGAACAGGCGTTTGCCGGTTAAACGACGGTCAATAATGGTCGCCAGACCCAGACCAATCGGAGGAATAACGATAGCGATAGAACGAGCGGTGACCGGTAATACGTGGTCAGTGGTAAAGCTGAAGGCAACGAAACCTGCGGCTTTGTTGATCGGGCCACCAAGGTCGATTGCTGTCGCCGCGGCGATCCCCATTGCGTACATCAGCGCGCCCTTCTCACCTGCGGCAGTCAGCACAGTACGGATACCGCCGTTGATCCAGCCACCAAAGGGGGTGATGACGTAGTACATCGCCAGCATGACAAAAATGGCGGAAAGAATCGGTAGCAAAAATGTGGTTTTGAACGCTAACAGGAAATCCGGTAACTGGATTTTCTGGTTCATCCACTTCACAAGGTAACCCGCGACGATAGAAATAATCAGCGCACCAATGAAGGTTGACGGCACCGGCGAAGAGGTCGCCCATTGCATAGTGCTGGGATCGAAGTTCAGCAGTTGCGTCGGCTGGGTAGACATCAACCCGCCGATAAAACCAGCCGGGAACGCCAGTTTGCCACCGATAGAGTTCGCCACAAAAGCAGCAAACATCGGAATGGCAAAACCAAACAACACGCCGCCGAAGGACTGCGACAGCCAGGCAAATTTAAGTAAGGAGAGGTCGAAACCGGAGAATTTCCCGCTATTAAGAGCATCCATGATGCCGATCTCAGCAGGAATTTTAAGCCAGCTATAAGCAATCAGCTGGCTGAAAGCGAGGATCACACCGCCCATAATTAAGGTTGGCACCATGCGTGAAATCCCTGACATCACATGCTGCGGGAGTTCACCCCAGAAGCTGCTTTTAGAGGCCTGCGGATTCTTAACTGCCGCTGCCGCACCGGATGCGCCAGGCACAACGGTTGCACTGCGTTTTTTAATGGCCATAACAATTATCCCTGTCGAATATTACTGTTGTTCAGAGGCAATCATCTCTTCGATTTCTTTGATGATGCCCGCAGCGTTTTTAATTGCGTCCTGCAAAGTGATTTCATAAACGTCGCGTGATTCGAAACGCTCATTATCTTCCGGGGTAACTGCCACGGAGTGGATGATGATGGTTGCTTCGGCGATATCCTGCGCCGTCAGGCGATTCTGGATACCGTCCGCGCCCTGGGTTTCAATTGTCACTTCATAACCGGCTTCTCCCGCCGCTTCTTCCAACGCCTGAGCGGCCATAAAGGTGTGAGCCAGGCCCATTGGGCAGGCACATAAGGCAATCAGTTTCTTACTCATCGTTAATTCCTCATTCAGTGATAGTTGACGAGTGAAATTATGAACGTGCAAAACAAATCGCCGTTACCAGACAAATAATGCATTTACTGGAGAATTAATCCCGCTGTACGGAAGTGTGACGCAGGTCGGCCTTGTGAGGGGACACAAAGAAAAATTGAATTAACTGTATGATTTAAAAGATTATCGGGAGAGTTACCTCCCGATATAACAGGAAGGATTTACAGAATGTGACCTAAGGTCTGGCGTAAATGTGCACCGGAACCGAGAAGACCCGGATTGTTATGGACGATGAGATACACCGGAATATCATGGACATATTCTTTAAAGCGTCCTTTATCTTCAAATGCGGCACGGAAACCAGAGGCTTTGAAGAACTCAAGGAAGCGCGGCACGATACCGCCAGCAATATAAACCCCACCAAAGGTTCCCAGCGTTAATGCCAGATTGCCGCCAAAACGGCCCATAATGACGCAAAACAGCGACAACGCACGGCGGCAATCGGTGCAGCTGTCAGCCAGCGCGCGTTCGGTAATATCTTTTGGCTTGAGATTTTCTGGCAGGCGGTTGTCGGCTTTAACAATTGCGCGATACAAATTCACCAGCCCAGGACCAGAAAGCACGCGTTCCGCCGAAACATGACCAATTTCCGCACGCAATATTTCGAGGATAATGGCCTCTTCTTCACTATTCGGCGCAAAATCAACGTGACCGCCTTCGCCCGGCAAGCTTACCCAACGCTTATCGACATGGACCAGATGCGCAACCCCAAGCCCTGTTCCGGCACCGTAAACCGCAATAGGTTTACCTTCGACCGGTTCTGCGCCACCAAACTGAATCAGATGCTCTTTTTTCAGCATCGGGATCGCCATCGATACAGCGGTAAAATCGTTAATAATTTCCAGATGGCTAAAACCGAGATTCTTTTTCATTTCGGCAATTGAGAACGCCCAGGTATGGTTGGTCATTGCCACCCAGTCACCGGTAATTGGGCAAGCGATGGCAATACAGCCGTCTTTCACCTCGACCTTATGTTCTTCAAGATAAACGCGAATGACCGCTTCGAGGCTGGGGTAATCAAGCCCTGAATAGGTCTTAGCCTGCGAGATTTCACCACTGGCAATATCACACAGAGCAAGACGTGCGTTGGTGCCGCCCACATCACCGACTAATGCATACTTTGTCATTCTTCAACTGCTCCGCTAAAGTCAAAATAATTCTTTCTCACACTGTAAATACCTGGGGGCATAACAACAACGCCGGAAAGGCAGGCTCCCTGTAAATATCGATCTGGGTCACACATTTACTTTATCGTTTCAGCACCAATTGCAGCGATGCCTTTTTGCAAGCTGGGCAAACTAAGTATCTGACCCCGCATAAGGAATAGAACATGCTCCATCCGCGAGCCAGAATCATGTTGTTATTATCGCTCCCCGCCGTGGCAATTGGGATTGCGTCCAGTCTTATTCTGATTGTGGTGATGAAAATCGCCTCGGTATTACAGAATTTGCTCTGGCAACGACTGCCGGGAACTCTGGGGATAGCCCAGGATTCACCTCTCTGGATCATCGGTGTATTAACGCTAACGGGTATTGCGGTGGGGTTGGTTATCCGTTTCAGCCAGGGTCATGCCGGACCAGACCCCGCCTGTGAACCGCTGATCGGCGCACCAGTTCCGCCCTCTGCGCTACCAGGACTTATCGTAGCATTAATTCTCGGTCTTGCTGGCGGCGTCAGCCTGGGGCCGGAACATCCGATCATGACCGTCAATATCGCCCTTGCGGTTGCCATTGGCGCTCGTCTGTTACCGCGCGTCAACCGAATGGAGTGGACTATTTTAGCCTCTGCCGGAACCATCGGCGCGCTGTTTGGTACACCTGTTGCGGCGGCGTTGATATTTTCGCAAACCTTAAATGGCAGTAGTGAAGTTCCGCTATGGGATCGTCTTTTTGCGCCATTAATGGCGGCAGCAGCTGGTGCACTTACTACCGGATTATTTTTCCATCCCCATTTTTCACTGCCCATTGCGCATTACGGACAGATGGAAATGACCGATATTCTCAGCGGTGCAATTGTCGCGGCGATTGCCATCGCAGCAGGAATGGTCGCCGTATGGTGCTTACCACGGTTGCACGCGATGATGAATCAAATGAAAAATCCGGTGCTCGTGCTGGGTATTGGCGGATTTATTCTCGGTATTCTGGGGGTTATTGGTGGACCAGTTTCGCTGTTTAAAGGGCTGGATGAGATGCAGCAGATGGTGGCAAATCAGGCTTTCAGCACCAGCGATTACTTTTTGCTGGCGGTAATTAAACTTGCCGCCCTGGTCGTTGCTGCCGCCAGTGGCTTTCGCGGTGGGCGAATCTTCCCGGCAGTGTTTGTCGGCGTGGCATTAGGGTTGATGCTGCATGAGCACGTACCCGCCGTACCAGCGGCAATAACCGTTTCTTGCGCTATTCTCGGCATCGTGCTGGTGGTAACACGCGATGGCTGGTTAAGTCTTTTTATGGCGGCGGTCGTTGTACCCAATACCACATTGCTACCGCTGCTCTGTATCGTCATGCTCCCGGCATGGCTGTTATTAGCAGGTAAGCCGATGATGATGGTCAATCGTCCGAAGCAACAGCCACCCCACGATAACGTTTAGCAAAAAATGCTCTCCTTTATGATTTAAGAGTTATGGCGATGATACGGGGCTTTACCTCCCCGTAATATTGCGTTAACAGGCCGCTGACGGCTTCGATCGTGAAGGAGAATAACAATGTTCAGGTCACTGTTTCTGGCGGCCGCCCTGATGGCATTTACCCCGCTTGCAGCAAACGCAGGTGAAATCACCCTACTGCCATCAATCAAATTACAAATTGGCGATCGCGATCATTACGGTAATTACTGGGACGGTGGTCACTGGCGCGACCGTGACTACTGGCATCGCAATTATGAGTGGCGTAAAAACCGCTGGTGGCGTCATGATAATGGCTATCATCGTGGCTGGGATAAGCGTAAAGCGTATGAGCGTGGCTATCGTGAAGGCTGGCGCGATCGTGACGATCATCGCGGAAAAGGCCGCGGACATGGACACCGCCATTAAACACATTCGCCAATGGAACACAATGCCTGATGCGACGCTAGCGCGTCTTATCAGGCCTACAAACCGGCTCTTTAACGCGTAGGGCGGATAAGGCGTTTACGCCGCATCCGCCAATAGTGCCAGATGCGACGCTCATTCAACTACAATCCCAGCGCCGTCCCCACCAACAACCAGATATTCAGCGCCACGACCAGCACTACAATCACCCAGCCTGTCTGTTTTACGCGTTTGCTGTTCACCAGATCGCCCATCAACTTGCTGTCACTGGTGAAAATCAGCAGTGGAACCAGCGCCAGGGCGATACCAAAACTTAACAGCACCTGACTCATAACCAGAATCCGTGTCGGATCTAATCCCATCAGAATGACAATAAATGACGGCAACATGGTGACTGTACGACGCACCCACAGCGGGATATGGAAGCGAATGAATCCCTGCATCACCACCTGCCCCGCCAGTGTCCCCACCACCGTTGAGGACAGTCCGGCAGCAACCAGACTTAATCCAAAGACCGTTGCCGCAGCATGGCTTAACAGCGGTTGCAGCGTCAGATAAGCCTCATCAAGATCGGCAACACCAGTATGACCAGAAAAGTGGAACGCCGCCGCAGCTGTAGCCATCATCGCCAGATTGACAAAACCGGCAATCGTCATGGCGATAGCCACATCCCATTTGGTGGCGGAATAACGTTGTTGACGCGAACCGCCATGTAAATGCTGAGTGAGCGAAGAGTGCAAATAAATCACATGCGGCATAATCGTCGCCCCTAACACGCCTGCTGCCAGGAAGACCGCCTCCGAAGTAGGTAAACTCGGGATCACCATTCCTTTACCCAACTGCGCCAGGTTAGGCTGGGAGAAAATCAACTCGACAATGTAAGCCGCGGCAACAAACAACAGTAACCCGCCAATCACTTTCTCCAGCGGTTTTTGCCCGCGACGTTGCAGCATTAAAATCAGGAAAGTCGCGATCCCCGTCAGCACCGCGCCCTGCAACAACGAAACACCAAGAATGAGTTTAAAACCGATCGCCGCACCAATAAATTCCGCCAGGTCGGTTGCCATCGCAATAATTTCTGCCTGAACCCAATAGAACCACACTACGGGACGCGGATAGTGATCACGAATCTGCTCCGCCAGATTTTTACCGGTGGCAATCCCTAGTTTGGCAGAGAGGAGCTGAATCAGCATCGCCATCAGGTTGGCCCAAACGACAACCCACAGTAGCTGATAGCCGAAGCTAGCACCCGCCTGAATATTGGTCGCAAAGTTACCGGGATCGATATAACCAATCGCCGCAATGAACGCAGGTCCCATTAATGCGAGCCTCATCTTGCGCGCCGCCCGTCCGCTGCTACTCTCAACGCGATAGTTCGTCATCTTGTGCCTCTAAAACATAGCC
>ENA-UERT01001557-UERT01001557.1-human-gut-metagenome-genome-assembly--contig:-NODE-1557-length-13720-cov-157.609104_pt1 | contig 13720 bp, 8 predicted proteins | sample MGYA00242996_ERZ507997 | MGnify/ENA primary metagenome ERZ507997 (study PRJEB26167, sample SAMN06115458) | human gut metagenome | host: Homo sapiens | place: China:Neimenggu | collected 2014-11-07... | reverse complement strand
CTTCACGGCGCTTACGCTGCAACTCCTCTTTTTTGCGCAGCACCAGCCACAACGCCAGTACGATGACATACGAAGCGATTACGGTTACATATTTCTCCGTATTGCTGATTTCCGTATTGCGCGGCAGGAAATACGCCGCGGTGGCAGAAACATAAATAAGCAGGGCTACGGTCAGCCCGGTAGATTTCTTGAGTTTCTTCATCGGTTTAAGAGTTTTTTAGTCTGTTTGTCTTTTCTTCCATAGCACGAACCATACCAGAGCTATCGCCACACCGGCTGCTCCTATGCCGTAGGATGCCGGATGCGACAGGCCGAAACCTTCGGGCGCTATACAGATATACGTTGTACAGACACAGGTCATGAAGAGGGCAGGTATCAGCGTCAGGAAATACAGCTTTCTTGCACGCACCAGATACACTGTGACAGCCCATAGGGTAAAGACGGACAAGGTCTGGTTGGCCCATGCAAAGTAACGCCATATCATATCGAAACCGTCCTTATCGCGCAGGCTGTACAGCAACAGTCCGATAGCAGCCAAAAACATCGGTATGCAGATATATAAACGGCGGCGCATCGTTTTTTGTTCCATCCCCAGGAAATCTGCAACGATAAGCCGTGCCGAACGGAAAGCGGTATCGCCGCTGGTAATGGGGGCTGCAATCACACCCAGTATAGCCAGTACACCTCCGATTGTTCCCAACCAGTCTTTCGTAATGGCATCCACAATGACGGCGGCATTCGTCTCCGCCATTCCGTTTTCATGGAAGAAGCAAGTAGCGGCGGCAGCCCAGATAAGGGCCACGATGCCTTCAGTAATCATGGCTCCGTAGAATATGGGACGTCCATGACGCTCGCTCGTCATGCAGCGTGCCATCAAAGGGCTTTGCGTGGCATGAAAACCGCTGATAGCCCCGCACGCGATACTGACAAACATAATGGGAAATACAGGCAGCGCCGAAGCGTTGGGATGGGTATTCTGCAATCCGTCCCATACTTCCGGCAATGCCGGATGCTTCACGTAGAGCATAACCAAAATGCCCACCGCCATAAACAGCAGCGCAATGGCAAACAGCGGATATATCTTGCCGATAATCTTATCCACCGGCAACAAGGTGGCAAGTATATAATAGATAAAGACCACCACAATCCAGAAAACGGTGTCCAGCGTTTCTGGCGTCAGGCTGGCGAGCAGTCCGGCAGGGCCTGCCACAAACACGGCTCCCACAAGTATCATCAGGACAACGGTAAATCCGCGCATCACCTGCTTGGTAGTCACGCCCAGATAACGGCCTATAATCTCCGGCAGGCTCTCGCCCCCGTTGCGCAACGAAAGCATTCCTGCAAAATAGTCGTGCACCGCTCCGGCAAAAATACTTCCGAACACTATCCACAGATAGGATGCCGAACCGAATTTCGCTCCCATGATTGCACCGAAGATAGGTCCCAGACCTGCGATATTCAGGAACTGTATCATAAAGATTTTCCACGTAGGCAGCGGGATATAGTCCACCCCGTCGGCTTTGGTAATAGCAGGAGTCTTGCGGTCGTCCGGTCCGAATACGTGTTCTATAAAGCGTCCGTAGATGAAATAACCTGCAACCAACGCCAGCAGGCAGAGCGTAAATGTAATCATGGCGTGCTAATGTTTAATATACAGCAAGTGTTAATAATGTATTTTATGTATGCAAATGTAACGGTTTCTAACTAAACTACGCAATTTTATCAGGTGATTTACGTATCTTCGCCGTGAAATATAACAGAAATAAAGAAGTAAAAAGGAATTTGTTTCACCGCAGAGGAGAAATCATCATTTACCGAAAACAAGACAGCAACATGAAGAAATCAAGCCTTATACTATTATATATCTTCTGTCTTCTTCCCCTTGCCGCCCAGCGGCCGCCCAAGCACGAGGTACGTGCCGCATGGGTCACCGCCGTCTACGGACTGGATTGGCCCCGCACCCGCGCCACCACGCCCGAGAGCATCCGCAAGCAGCAGGACGAACTCGTAGAGATACTGGACAAACTGAAAGCCGCCAACTTCAACACCGTACTGTTTCAAACCCGTACGCGGGGCGATGTGCTCTACAAATCGTCCATCGAGCCTTATAACTCCATCCTGACAGGAAAAACCGATGGCAACCCCGGCTACGACCCGCTTGCCTTTGCCGTAGCCGAATGCCACAAACGCGGTATGGAATGCCACGCCTGGATGGTGACCATTCCTTTAGGCAACCGCAAGCATGTCGCCGCCCTCGGCAAGGCATCGGTCACCAAACGCAAACCCGCTATCTGCGTACCTTATAAACGCGAGTATTTCCTCAATCCCGGACATCCGCAGACCAAAGAATACCTGATGAGCCTTGTCCGCGAAGTCGTGGAACGTTACGATGTGGACGGCGTGCATTTCGATTACCTGCGCTACCCCGAACATGCCCTGCGCTTCTCCGACAGCTATACCTATAAGAAGTACGGCAACGGACGCGACCTCGCGCAATGGCGGCGTGACAATATCACGGAAATAGTCCGTTATCTCTATAAAGGAGTCAAGGCGCTGAAGCCCTGGGTAAAGGTGAGCACCTGCCCCGTAGGTAAGTACCGCGACACCGCCCGCTATCCGTCGCGCGGCTGGAATGCGTTCCACACCGTCTATCAGGACGTACAAGGCTGGCTGGGCGAAGGCATACAGGACCAGATATATCCTATGATGTACTTCCGCGGCAACGGCTTCTATCCTTTCGCCCTCGACTGGCAGGAGCAAAGCAACGGCCGGCAGATTATTCCCGGACTGGGCATCTACTTCCTCGACCCCGGCGAAGGCAACTGGACTGTGGACGAGGTGGAACGGCAGATAAACTTCACCCGTGCACACGGCCTGGCGGGCGAAGGCCACTACCGCGTGAAGTACCTTATGGACAATACGCAGGGGTTGTATGACATACTTCAAGAGAACTACTACACCGCCCCCGCCCTGCAACCCTCCATGCTGTGGATAGACAATGTGCCGCCAACCGCCCCCACGCAACTCAACGTCGGGAAGCTGGCCGACGGATATTGGAAAATCACCTGGCAAGCCGCCACTGACAATGATAAGCGGAATGCGCCGACCTATGTAGTCTACGGTTCCGATACGTATCCCGTAGATACCGCCAACCCGGAAAATATACTGGCGCAACGCATACAGGGAACCGAATACATATATGCCCCTATCCGCCCCTGGAACACCCGGAAATACTTTGCAGTTACCGCCGTAGACCGTTGCGGCAACGAAAGTCCCGTTTGCCAATAGGAAACACAAAGGCAATGCGTTTATAGTCAAAAGGATGCATGTACCAAAAGAATTCCTCATTTAGTACGTCTCGTACCTGACTGTGGTACGACGTGTTTCTTACCATGGTAGGACGTGTACCTTAGTAAGGTACTTGACGTACCAAGCGGCAGGTACATCAGGTACCAGCCACTTGAAATATGCATCACCAGCAAGAATCATATCCGGACATACGCTCTGTAACAACTTTTACCTGTAACGGGCACTAATGGCAGATAACCGGAAGCAAGTCTGCCCTGCTCCACCGTCAACGGATAATCGTGCATATCCTGTTCGTGCCGTGCACGCAATGTTTCATTATCGGGAACGTATTCAACAGCAAAACATCCCTTACTGCCGGGAGCCACAAACCTGTCGTAAAACAAGCGGGCTACAACACCCATATTCATACGCATGTTTATCTCCACGCAAGGATGCACACGATAGCCGTCCTCCTTGTCTGACCGGCAAACCATCATATCCACTCCCAGATAGCCGGTATACGTGTTCCCATAGATTGGGGTCAATTCCGCACGCAGCGCTTCGCGTATACCCGTCAACTTCTCAAGAGGCAGACAGCACGCGATGTTTTCCTCTATCTGTCCGTCCGATACAAGCAGATTGCCCGTATAGGCGCCATGCTCATTGGTGGAGAACACGGAATAGCCCGCAAAGCGCACTTCGCCCTGTCCGTCCGAATAGAACTCAAGCGCAAAATCCTTCACCTTATTATATATGGGTTCTGCCGTAAGACACCCCTGCTCTCTCAAAACCCGTTCACACCAATTGGAGACGGGCTTCGTAAACCCATGCAGACACCAGTTCAGCCCCTTTCCGCTACCCGACCAGGGTACTTTGAGCAGGCAGGCGTGCATTGCATTCACCGTGCGTTCACAATCTGCAATATTATTTAGGAGCATATGTTCACCGCAGGTGCATTCGGGATAGCGGTCCGCCATGCGCCGCGTCACCGCCACGGCCTGCAGACGGGAAGAGAGCAGTCTGTATTCCGCAAGAAGTTGGGGAGAAGGCAGTCTGTCTTCACGAACTCCCCCTTTCAGAAAGAACCTGCGGATGGCAGGATTCCAGCCCCACGGCACAATTCGGGCTTCGGCATAATCGGGCAACTCAGGCTCGGTGGCCAGTTGCACCTGCAACCCGAAGAGTTCCCGCATCCGCTTCAAGAAATCCGCATTGTAAGCGGAAGGCGCCAGTACCGCACTGCCCGGAGCGGCATACCATATTGGCAACAAAGCCATGTCCTGCGCCATACGGCGGGCGGAAGCCGGGGCTATGTAATTCGCTTCGTTATTGGCAAGCGCAAGGTCTGAATCCGGATTGAAAAGATATAGTTTCATCGGTTATAGTTCATAATTATTCGGAACTGCAAACTTACAGAGAAAAAGAACAGCATACAAATATATAAAACTTAACTATGAAATAAGATATTTTGCTATCTCTACTTTGCAATTCTATAAAAAAGGCGTATATTTGTCGCCCGATAAACCGAATTTAAAGCATGGAAGCATTTTACCGAACACACGCTTATCTGGTAGAGCATACAAATGCCCCCGTTCGCCGCGACCTCATGGATGAGATTGACTGGAACGACCGTCTTATCGGTATCAAAGGCACCCGAGGCGTAGGCAAGACCACATTCCTGCTGCAATATGCCAAAGAGAAATTCGGTACCGACCGCTCCTGCCTCTTTATCAACATGAACAACTTCTACTTCTCCGGTCACAGCCTGGTGGACTTCGCTTACGAATTCCAGCGCCGCGGCGGAAAGGTATTGTTGATAGACCAGGTGTTCAAGCACCCCGACTGGAGCAAGGAGCTGCGCTTGTGCTACGACCGCTTTCCCAATCTGAAGATTGTATTCACCGGCTCGTCCGTGATGCGCCTGAAAGAGGAGAATCTGGAGTTGCGCGACATTGCGAAAAGTTACAACCTGCGCGGTTTCTCTTTCCGTGAGTATCTGAACCTGCAGACCGACATGAAGTTCCACGCCTACTCACTGGAAGAAATCCTGAGCAACCACGAACAGATAGCCAAAGGCATCCTGTCCAAAGTACGCCCGCTGGACTATTTTCAGGACTATATGCACCACGGCTTCTACCCCTTTTTCCTCGAGAAGCGCAATTTCTCGGAGAATCTGCTGAAGACGATGAACATGATGGTGGAAGTGGACATCCTGCTCATCAAACAAATAGAGCTGAAATATCTGTCAAAGATAAAAAAATTACTATATTTGTTGGCGGTGGACGGCCCGAAAGCGCCTAATGTGAGCCAATTGGCCAACGATATACAGACATCCAGAGCTACGGTGATGAACTACATCAAGTATCTGGCAGACGCACGGCTTATCAACATGGTATACCCCAAAGGAGAAGAATTCCCCAAAAAGCCGTCGAAGATAATGATGCATAATTCCAACCTGATGTACTCCATCTACCCCGTAAAGGTGGAAGAGCAGGATGTGCTGGAAACGTTCTTTGTAAACACCATGTGGAAAGACCACAAAGTGAACAAAGGCGACAAGAACATTTCGTTCATGGTGGACGAAGTGATGCCTTTCAAGATTTGTCAGGAAGGCATGAGGATCAAGAACAATCCGGGAGTGACGTACGCATTGCACAAGGCAGAGATAGGCCGGGGCAATCAGATACCTCTCTGGCTGTTCGGCTTCCTGTATTAGATTTACAGACAAAGAGTTTTTTTTACTTAATAAATTCAATTTAGTTATGACTAAACAGAAGAAATTCATTACTTGTGATGGTAACCAGGCTGCTGCACATATCTCGTATATGTTCTCGGAAGTAGCTGCCATCTATCCTATCACACCCTCTTCTACGATGGCTGAATACGTAGACGAATGGGCTGCCGCAGGTCGTAAAAACATCTTCGGCGAAACAGTATTGGTACAGGAAATGCAATCCGAAGGCGGTGCTGCCGGCGCCGTTCACGGTTCTTTGCAAGCCGGTGCGCTGACTACAACGTACACCGCTTCACAAGGTCTGTTGCTGATGATACCGAACATGTACAAGATTGCCGGTGAATTCCTGCCTTGCGTGTTCCACGTATCCGCACGTACTTTGGCAAGCCATGCGCTGTGTATCTTCGGTGACCACCAGGACGTAATGTCTGCACGTCAGACAGGTTTCGCCATGTTGGCCGAAGGTTCCGTACAGGAAGTTATGGACCTGGCGGGTGTTGCTCACCTTTCTACTATCAAGAGCCGCGTACCGTTCGTTAACTTCTTCGACGGTTTCCGTACTTCTCACGAAATCCAGAAGATTGAAATGCTGGAGAACGAAGACCTCGCTCCGCTTATCGACCAGGAAGCATTGGCTGAATTCCGTGCACGTGCACTGAACCCGATGAACCCGGTTGCCCGCGGTATGGCCGAAAACCCCGACCACTTCTTCCAACACCGCGAATCTTGCAACAACTACTACGAAGCTGTTCCCGCTATCGTAGAGGAATACATGAACGAGATTTCCAAAATCACAGGCCGCAAGTACGGTTTGTTCGATTACTACGGTGCAGAAGATGCAGAACGCGTAATCATCGCCATGGGTTCTGTAACGGAAGCTGCCCGTGAAGCCATCGACTACCTCGTTGCCAACGGCGAAAAGGTTGGTTTGGTTGCCGTTCACTTGTATCGTCCGTTCTCTGCCAAGCACTTCCTGGCTGCCGTTCCAAAGACTGCCAAGAAGATTGCCGTACTCGACCGTACGAAGGAACCGGGTGCTAACGGCGAACCGTTGTACCTCGATGTAAAAGACTGCTTCTACGGCACGGAAAATGCTCCGGTTATCGTAGGCGGCCGTTACGGTCTGGGTTCCAAGGATACCACTCCTGCACAAATCATCGCAGTTTACAAGAACCTGGCTATGCCGATGCCGAAGAACCACTTCACTATCGGTATTGTGGACGACGTTACTTTCACTTCTCTTCCTCAGGAAGAAGAAATCGCATTGGGCGGCGAAGGCATGTTCGAGGCTAAGTTCTACGGTTTGGGAGCCGACGGTACAGTAGGCGCCAACAAGAACTCGGTTAAGATTATCGGTGACAACACCGACAAGCACTGCCAGGCTTACTTCTCTTACGACTCCAAGAAATCAGGCGGTTTCACTTGCTCTCACCTGCGCTTCGGTGACACTCCGATCCGTTCTACATACTTGGTAAACACTCCGAACTTTGTGGCTTGCCACGTTCAGGCTTACCTACACATGTACGACGTAACCCGCGGTCTGCGCAAGAACGGTTCATTCTTGCTGAACACCATCTGGGAAGGTGAAGAGCTGGCTAAGAACCTGCCTAACAGAGTAAAGAAATACTTTGCACAGAACAATATCTCTGTTTACTACATCAACGCAACTCAGATTGCACAGGAAATCGGTTTGGGCAACCGTACCAACACCATTCTCCAGTCTGCATTCTTCCGTATCACAGGTGTAATTCCTGTAGAACAGGCTGTTGAGCAGATGAAGAAATTCATCGTCAAGTCTTACGGCAAGAAGGGTGAAGACGTAGTAAACAAGAACTACGCAGCCGTAGACCGTGGCGGCGAATACAAGACTCTGGCTATCGACCCGGCATGGGCTAACCTGCCTGATGATGCCAAAGCAGAAAACAACGACCCCGCATTCATCAACGAAGTGGTTCGTCCTATCAATGCACAGGACGGCGACTTGCTGAAAGTATCTGCATTCAAGGGTATCGAAGACGGGACTTGGGAACAAGGTACGGCTAAGTACGAAAAACGCGGTGTGGCAGCTTTCGTTCCCGAATGGAATCCTGAAAACTGTATCCAGTGTAACAAGTGTGCTTACGTTTGTCCTCACGCTTCTATCCGTCCGTTCGTACTCGACGCTGAAGAGCAGAAGGGTGCTGAGTTCGCTCAACTGAAGGCAGTAGGTAAGGCATTCGAAGGCATGACATTCCGTATGCAGGTAGACGTTCTCGACTGTCTGGGTTGCGGTAACTGTGCCGACATCTGTCCGGGCAACCCGAAGAAGGGTGGCAAGGCTCTTACCATGAAGCATCTTGAAAGCCAACTGGCAGAAGCTGCCAACTGGACATACTGCGTGGAAAACGTGAAGAGCAAACAACACTTGGTTGACATCAAGGCTAACGTGAAGAACTCTCAGTTTGCAACTCCGCTGTTCGAGTTCTCAGGCGCTTGCTCCGGTTGCGGTGAAACTCCGTATGTGAAACTGATTTCCCAGTTGTTCGGTGACCGCGAAATGGTTGCCAACGCTACCGGATGTTCTTCTATCTATTCAGGTTCCGTTCCTTCTACTCCTTATACCAAGAACGAAAAGGGTCACGGTCCTGCTTGGGCTAACTCACTGTTTGAGGACTTCTGCGAATTCGGTCTGGGTATGGAGCTCGCCAACGAAAAGATGCGCGCACGTATCGTGAAGACTATGGAAGAAGCTATTGCAGCGGAAGGTACTCCGGCTGAATACAAGGAAGTATTCCAGGCTTGGATTGAAAACATGTACGATGCAGACAAGACTAAGGAACTGGCTGAAAAGATCATTCCTATGGTAGAAGCTGCCAAGGACAAATGCGATTGCTGCAAGACCATCGCCGGTCTGTCTCAATACCTGGTTAAACGCAGCCAGTGGATCATCGGTGGTGACGGTGCTTCTTACGACATCGGCTACGGCGGTCTCGACCACGTAATCGCCAGCGGCAAGGACGTTAACATCCTCGTTCTGGATACTGAGGTTTACTCCAACACAGGCGGTCAGTCTTCCAAGGCTACTCCGGTAGGCGCTATCGCCAAGTTTGCTGCCGCCGGTAAGCGTGTACGCAAGAAAGACCTCGGTCTGATGGCTACTACTTACGGTTATGTATATGTTGCTCAAATCGCTATGGGTGCCGACCAGGCTCAGACTTTGAAGGCTATCCGCGAAGCAGAGGCATATCCCGGTCCGTCACTCATCATCGCTTACGCTCCGTGTATCAACCACGGTTTGAAGGCTGGTATGGGTAAGAGCCAGGCAGAAGAAGAGAAAGCCGTTAAGTGCGGTTACTGGCACTTGTGGCGTTACAACCCGGCTCTGGAAGCTGAAGGTAAGAATCCGTTCACGCTGGATAGCAAAGAACCGGATTGGTCGGGCTTCCAGGACTTCTTGAAGGGTGAGGTTCGTTACGCATCCGTAATGAAACAATATCCGCAGGAAGCCGAAGAGCTGTTCAAGGCTGCCGAAGAAAACGCTAAATGGCGTTACAACAGCTACAAGCGTCTGTCCAAAGAAAACTGGGGCGCTGAAGTTGCCGAATAATTTCAAGAATTGAAATAATACTAAAATAGAGACTGCTCCGCAAGCCGGATGCAGTCTCTATTCGTTTATAAAGGAAAGAATGAATATATTGTGATTGGTTTATTATCCGGATAAGCTAAGGATGTTTTATCCTTTCCGTTTCAGAAAATCCGTGGGGCTCTCACCGAACTGCTCCTTATAGCATTTCGTGAAATAAGACGGTGACGAGAAACCTACCTCATAGGCAATCTCGGCCACAGTCATATCGGAAGCGGCAAGCAAGGAAGCGGCTTTCTTCAAACGCATCCGGCGCAGCAGTTCATTGGGGGAATAGTTTGTGAGCGACTTCAGTTTACGGTAAAGCTGTACACGGCTCATCCCCATATCACGGCCCAAATCCTCAACATTCAGTTCCGGATCTTTCATCTTCTCCCCCACCAGAGTCTTGAAGCGGGTAACGAAGTCCTTGTCAAGTTCGCTGACAGATTCTTTCTCTATCGACTGGTTATCACCGAAAAACTGTTTCAGCTGTTTGTGGTTGGCTATAAGATTTCTGATGCGCGAAAGCAGCAGTTGCGAATTGAAAGGCTTGGATATGTAAGAATCCGCTCCGCCGTCATAGCCTTGAATACGCTGTTCGTCGAGCGAGCAGGCAGTAAGCAGGATAACCGGAATATGGCAAGTCTGCAATTCCCCTTTCAGACGACGGCAGCACTCTATCCCGTCCATGCCGGGCATCATGACATCGGAAACAATCACATCAGGCACGTATTTCATGGCAAGACGAATGCCTGTTGCCCCATCCGCCGCATCCAGCACACGGAATTCCTTAACAAGCAAAGACTTCACATAATGGCGAATATCGGCATTATCATCAATGACAAGCACAATCGGGCAATCTTCTTCCAGAGCCTCATCCCCTGCCTGGATTTCCGCATCCACCAACGTAGACGAAATCTCTTTCTCATCGGCAGCCAATGCCGGTACGGCAGGATGATACTGCGATATATCCCGCTTCGGAAGAGTAACGGTGAAAGTAGTTCCTTTCTCATTGCTGTGCGCCATGATATTGCCGCCATGCATTTCCACAAAAGCACGCACCAGGGCAAGACCGATACCTGTACCGGCCTGATGTCCGTCTACCTGATAGAAGCGTTCAAAAATAGCCTCTACATCAGTGGTAGAAATATAGCTGCCCGAATTGAATACCGACAAACGGAAATGGTTGTCTTCCGCTTCGAGGCGTACCACAATCTTTCCATTCTCCTGCGTGTACTTCACCGCATTGGAAAGAAGATTGAAGTAGATACGCTCCATTTTCCCGGCATCCGCCAGCATGCGATAGTCTACTCCGGAAGCCGGTTCAAAGCTGAAAGCGATATGCTTCTTAAGCAGAGCCATACGAAACGAATCATTCCACCCTTTGAAGCTCTCCAGCAAGTCGAACGGTTCAAGATGGAGTTCCATGCGTCCGTTCTCGACCTTGCGGAAATCGAGAATCTGATTGACGAGGCGCAGAAGTATATGTACATTCTTCTTCATCAGCTCCAGCAGTTGATGTGACTGTCCGCTGATAGAACGGTCGGCAAGAAGTTGCTCCACAGGGTCGGCAATCAGGGTTAACGGTGTACGGAAATCATGGGAAACGTTGGTAAAGAACACCAGCTTGGCATGCGTGGCAGCCTCCAGCTCGCGCGACAGTTGTTCCATCTGGTTTTTCTGCTGTTCCAGTTGGTCGCGTTGTTGCTCCAATTGCTCTTTCCGGCGGGAAAGTTCACGGTTCAGCCGGTTCTTTGTACGCAAGGAAAGATAAACGGCAACCAGCAATCCCACAACCAGCAGAAGTACCAGCAGACTGCCGTACAGAACAACCTGCTGCGTGGCATAGCGTGCCAGGTATCGGCTGATTTTCCCGTTCAGGGTTTCAATCTTCTCATCGAGTGAACTGATGTGGGCAGTCTGCATCTTCATGATGGGCGCATTATCACGGTCCACCACCGAAGTGCTCAGAATCGTTTCGCGGGGAAAGTCACGCTTATTCAGAATATCCATCGCAATCTGCATCACACGGTCTCCGCCTGTGGGATAGATAAATGTCGCATCCAATTCGCCCGAAAGCACTTGCTCCACCCCATAGCCTTCGCCGGGGATGGCGTCTGTGCCGACAAAGCGCATGCCCTTCTCCCTTTTCCGGCGCATGGCAGCTGCATAGGCGCCGGCAGCCATACGGTCGTTTTGAGCATAGACCACATCAATTTCCGGAAAGCGGGCGAGCAAAGTATCCATTCTCTCTTCCGCCCGCGAACGCAACCAAGCCCCGTCTTCCTTTGCCAGCAGACGGATGTCCGGGCAAGCGGATATGACGCTCATAAATCCTTCATGGCGGTCTATGGCAGGAGTAGAACCCGCCAGTCCCGCAATTTCCACCACCGTACCTTTCCCATGAAGCATATTGGACACATACCTGCCTATCGCCTTGCCTATTTCGTAATTGTCCGCACCGACATAAGCGGTGTACTTTTCGGAAAGGATTCTGCGGTCTACCACAATAACGGGAATACCCCGGTCGTAGGCTTCTTCTACAACCGGGGTTATGGGTTCGGCTTCATTGGGAGCGACTATCAATAAATCCACTCCCGCCTCTATAAAGTGCCGGATATCCTCCGCCTGCCTGGCATTATCATCTTTCACTGTACGTATCTCCACTTCTACGCCATCGTAGAAAAGAGCTTCACGCAACATCTCGCTATTCATCTGGTGACGCCACTCGTCATCACTGCATTGCGACACTCCGATACGGAAACGTACTTCATGCCGGGAACAGGAAGTCACCATGCCGCCGCATACCGACAGAACAAACAGTAACAGGTAAATATATCGTCTCATCTTCTTTCGCTGGTTTAAGTGATTGCAGATGAGCAAAGATAAGAAAAATTATATTCTGTCTTTCAATATTTGCGGTAATTCCGGCATCGCCCCGCTCTGCGTACATACATAAGCGGAAACTTCCACTGCCAGCTTATGAGCCTCCTGCACCGGTTTGCCGCTAAGAATAGCCGAAGTAAAGGCGGCGGTAAACGAATCGCCTGCGCCTACCGTATCGGCAACGGGCACTCTCGGAGTTTCCTGGAAAGATACAACTCCCGGAGTAAACACATAGCTGCCGTTCGTGCCGCAAGTAAGAATAAGCATTTTCAAATTGTATTTGGCAAGAAGAATCCAGCATTTATCCTGCAAGTCTATACCCGGATAGCCGAATATACGGCTGATTGTCACCAGTTCTTCATCATTTATTTTTAACACGTTGCAACGGCGCATGGAGTCACAAAGAATCTCTTTGGTATAAAATCCCTGACGCAGGTTGATATCGAATATCTTCAACTGTTCCGCACCATCGGGCATGGTATCGAGAAAACGGTTTATCGTAATGCGGCTGGCCTCATTGCGCTGCGCCAAAGAGCCGAAACATACGGCGCGCGTGTTCAGGGCCAAACGTTTCAACTCGTCCGTAAAAGGTATATTGTCCCATGCAACCCCTTCCTTTATTTCATAACAAGGCACCCCCACCGCATCGAGCGTCACCTGCACCGTACCTGTAGGATAAGGTACACGCTCAATCTGTGTACGCAAGCCTTTCTGCGCAAAAACATCCAGTATTTCATCACCGTCGGCATCAATACCTACTGCACTGACTACACGACTGTCAAAACCGAATTGTGATACATGATAGGCAAAGTTTGCCGGAGCACCGCCGATTTTCTTTCCTTCGGGCAGGCAATCCCAAAGCGCCTCACCCATTCCTACTACAATCTGATTCATGGTAATTAATTTTATAGTTTTACATATTATCATCGTTAAAAAGAACGGAAAAGGTCAGCGTTTGATTTTCATCATATAGAAAAACAAATACAGTACCCCCACCGTCATTACAGCTACCGCACCGCTTTGACCGATAGCATCACTTGCCACACCCATAGCAAGCGGGAATATCGTACCGCCAAACAAACCCATAATCATCAGTCCGCTAACCTCGTTCTTCTTCTGCGGCATTGCCAGCAACGCCTGCGAGAAAATAATCGGGAAGATATTCGAATTGCCGAAACCAATCAGAGCGATACACACATATATCATTG
>ENA-UERT01001543-UERT01001543.1-human-gut-metagenome-genome-assembly--contig:-NODE-1543-length-13826-cov-3.658957_pt1 | contig 13826 bp, 10 predicted proteins | sample MGYA00242996_ERZ507997 | MGnify/ENA primary metagenome ERZ507997 (study PRJEB26167, sample SAMN06115458) | human gut metagenome | host: Homo sapiens | place: China:Neimenggu | collected 2014-11-07... | reverse complement strand
AACGGAGGATGCAAGAATTAAATTGAATTCCTTGTATCCGACATTTACTACTGCATCTGAATAAGATGCAGTAGTAAATGTTAAATATCAACGATACAGCACACTAGTTCAATGTGCCAACTCAGTGGTTAAAAGTGAAAAACATCCTGAAATCCGTAACCGCTATCTTCGTTTAAGAAAACGTCGCGGTCACAAGAAAGCAATCATTGCAATAGCAAGAATGCTTCTAACAGCATTATACAATATGCTGAAAAATAAGGAACCCTATAATGCTGAACTTTACCGAAAAAGTGATGTTCTCCCTGTCAATCGTGAGATTACAATTGAACAGGCAATCTTAATGGCACAGTTCCAAGGTTATAAAATCAAGTCAGCTGCTGAATAGACCTTAACTTTGCTACATATTCAATTTTAAATGACCACCATCTGATGGTCTTTTTGTGATGTCCTTAATGGAATGGATATCCTCTACTATTCTTTTTCAACCTTATCTCTCCTTGTATACATAAAACACTCCGCATATCATCAGGTCCCGAATGTTCGGAAGAAGAATCCATGCGGAGTCTTTCTTACAGGCTCTCACCTGCTATAGATCTGTTTCTTTTTATTTTTCTTTGTTTTTCAGATATTCGTCAATTCCTTTTGCTCCTGCTTTTCCTGCACCCATTGCGAGAATAACTGTTGCAGCGCCAGTTACAGCATCTCCGCCGGCATATACGCCTTCTTTGGAGGTCTGTCCACTTTCTTCCTCTGCAACGATACATTTTCTGCGATTTACTTCCAGGCCTTTTGTGGTAGAAGAAATCAATGGGTTTGGAGAAGTTCCAAGGGACATGATCACAGTATCTACATCAATGTCATACTCAGATCCAGGAATCTCAACCGGACGTCTTCTTCCGGATGCATCCGGTTCTCCAAGTTCCATTTTGATGACTGTCATGCTCTTGACATTTCCATTCTCATCTACATTGATCTGCTTTGGATTTGTCAGAAGGTCAAAGATCACACCTTCTTCTTTCGCATGATGTACTTCTTCTACTCGTGCAGGGAGCTCTGCTTCGCTTCTTCTGTATACAACATGTACTTCTGCTCCCAGTCTGAGTGCAGTTCTTGCAGCATCCATCGCAACGTTTCCACCGCCGACAACTGCAACTTTTTTACCTGCAGCAATCGGTGTATCATAAGAAGAATCAAACGCTTTCATCAGGTTGCTTCTTGTCAGATATTCATTTGCAGAGAATACTTCGTTTGCGTTTTCTCCCGGGATTCCCATAAACATCGGAAGTCCAGCTCCGGAACCAATGAATACTGCTTCAAATCCTTCTTCTTCAATCAGCTGATCGATCGTTGTTGACTTTCCGATCACAACGTTTGTCTCAAATTTAACGCCTAATTCTTTTACTTTTTCAATCTCTTTTGCAACGACTTTCTGTTTTGGAAGACGGAATTCCGGAATACCATAAACAAGTACTCCTCCCAGTTCATGAAGTGCTTCAAATACCGTCACATCATATCCCATCTTTGCCAGATCGCCTGCGCAGGTGAGTCCGGATGGTCCGGAACCGATCGCAGCTACCTTATGACCGTTCTGTTCTTTTGCACCTTCTGGTTTGATGTCATGCTCCAGTGCATAATCTGCCACAAAACGCTCCAGTTTTCCGATGGATACCGGATCTCCTTTGATACCACGGATACACTTTCCTTCACACTGAGACTCCTGCGGGCAGACACGTCCACAGATTGCCGGAAGTGCGGAAGACTGTCCGATGATCTTGTATGCTTCCTCGATATTTCCTTCCTTTACTTCCTGAACAAATGCCGGAATATTGATCGATACCGGACATCCTTCGATACATTTTGCATTTTTACAATTCAGGCATCTTGTTGCCTCTTCCATTGCCTCTTCCTGATTATATCCAAGACAAACTTCTTCAAAATTTGTTGCACGTACTTTTGGATCCTGTTCTCTGACAGGTACTCTCACCATTCCTTTTGCCATTACTCGTCACCTCCACAATGTCCGCATCCGCCGTGATGAGTATCGCCTTCCTGTAATTTCAGCATTGCTCTTCCCTCTACTGATCTGTACATCTGGCTTCTCTTCATCGCCTGATCAAAATCTACAAGATGGCCATCAAATTCCGGCCCGTCTACACATGCAAACTTAATCTCATCTCCAACCTGAAGACGGCATGCTCCGCACATTCCGGTACCATCTACCATAACCGGGTTCATGCTGACGATCGTTGGAAGATTCAGTTCCTTTGTCAGCAGACAGACAAATTTCATCATAATCATCGGTCCGATCGCAACACACTTGTCATAATGTTTTCCTTCTTTTTCTACCAGATCTTTGATCACCTGCGTCACCATACCGGAGCGTCCATAAGAGCCGTCATCCGTTGTCACATAGAGATTTCCGGCAACTTCTTCCATCTCTTTCTCCATGATCACAAGATCCTTCGTTTTTGCTCCGATGATCACATCGGCGTCTATTCCTCTCTCATGAAGCCATTTCACCTGAGGATATACAGGAGCTGTACCAAGTCCTCCCGCAACAAATAAAATCTTCTGTTTTTTCAATTCTTCGATATCTTCCTCAACAAACTCAGAGGCACATCCAAGCGGACCTACAAAGTCACGGAAAGAATCTCCGGCTTTGAGTTCAGACATCTTCACAGTAGAAGCTCCGACTTCCTGAACCACGATCGTGATCGTTCCGGCTTCTCTGTCATAATCACAAATAGTAAGCGGGATACGCTCCCCCTTCTCGTCCATCTTTACGATAACAAACTGCCCCGGCTCACAATGACTCGCAACCCTTGGTGCATGCACATCCATCAGAAAAATATTCTCAGACAATTTTTCTGCTTTTAAAATCTTATACATGTTCTTCCTCCTTGTAATAAATCACCTTTTTTAATAATACGCCAAAAATGGCATAATGGCAATAGTTCTTTCCGTGATTTTTCTCTTCTGTCTGCAAAAAGGACAGGCACCGCTTTTGTACTGTGCCTGTCCCTTTCCCGTTCATCCACAAGCGGACAGCCTGATTAGAAATCAACTTCTGTTCCGTAATATGTACATGTGAATAATTTTTCCATTGTTGCAGGATCGATTGCACGAGGATTAGATCCTGTACATGCATCACCTACTGCCAGTTCTGCAATCTTGGCAACTTTTTCTTTGAATTCATTTTCCTCGATTCCGAAGTCTTTGAGAGTCTTTGGAATGTTCAGTTTGACATTAAAGTCATCGATCTTTTCAACCAGACTGTTGATGAGTGCTTTCTCAGATGCTCCCGGAAGTCCCATTCTGCGTGCGATCTCAGCATAACGTTTTGCTGCAACCGGATCTTTTGCGTTGTATTTGATAACATATGGAAGATAGATCGCATTCGCACATCCGTGAGGAATGTGTCCTGTTGAGAATGCTGCACCTGTCTTATGTGCCATAGAGTGTACGATTCCAAGCAATGCATTGGAGAATGCCATACCTGCCAGACACTGTGCATAATGCATCTGCTCTCTTGCATCCATATCGCAGTTGTAAGATGCCGGAAGATTATCCAGTACCATCTCAATTGCCTGCAGTGCAAGTGGATCTGTAAATGGTCCGTTGAGTGTAGAAACATATGCTTCGATCGCATGTGTCAGTGCATCCATACCTGTGTATGCAACCTGTTTTACAGGAAGACCTGCCACAAGATCCGGATCAACGATCGCAACATCCGGTGTGATATTAAAGTCAGCCAGCGGATATTTTACACCTGTCTGATAGTTTGTGATAACAGAGAATGCTGTTACTTCTGTAGCTGTTCCTGATGTAGATGGAATCGCTGCGAATTTTGCTTTCTGTCTCAGTTCCGGGAAATTAAACGGAATGCACAGATCCTCGAATGTTACATCCGGATACTCATAAAATGCCCACATTGCTTTTGCAGCATCAATCGGAGAACCGCCGCCCATTGCCACGATCCAGTCCGGCTCAAATGCACGCATTGCCTCGGCACCTTTCATAACTGTCTCTACAGACGGATCCGGCTCAACGCCTTCAAATAACTGAACTTCCATTCCTGCTTCTTTCAAATATGTTACAGCTCTGTCAAGAAATCCCTGACGTTTCATGGAACCGCCGCCCACTACAAGAATTGCTTTTTTTCCTTTCAGGTTCTTTAATTCTTCCAAACATCCTTTTCCGTGATAAATGTCTCTTGGTAAACAAAATCTGCTCATTATCCTGCATCTCCTTTGATTAAAGTCTGTTGATTTCAACTAAAACCATTATACCACTGTGAAACTTTTCACACAACAAAACTGCCGTTTTTTTTCGTTAAATAATGCACAAAAAACCAGGCTCATTTTTGTTAGAAAATCCCCTTGCATTTTTACAAAGTGTTTATCTAAAAAAATCAGCCGCTTTTACTGCGGCTGATAAATATAATTTCGTTTTGTTATCTGTGTCATTTTTCCGGTCTTACCCACCAGAACTGTACTGAACAGCGTCTGCCCTTCTGGCATCTCGATCGGTCCGGTATACAAGGAAGATTCAGTTGTCGGCGTGGAACCATCTGTCGTGTAATAAGCTGTGTAGCCTTCCGGCACGGTAATACTGATCTGCGTCGCTGTACTGTACTGCCCCGTGGACGGTGTTACAACCGGTGCATCCGCTACCGGAAATTCAATCTCATAAGTTTTTGAGACCACCAGACTTGGGATTTTCTTTTTGTTATAGGCAATCGCCTTAATCTGCGTCTTTCCTTCCTCATTTAAAAGAATCGGCTCGGTATACTTTGTGCTGGACGAAGTCGGATTCGTTCCATCTGTCGTGTAGTAAATGGTCTCCCCTGATGCGGACAGTGTCACTTCCTGTACTTCACTATATTTTCCATCATCCAGACTGAAGACCGGCTCTGTAGAAACATATGCTTTCAGACTGGAAAGCACGGATTCGTCATCGCAGTCCTCGAGAATCTCGGAAATCTTATCAAGCTGCTTTGTCTCCTCATAAAAGCTGATTGCTGCCCGATACAGTTCTTCGTTGGATGGATAAGAAGCAATAGCAGAAAGAAATACGGATTCTGCCTCATCCCCTTCATCCTGTTCCATATAAGTCTCTGCCAGACCGGAATATGCCTCTGCCCTCTGGGCATTCTTTCCAATCGCATGTTTGAAGTATTTTTCTGCTGTCTGATATTCTTTCATCTGCAGTGCATCGTACCCTTTTGCCACTTTTCCCACATAAGAATTCTGATACAGAAAATAGCCGAACGCCGCTCCAAAAATCAACAGGACCAGAAACAGGATCAAAAGCACTTTCCGTCTTCTGCGAACCAGCTGCTTTTTTCGTTCCTGCTGTTTTCGTTTCGCCTCTGCACGGGATCTGTTTCTCGCCGCACGCTCTCGCCCGGCCTGTATTTCATCCAGCTCTTCCTGACTGAGCACCCGCGTTGCTTTTGACTGGTACACTTCCTGTCTTCTGCCAAAATCACGGACATCCTTTGTCTGAAGCTGCCTGGTAACATCTTCGACCGAGCCTTTTACTTCCTGTGTAAGAACATCATCCAGAGGATTGTAATCAGGGACGATCTGAACTTCTTTTCCACATCTGGGACAACGCATCCAGCCTTCCGGAATAATCGCATTACAATGCGTACATCTCATATTAGTTCCTCCTAATCGCGTGCGGCCTGCACGCAATTGTTCATCAGCATGGCGATTGTCATCGGACCTACCCCGCCAGGTACCGGCGTAATGGCAGATACCCTGGAATACACATCCTCAAAATCCACATCTCCACAGAGATGGTTTTGGGCATCTCTGTGCATTCCCACATCGATCACAACCGCGCCTTCTTTTATGTACTCTGCTGTGATCATCTTCGTCTGTCCGACTGCTGCGATCAGAATATCTGCTCTGCGTGTCACTTCTTTTAGATCTGCTGTCCTGGAATGTGCAACCGTCACGGTCCCATTCTCACGCAGAAGCAGTGCTGCCATCGGCTTTCCTACAATGTTGCTTCGCCCGATCACCACGCACTCTTTTCCTGCAATCTCAATTCCGGAATACTTCAAAAGCTGAATGATCCCCGCCGGTGTGCAGGATACAAATCCGGTCTCTCCGAGCCAGAGCCGTCCCACGTTCACCGGATGAAATCCGTCTACATCCTTGTCCGGTGAAATCGTACGTATGATCCGGTCTTCATCAATGTGTGCCGGAAGCGGAAGCTGTACCAGGATTCCATGTACCTTCTCTGTATGATTCAGTTTCTCGATCAATTCTACCAGTTCCGCTTCTGTTGTAGCCTCTTTTAACTCATACGAAACGGAGTCGATCCCGATATAGGCGCACGCCTTTTTCTTGTTGTTTACATATACCGAAGAAGCCGCATCCTGCCCTACCTGAATCACTGCCAGACAGATCTTGGTGCCTCTTTCTTTCAGCACGGATACTTCTTCTTTCAATTTATCTTTGATTTCTTTTGCAATTCGTTTTCCGTCAATTATCTGTGCCATTCAATACTCCTTTAAAACAGTCCTGTAATTTTACCGTCATCTGTTACATCGATGTTATTTGCAGCAGGGACTTTCGGAAGTCCAGGCATTGTCATCACCGCACCTGTCAGAGCAACGACAAATCCGGCACCTGCGCTGACATAAACTTCACGGATATGGATGTCAAAGTTTTCCGGACGTCCCAGTTTTTTCGCATCATCTGACAGAGAATACTGATTCTTTGCCATACAGATAGGGAAATGTCCAAATCCCATCTCTTCGATCTTCGCAAGCTGTTTCTTTGCAGCCGGCTCATAGACAACACCGTTTGCCCCGTAAATCTCTTTTGAAATCTTCTCGATCTTTTCTGTCAGAGAAAGTTCATCCTCATACAGTACATGGAAATTGCTTTCCTTATTCTCCAGTGTATCCAACACTTTTTCTGCCAGTTCGATTCCGCCTTCTCCGCCTTTTTCCCATACCTTTGCAAGGGCGAATTCACAGTCTCTTTCTTCACAGAAGCTGCGGATAAATTCATTTTCCGCTTCCGTATCTGTAACAAAGGAATTCAGTGTTACTACAACAGGAACGCCGTATTTCTGAATATTCTCAATGTGTTTTTCCAGATTCACGATTCCTTTTTTCAGTGCTTCCAGATTTTCTTCGCCCAGATCCTGTTTTGCAACTCCGCCATTGTATTTCAGTGCCCGCACTGTCGCTACAAGTACCACTGCGTCCGGTTTTAATCCCGCTTTACGGCATTTGATATCCATAAATTTCTCAGCTCCAAGATCCGCTCCGAATCCGGCTTCTGTAATTGTAATATCGCTGATTTTTAAAGCCAGCTTTGTCGCGCGGACACTGTTGCAGCCGTGTGCGATATTGGCAAACGGTCCGCCGTGTACCAGTGCCGGTGTGTGCTCCAGTGTCTGGATCATATTCGGTTTGATCGCATCCTTTAACAGTGCAGTCATGGCGCCTGTTGCCTGAAGATCGTCTGCTGTTACCGGATTGCCTTCAAATGTATATGCCACGATGATTCGTCCCAGGCGGCGTTTCAGATCTGCAAGATCATCTGCAAGACAAAGGATTGCCATGATCTCAGATGCGACTGTGATCACAAAATGGTCTTCTCTCACCATTCCATCCATCTTGTTTCCAAGTCCTACTACGATGTTGCGAAGAACTCTGTCGTTCATGTCCACGCAGCGTTTCCAGACAATATTTCTCGGATCAATTCCCAATGCATTGCCCTGCTGAATGTGATTATCCAACATGGCAGCCAGCAGATTATTCGCAGAAGTGATCGCGTGGAAATCTCCGGTGAAATGCAGATTCAGATCTTCCATTGGGAGAACCTGTGCATACCCGCCTCCTGCTGCTCCGCCTTTGATTCCAAAACATGGTCCAAGAGATGGTTCACGCAGTGCGATGATTGCCTTTTTATTCATTTTTGCAAATGCCTCACCCAGACCTACTGTGATCGTGGTCTTTCCTTCTCCTGCCGGGGTCGGATTGATGGCTGTCACAAGAACCAGTTTTCCATCCTTGCGGTCTTTTACGTTCTCCCAGAGTTCATCGGAGAGCTTCGCTTTGTACTTTCCATAAAACTCCAGTTCCTCTTCTGAAATTCCGATAGACGCTGCCACGTCTTTGATGTGCATTAATTCTGCTTCCTGTGCGATCTGAATATCTGTTTTCATCATTTCTTCCTCCACTGCATTATAAATTTTCCTGAATGTACTGTTCAAATTCTTCTTTTGTCATCAGTACTTTTCTTGGTTTTGTTCCGACTTCTTCTCCGACCACTCCTGCACTGGCAAGCTGATCCATAATCCGGGCTGCCCGGTTGAAGCCGATTTTAAACATCCTCTGGAGCATTCCAATGGATGCTTTTTCTTTTTCAATGATCAGCCGTCCTGCATCTGCAAAATATGCATCCTGCTCATTTGCATTATCCTGCACCCCGGCTCCCTGTATCCCAGGAACCGGTGACGGCAGATCGGAATTTACGTGCTCCTCCACTTCTTCACTGTAGGAGGCATTTCCGTTGTGTTCGATGAGATAGTCCACAACCTTCTGCACTTCTTTATCTGAAACAAAGGATCCCTGCACACGGACCGGTTTTGGATATCCTGTCGGATAAAACAGCATATCTCCCTTTCCAAGCAGTTTCTCCGCTCCATTCATATCAATGATCGTCCTGGAATCTACTCCTGATGAGACAGAAAATGCGATTCTGGACGGCATATTGGCCTTGATCAGACCTGTGATGACATTCACCGAAGGCCGCTGTGTTGCAATGATCAGATGCAGTCCCGCCGCTCTGGCAAGCTGCGCCAGACGGCAGATCGCGCCTTCTACTTCCCCCGGCGCCACCATCATCAGATCCGCCAGCTCATCTACAATGATCACAATCTTCGGCAGTTTTTTCGGAGCTCCTTCTTCTGTCATCTGCGCAATCTTTTCATTGTATCCTTTCAGATCCCGGACATTCTGCTGGGCAAACAGCTGATACCGCTTCATCATCTCAGCGACTGCCCAGTTCAGAGCGCCTGCTGCTTTTTTCGGGTCCGTCACGACCGGGATCAGCAAGTGCGGAATTCCATTATAGACACTTAGTTCCACTACTTTGGGATCCACCATGATCAGTTTTACTTCTTCCGGATCTGCATGGTATAAAATACTCATGATCAGCGTATTGATACATACCGACTTTCCGGATCCTGTCGCTCCTGCCACAAGTAAATGCGGCATCTTTGCGATATCTGCGATCATCGTCTTTCCTGAAATATCTTTTCCCACGGCAAACGGAATATTCGCTGTGGAATTTTTAAATTCCCCGGATTCTAACAGGTCCCTAAGCATCACTGCCGTATTCTCCTGGTTCGGGACCTCAATCCCAACGGCTGCTTTTCCCGGAATCGGCGCCTCGATCCGGATATCTGCCGCTGCCAGATTTAATTTGATGTCATCTGCCAGACCTACAATCTTACTTACCTTCACACCTTGTTCCGGCTGCAGCTCATACCGCGTCACAGACGGTCCGCAGCTTGCATTTGTTACATGAACGCGAACCCCGAAATTCTGCAGGGTCTGCTCCAGTTTCTGGGCCGTGGCGCGCAACTGGGCATCCGAGTCTCCGCCGCCCTTTTTCCCTTTTGTCAGAAGATTCATTGGCGGAATCTTGTACACTTTCTTCGGCTGCTGCTCCTGCTCTTTGATACTCTGTTCTACCTGAACAGTCTCTGCTTCCACAGCTGCCGCACTCGCCTTGGTCTTCTTCCTTGTACGGACTGACTCTTCCGGAACATCCTCCTGCGTCATGTTGCCCTCTTCTGCCGGTTCCGGTTCATTCTCCCATAATGGAGTATCCACTGCGCTCGCATCCGACGCCGTGCTTTCCGGACGATTGATCACAAAATCTTCAAATGGAGACGGCAGTGGCTCTGAAAAATCCGATTCCTGTGAAACAGTCAGTTCCCGCATATCCGGATCTTTTCCTGAAGAATTCTTTTTACGCTTTTTCGCTGTTGTCTCCTTTGGCACTTCACTTTCCTGGGCCTGCAGCGTTGTTGCAAAAGAAACACCCGATACTTTATGATCACTTCTTCTGGAAGAATCATTCGGTTCTGTCTTTGCTTCTTCTGCCTGTCTTCGTTTTTCTTCTCTGTTCTTCGCACGCCGGGCAGATGCTTCTCCCTGCCGGCGCTTCATATCTGCATACGCCTTTTTGCTTCCTTTTCCAAGAGGTGCAAGCAGAGAACGTTCTGTGATCAGAATCACACAGATTACCATAAGTACAACGAGTACCACATAAGCGCCTACCACACCAATAAACGGACACAGAATCTTCACCAGACAGCCCCCTGTAAGACCGCCCGCTTTTCTGTAATCACTGGCATACTGATAATAGCTCCACAGACTTTCTTTGGCATCAAAAGGATGCATCACCAGCTGGAAAAATGCACAGATTGCAAACAATAAGGCCACACATGCTGCAATTTTTATGTAGGCGTGTGTATTGCCTTTATTCGAAATTCCAAAAGCAACCACGCCAAATAAGAGAAACGGCAGAATATATGCCATCACTCCGAAAAAACCAAAGAGTACAGAAGAGATCGCACTGCCTGCAATCCCTATGACTCCAAAATTGCTTAAAAGCATCAGCACACAGACCGCAAACATGACCAGAATCAAAATTTCACTGTTCAGGGATGTACTTGCCTGATTTTTGGATGACTTTTTTCTTGTAGTTTTCTTTTTCCTTGTTGACTTTGCAGCCATAATACTTCCCCCTTGATAATTACACATACTACATCTAGTATAACATCAATTGAAAAGTGTGTCATTAACATTTTTTCTGCCGGATCATTTCCCGCAGCTTTTTCAATGCCATGCTGATTCCTCCAACCTCATCGATCATGCCTTCTCTGACTGCATCTTCCCCTTCTAACATAGTCCCGACATCTTTTACCAACTGTGTGGAATCCAACATCAATTCTTCCAGACGTTCTTTGGTAATCTGCGAATGAGCTGCGATAAACCGGGTAATCCGATCCTGCGTCTTTTCCATATTACGATAACTCTGAATCACTCCAATAAACATCCCGGAGGATCTCACCGGATGCACGATCATTGTTCCACTCGGCACAATAAAAGAATAATCTGCGGAAACTGCAAGCGGTCCGCCGATGGAGTGGCTTCCTCCCAGAACCAGAGAGACCGTTGGTTTGCTTAAGGATGCGATCATTTCCGCGATCGCCAGCCCTGCCTCCACATCACCGCCCAGTGTATTGAGTAAAATCAAAACTCCATCCACTTCATCGTCATCCTCCACCTCTGCCAGTCTTGGAATCAAATGCTCATATTTGGTGGCTTTTGTGTTTCCGGAAACAGCCTCATGACCTTCAATCTCTCCAATGATCGTCAGAAGCTGTATGTTCGCTTTGTGCCCGTTTCCATTCAGATTTAAGGTGCCGGTCTCTTTAATCTCTTCGTTTTTATCCAGACGTTGTCTTTGCTTCTCCTCATTTTCCATGATCTTCTACCTTCTTTTCTCTATTTTCAGGTCTGTACTTGGACAGCCGGATACTTTAGTATTCGATCAACCGCCCTTGTCTATACGGAAAATGATGATTTTTCACGCAAAAATGGTATGGACGCCTCTTGTATACATCCATACCATCTTGAATTAACGAAGTGCCTGCTCGACATCCGCAATAATATCTTCTATATTTTCAATTCCCACACTGAAACGGATCAGATCCGGCTGAACGCCTGCTTCTACCAGCTCTTTGTCATTCATCTGACGATGCGTGTGGCTGGCAGGATGAAGAACACAGCTTCTGGCATCCGCTACATGTGTCACGATCGCTACCATTTTTAATCGATCCATCATCTCAACTGCAGCGTCTCTGCCGCCTTTGAGACCGAATGTGATGACACCGCAGGTTCGGTTTGGCATATATTTCTGCGCAAGATCATAATATTTGTCCCCCGGAAGTGATGGACAGCGCACCCATGCCACCTTCTCATGATTTTTCAGATACTCTGCCACCTTAACTGCATTTTCACAGTGGCGCGGCACTCTTAAATGCAGTGTCTCCAGTCCGATGTTTAACAGAAATGCATTCTGCGGTGACTGGATAGAGCCGAGATCTCTCATCAGCTGTGCAGTTGCCTTTGTAATATACGCACCTTTGCCAAATTTTTCTGTATATACAATTCCATGATATGTCTCATCCGGAGTTGTCAGTCCCGGGAATTTTTCTTTGTGTGTCTCCCAGTCAAAATTTCCGCTGTCCACGATCGCACCGCCCACGCAAGCGGCATGTCCGTCCATATATTTTGTAGTAGAATGTGTCACAATATCCGCGCCCCATTCAAACGGACGGCAGTTGATCGGTGTTGCAAATGTATTATCCACAATAAACGGCACACCATGTGCATGTGCGGCATTTGCAAATTTTTCCAGATCCAGAACAACGAGGGCAGGATTGGCGATCGTCTCTCCAAATACTGCTTTTGTATTTTCCTGAAATGCTGCATCCAGCTCTTCCTGCGTACACTCAGGATCTACAAACGTAGCTTCTACACCCATTTTTTTGATCGTATGGGCATACAGATTGTAGGTACCTCCGTAAAGAGCAGATGCACAGACAATATGATCTCCCGCTTCCACGATATTCATAATCGCATAGAAATTAGCTGCCTGTCCGGATGATGTCAGCATTGCTGCCACTCCGCCTTCCAGATCACAGATTTTTGCAGCAACCGCATCATTGGTCGGATTCTGAAGTCTGGTATAAAAATAACCGGACTCCTCTAAGTCAAACAGACGCCCCATCTGTTCACTGCTTGTATATCGAAATGTTGTACTCTGATAAATAGGAAGAACTCTCGCCTCTCCATTACCCGGTTCATATCCGGATTGTATACATTTTGTCTCTGTCTTGTAATTACTCATTTTTCTCTCCTCCTACTGAATACAAATATTTCTTCTCCAGAGAACGAACCATCTTTGTGTACAATTCTCTGCATTCTTCTTGTTCGCCCGCTTCAATCAGGCGTACACACGGCTTTAAATACTTTTCCCAGATATCCGCATAAATTTCTGATGCGTCCGGACTGCGGTCAATCCGCTTTACGATTGTCGGAGCAATATTATAATACTCTTTTACAAGAATCTCTCCATCCTTTGTCCCCATCAGATACTGATCTCTGTATTCCCTCAAAAAATTCAGTTCATAGCAATCATCTGGCTTGTTCAGACTCTTACAGACAGCTGTTGTAATATAACAGAAAACTCCTTTTTTAAACCCATTCTCAATACTTGCAGCATCCGAGTGTCCGATTTTGCTGCCAGGTACCTTCTGATTCCATAACTCCACGATTTTCTCCGTAAATATCTTCGTCTGCGTACTCTGAATTTCCCCCATCAGCGGAACAAAAAAAGCTACCATGGCCATGTTGTGATCAATAACTGCCGCTTCTCTCTTTCGCTTGGAATCAATCTGAGAGAGCATCTCCGATGCATATTCCGGAACATACCCCGCAACTTCCTTCATACATTTTTCAGATTTTTCAATTGTTTCTTTCACACATTCCAGCAGTGTCTGATTTTCTTCTTTTAAAATTCCCATGTCTGACTGATATGTTTTCTTCTGAAATCCCCGTACTTTTTCTCTGGTTTTTTCATACAAAACAATCAAATCATTCTGTAAGCTATTCTGACTCATTGGCATTCCTCTTTTTGTTGTATTTCCTTTTATACCATTGTTCAGTATAGCATATCTGATACTGCATTTCAATTTTTTTGCATAAAGAAACA